>Ga0193951_1000533_pt1 | contig 17202 bp, 13 predicted proteins | sample BB_2_MG_FD_140370 | JGI IMG/M metagenome (GOLD analysis project Ga0193951, IMG submission 140370) | Microbial mat bacterial communities from the Broadkill River, Lewes, Delaware, United States - BB_2_MG | ecosystem: Environmental > Aquatic > Freshwater > River > Microbial mats | place: USA... | reverse complement strand
ATTGAAGAGATATTTACTCCTTCAATCTTATCAATTCCATATTCAGCTAAAACAGATGCAGTAATTTCCATAGCTAACTCTTTTGAAGAGGCTAAAGACTTTTTAACTTCTTGAAGATGTTTAATTTCAGAAGAGACATAATCAATCTTTGTTTGTATTTGATTAACACAGTAAGCAATATAGTCTGCTTTTTCATAGTATGGCTTATCTGATTCTAATAACTCTTTTAGATAGTCTTTAAACCATTTTTCACTTCCTACTTTTAGATTTTCCATCTCTGTTTGAAGTCTATACTTTTTAATTTTCATAACATACTCCTTATGCAGTCATTAGATATTCTGGTTCTTTTATACTTGCAATTCTTTCAGCCATATCCCACAATGATTTATTTAGTTTTGTATCTGTAGAAATAGAAGTGATCTCCTTTGAAGTGAACCTTCTATTACTTTTTCTATTTATTCCACTAATATTCCCTCTAATTAGATTCTCTTGAATAATGTTAAGTGTTGTGTATAGGTCATCTTTGAAGTCTTCTTCTCTATGAGGAAGAAGTAAATCTTTTGCATTAACTTCTAAGTGTTCTTCAAATCTTAAAGGTATTGAAGATTTTGCAAAGCTAAGTTTCTCTTTTTCATTTAGTTGAATTAGTGAGAGTTTATTTACTTTATTAAGCAGTTTATCTTTAATATTAGTAATCTTATTAACAGCGTTAGCTACATCATTATCTCTATCTCCTAAGTGTTTGATTTTATATGATTCAAATACACTATCAGAAATAACAAGACCATTTGAGCAAACAAATCTAAATACTCCTGCACTAATACTAAATGCCTTACTTCTATCATGAGAATTAAATAGTAATAATTCTACTGCATTTTCACCAGGATTTAAAAAATCCTCAAAGTGTCTAAACCTTACACAATGTTGTTGAAATCCTTGTTTATCTTCATCTCTAACTCCTGCTTGTGATACACTAACTGGATGCCAGTTGTGAAACTTAATTTCTTCTATTACATCAATAGTTGGGATAAAGTGATATCTTTCACTTACTTCACTATGTGGTTCACTTGTAAAAAGTGTTGGTGCTAAACTTTTTAATTCTTCATTACTTAATGGTTTTATATTTTTAGACATGATTTTTCCTTATTTATTTTATTGTTTAATGGATTGATAGTCTTTGACTAAAACTTTTTTTCATCTTCTTCAAGAGAGTCTTTTAAAATTGTTGCAGTTGCAATAATTATTGTTAGTAATACAGATGGAGGTAAATTCATATTATGCTCCATGTATTGGAAAGAAAGATGGATCGTTTATAGGAACTAATTTTTTAATAAACTTATCCATTTTATTTTGTGTTGGACTAGGGCTTTTTATAAACTTTTCTAGCCACTTTTCATTTTCTTCATCAATTTGTGATGTAGAGACTCTTCTTTGACTTCTTTTATTTTCTTTTCTTGAAGACATTTTTCACTCCTAATGTAAGATATTTAATATAGAAGAACCATAATAAGGCTGTATTCTATACTGTATACAAAGTGATAATATATGATTGAAAAAAAATGGAAATAAGTTATAAAACGACATATCCTGTCAAACTGTTACGTCATAATTTTTTAATTAAAACTTGAAGGAGAAAAGATGATACCTTTTATTATTGGTGGAATAGCACTAGAAGCAACAGGATATGGTGTAGCAAAGTTGTTAGAAGATGATGGTAATTGTGATAAAAAGTCAGAAATTTTTTCTGAAAATTTAGATTATGTTGTTTGTTAGAGTGTTTAAACAGATAAGCCAATAAGAGGTATTGTTATTATTATATAATTGGAGAGTTGTATATGCAATTAATATTTTTTAGTAAAGGGCTTTACAGATAAGTAAATCATATGATACATTAGCTTTAAGATTAACGTTGATTTTAACAAAGTTAAATAATGGTGAAAGTTTTACAATAAAATAATTTTTTAGTAGAGTTAGAAAAGATAATAGCCTATGGTTACGGACAAAATTGAAGTTACTCTTCAAATAGACAATAAAGCTAAAGAGTATTTCTAATATGATTCTTAAATATCTATAGCTAACTTTAGTAGCTTATTAAAAACTTAGTAGAGGAAACAAGATAAGCTTTGTTATAAAACATAGCCTTATAATCACTATCCATTCAGTACATATCATTACTTATGCAAAGTTTAATAAAAAAAGCTTTTATTTTATTTAAACGTTTTAATAATTATAAATAGAATTTATAATATAAATCATATTTTACATATTGATTGTTAAAATAGTTTCCATTATGAAACTTATTATAGGAATAACAAAAATATTTAAACTTTTATTATTAATTTTACCGTAACTTTAGGCTATTAAAGAGATAATACAATCATTATTTTATAAGGATTTATATTGAGTATATCGGCATTGATTTGGAGTACAGCAGATTTATTAAGAGGAGATTATAAACAATCGGACTATGGAAAAATAATTTTACCTTTTACATTATTAAGAAGATTAGAATGTGTACTTGAACCTACAAGAGAAGATGTATTAAAAGAGTTTGAAGCAAGAAAAGATTTAAATATACCATTAGAACAATTTTTAGTTAGAAAATCAAATAATAGTTTTTACAATACATCAAAGTTCACTTTATCAAAGCTGATGGCTGATTCAAACAACTTAAGAGATAACCTTGAAAGCTATATCAACAGCTTTAGTGCTAATGCAAGAGAAATTTTTGAAAAGTATGATTTCAATTCTCAAATTGATAAGCTAAATGATAATAACCTTTTATATCTAATCGTTGAGAAGTTCTCAAGTTTTGATTTAACACCCAAAAGAGTATCAAACCATCAAATGGGTTTAATGTTTGAAGAACTTATTAGAAAATTTGCAGAACAATCAAATGAAACTGCAGGGGAACACTTTACACCAAGAGATATAGTTAGACTTACTACTTCACTACTTTTTACACTAGATGACGAAGCTTTAACAAAAAGTGCAGTTGTAAGAAGTCTATATGACCCAACTTGTGGAACAGGTGGTTTCTTATCAAGTGGAAGTGAATATATCCATGAGATTAATCCTAAAGCTCAATTAGCTACTTTTGGACAAGAGTTAAATCCTGAGTCATATGCTATTTGTAAGGCTGATATGATGATAAAAGGTCAACCCGTTGAAAATATCAAATTAGGTAATACACTAAGTAATGACCAACTACCAAACAAGAAATTTGACTATATGCTATCGAATCCACCTTTTGGAGTAGAGTGGAAGAAAGTTCAAAAGATAGTTACTGATGAACATAAACTTCAAGGGTATAATGGAAGATTTGGAGCTGGACTTCCAAGAGTAAGTGATGGTTCACTTTTATTCTTACTACATCTTATTTCTAAAATGACACCTAAGAGTGAGGGTGGAAGTAGAATAGGTATTATTCTAAATGGTTCACCTTTATTTACTGGTGGTGCTGGAAGTGGTGAGAGTGAGATAAGAAGATATATTTTAGAGAATGACTTAGTAGAAGCTATTATTGCAATGCCTACAGATATGTTTTTTAATACAGGTATTTCAACATATATTTGGATACTCTCAAACCACAAAGAAGAACATAGAAAGAACAAAGTACAACTAATTAATGCTTCAAATATGGGTGAAGCTATGAGAAAATCTTTAGGAAGCAAAAGAAAACAACTAAGCCAAATAAACTGTGATGAGATAGTTAGAATGTATGGAGACTTTATAAGTTCAAATGAATCTAAAATATTTGCTACTACAGATTTCGGATATAGAAGAATTACAGTTGAAAGACCTTTACAAATAAGCTACTACCCTAAAGATGAAACAAGAGTTGAAGCTTTAAAAGCTGACAAAGCATTTATCAAATTAGAAGCTTTAGGGGATAGAATACTTGAGGCACTTCAAACATTTGAAGAAGATAAAATATCAAGTAGAGATAAGTTTAATAGTGAACTAAAAAATAAGCTTGATATTAAACTTACAGTTTCAAATCTAAAATTACTACAAAAACACTTATCAGAACATGATGATGAAGCTGAACTTTGTAAAGACTCAAAAGGTAAACTTGAAGCAAATCCTGATTTAAGAGATTATGAAAATGTACCATTAAATCAAGATATAAATGAATACTTTGAAAGAGAAGTAAAACCTCATGTAGCATTAGCTTGGATTGATACTAAGAAAAAAGATGAAAAAGATGGAGAAATTGGTATCATAGGATATGAGATTCCATTTAACAGACACTTTTACGAATATGTACCACCAAGAGAACTTGATGTAATTGATGCTGAGTTAGAAAAGTTAAATAAAGAGATATTGGAGCTTCTACATGAAATATAAGAAGTATCCTAGATATAAAGATAGTGGTGTTGAATGGTTGGGTGAGATTCCTGAACATTGGGAAATAAGTAAATTTAAATATGAAGTTTACTTTCAAGAAGGTCCTGGAATTCTTGGAAAAGATTTTCATAACGAGGGAATACCTCTAATAAGAATTAGTAATTTATCATCAGAAATTGTATCAGATGTTTTTAAACAGTATCTAGATCCTGCTATGGTAAAAGAAAAGTGGAACCATTTCAGAGTGCAAGAAAATGATTTGTTAATTAGTGCTAGTGCAACTACTGGAATAATATCAACCGTTGATTCTACTACTGTTGGTTCAGTCCCTTATACTGGTATCATTCGACTTAAACCAAATAATAAAAATACTATAAGAGCATATATAAAATGGTTTGTATTATCTAACTCGTTTCTTACTCAAATAGATCAACTTAAAACTGGAACTGCAATGCAACATTTTGGACCTTATCATTTAAACATGATAGGTATAATTAAAGTTCTTCCAAATGAACAACAACAAATAGCTAATTTTTTAGATAATGCAATAGCTAAAATTGATACTTTGATAGAAAAACAAACTAAGCTTATTGAGATTCTAAAAGAAAAACGACAAGCAGTTATATCACATGCAGTTACAAAGGGAATTAATTCTGATGTAAAGATGAAAGATAGTGGTGTTGAATGGTTGGGTGAGATTCCTGAACATTGGAATGTATCTGGATTTAAAAGATACCTTGAAAGTATTGTTGATTATAGAGGTAAAACACCTGAAAAAGTAGATGATGGAATTTTCTTAGTTACTGCAAGAAATATTAAGAATGGAAAGATTAATTATAATGCATCTTCTGAATATGTAAAAGAATCTAATTATAAGGATATTATGTCAAGAGGAATTCCTTCTATAGGTGATGTTTTATTTACAACAGAAGCTCCATTAGGAGAAGTTTCAAATGTAGACAGAACACATATTGCATTAGCTCAAAGAGTTATAAAATTTAGAGGTAAGAAATTAATATTGGATAATTACTATTTAAAGTATTTCATGATGTCATATTCTTTTCAAAGTAGTTTGAAACTTTTTGCTTCTGGCTCAACTGCATTAGGTATAAAAGCAGAAAGATTTGTATATTTAAGAAAATTGCTACCACCTTTTCTAGAACAACAACAAATAGCAAACTATCTTGATGATAAAACATCAAAGATTGATAAATTAATCGAAAAAGCTAATAAATCAATAGAACTATTAAAAGAAAAAAGAACAGCTCTTATAAGTGCAGCGGTTACTGGTAAAATTGATGTTAGGGAAGAAGTATGAAAAGTGAACTTAATAATAGTGATTTAAGATTAAGATCAATTCGTGATTTAATAAATGAAAAAGAAAATTTTTATATTCCTTCTTACCAACGAGGGTATAGATGGACAGAACAACAAGTATTAGATTTACTAAACGATATATTAGAGTTTAGAAATAAAAAAAGTGGTTTTTACTGTTTACAGCCAGTAGTTGTAAAAAAGTTAAGTAATGGTTATTGGGAGTTGCTTGATGGACAGCAGAGGTTAACAACACTTTTCATAATACTTAAATATTTTGAAAGAGTACTTTCTGAAGATTATTTTATAGAAGACATCTATTCTATTTCTTATGAAACACGAGAAACAAAAGAGAATAATAGTAAAGATTTTCTTGAATCAATAAATGAAATTAATTCTGTATGTGAAAGTAATATTGACTATTTTCATATGAGTAAAGCACATATTACGATAAAAGAATGGTTCAAAGAAAAAATCACTAATAGAGAAATTACTAAAAGTCAATTTTTAGATTTACTAATCACTAGTGAAGTTAAAGAAGAAGATTCTATTTTGATAGATGAAGCTAAGAATGTGAGAATAATATGGTATGAGGTAGAAGCCAATAATCAAAATGAGATAGATGTTTTTACAAGAATTAATATGGGTAAAATACCTCTAACTAATGCAGAACTTATAAAAGCATTACTTTTAAAATCTGATGATAAACATAAAGATAATAGTAAATTTGAAATTGCAACAGAGTGGGATTTTATAGAATATTCTTTACAAAATGATGAGTTTTGGTACTTCTTAAATTCTTATAATAATAAATCAACTAGAATAGAATTTATTTTTGAATTTATAACAGACAAGTATATAAATGAATATAAAATTACTAATCTTAATAAATCAATTGATAGTTACTATACATTTCATGTTTTCAACGAAGTATTAGTTAAAAATAAAAAAGATAGAGATAGTATTTGGAAAGATGTAAAAAGTTACTTTAGAACATTTAATGAATGGTTTGAAAACAGAGAACTATTTCACAAAATTGGATTTTTAATAAGTGAAAATAAAAGGATTATCCAGACACTTATTGATAAGAGTAAAAATAGTTCTAAAAGTGAATTTAAAAGTTTTTTAGATAAAAAAATAAAAGAAAAACTAAAAAAAGAATATGGAAAGAAAAATATAGATGAGTTGGAGTTTGAAAACTCAAAAGAAGCAATAAAACAAACACTACTTTTATTTAATATCCAAACATTGTTAAATAATGAAAAATCGAATATGAGATTTCAGTTTGATAGATTTAAAAAAGAAAACTGGGATATAGAACATATCCGTTCTCAAAATGATAAAAAACCAATAAAAAAAGCAGATAAAAAAGATTGGTTAGATGATATGGAATCTTTGAATTTAGAAGCCTTAATAAATATTGATAAAGAAGATATTATTGAAGATAAACAAAGTGATGCATTTAATACTCTTTATGAAACTATAGAAAAAGAGTTCGGAGAAGATAAAGTATTTGATAAAGCTTCAATATCTAATTTAGCTTTATTAGATGCAGGAACAAATAGAAGTTATAAAAATGCATTTTTCCCTATAAAAAGAAATATAATACTACAAAATGATATGAATGGTATTTTTATACCAATTTGTACAAGAAATGCTTTTGTTAAATATTATACTAAAAATATTCAAGATATTAAAACATGGAAAGAAGAAGATGCTGGGGATTATCTTAATGCAATAAAAACAATTTTAAAAGAATATATACCGAATCAGGATCAAGAAAATGCAGAATAACTACACTTTTTGGAAATTATTAAAAGAAAACTATATTCAGATACCTATTATTCAAAGAGACTATGCACAAGGTAGAGATGAAGATAAAGTTGTAAGAATTAGAGATAAGTTTTTAAATACTCTATATACTATAATTAAAAATGATGATAAATCAATTGATTTAGACTTTGTATATGGAAAAGTAGAAACTAATGAAGATAAAAGTGTATTTATACCTTTAGATGGACAGCAAAGATTAACAACACTATTTTTATTACATTGGTATTTAGCCACAAGAGATAATGGAAATAAAATTAAAGAAGAATATAAAAATTTGCTTGAAAAATTCACTTATGAAACAAGAGTTACATCGAGAGATTTTTGTTATGAGTTAGTTAATGCAGAAGTTGAAATAGATTTAGATTGTAAAAACATAGACTTATTAAGTGATAGAATAAAAGAAGAAAAATGGTTTTATGAATCATGGTTAAAGGATCCTACGATTAAATCTATGTTAAAAATGCTTGATGCAATTGATTCAAGATTTAAGGGGAAAAGTGACTTTTTTGAAAAGCTTATAACTAAAGATGAAAATAATACTCCTATTACTTTTCAATACCTTCCATTAGATAATTTTGGACTTACCGATGAACTATATATCAAGATGAATGCAAGAGGTAAAACATTAACAGATTTTGAAAACTTTAAAGCAAATTTTGAACGTTATTTAGATAAATCAGATATTTATAAAATGGACAATATCTGGACTGATTTATTTTGGGAATATAAAACTTCAAAAGATGGATATTTTTTTATAGATGAAAAATTTTTAAACTTTTTTACAAATATGACATTAAACCTTTATGTTGAAAAAAATGAACTAAAAGTAAAGAAAAAAATAGATGACATAAATATTTTTGATATTTACGAAATAGTATATGAAGATAAAGAAAATGTGAATAGGATTACAATATTATTAGATTCTTTATGTAATATAGTTAATAGAGATAATCCTTTGTATAAATATAAAGAATATTTTGATGTTTTTATAGGTCATAAAGAAGAAGAAAAGAAAAATGATAATGAACTAAAGTTATCATATTGGCATAGAGCAAGGTTTTATTCTTTGAGTCTATTTCTAATTAAATATAAAACAATCGATGATTCAAATATCTATAAATTAAGAAAGTGGTTAAGGGTTACTTTTAATTTAATTAATAACCAGCTTATTCAGAGTACAGAATTATTTACAAATGCTATTCGAGGTTTATCCAAATTATCTTTACATGTAGATTCACTATACGAATATTTATCAAAAGAAGTAAAATTAGATGGTTTCAATGATAGACAGTCCCGAGAAGAAATATTAAAAGCAAAATTGATTATTGAAAATAAGGAGTGGGAAACTCTATTTAAAAAAGCAGAAGGACATTGGTATTTAAATGGACAAATTGGCTTTCTACTTAACTATTCAAAAAAAGAAGATATCTATGATTTAAAGCTATTTGTATCTTATTTAGAAAAGTTTGAATCACTTTTTAAAGAAAAAATACTTAATGATAATCTTTATTTAGTTCAAAGAGCTTTATTAACTAAAGGAGATTATTTAGCTTGGAATAAAAGTAATTATAGTTTTTGTTCAAATGAAGTAGCTTTAAGAACAAAAGAAGATAATTGGAGAAAAGTTTTTAATCCATCCTTTACTACTCGAGTATTTAAAAAACTCTTAGATTCTATTGAAATAGAAAAAGACATTAAAATAAATCTTCAAGATATAATTAATGATTTTGATAAAAAAGATTGGAGAGAAGGTTTTATAAGAGAACCTTCAATTATAGATTACTGTAAGAAATTACAAATAAGATTTGAAAATCAAAATGATATTTTACTTCTTTCCAAAGAAAGAACAAGTGGTTTACATGCAGAGTATTATAGCTATTGGTTATATTTAGAACTAAAAAATAGTTTTCCAAATAAAAAAATAAAATACTATTCTAAAAATTCTGTAGAATCTATTAAATATTTATATTTGGAAGATGAAAAGGTATATATTAGCTATGCTTGTTATGATAATCTTTGGCAATATAAAAAAGAACAAAACGGTGAGTATGAATATTTTGAATCAAAAGAAAAATTAATTGAAAGTTTAAATCTATAGGATAACAATATGAGTGAACCAATACCGAGACTAAGTGCAAATACAAGAGAGTATGTAGGAAGTACTGCTTTTGATAATGATAAACTAGATAGAAAACAATTAGCTGAAAAACTAACTGGTTATTTAGAAAGATTAAATGATGGTGCAGTACTAGCTATAGATGCCCCTTGGGGTGAAGGTAAAACTTGGTTTGGTAGAAACTGGAATAAAGACCTCAATGAAAAAGATTTTAAAACTATTTACATTGATTCATTTGAACAGGATTATATAGAAGACCCATTTATACTTATTACTTCTGAAATTCTTAATGTATTAAAAGAGGATGAAGCTGATAATATTGAAGAGCTAAAAAGAAGCGGGGTTGAAGTTGCTAAAAGACTATTACCTATAGGAGTAAAAGCATCAGTTAATTTATTAGGAAGATTCGTTGGTTCTTCAGATTTAGTAGGTGAAATTAAAGGTGCATTTGAACCATCAGGAGATGATGCTTCAGATACACAAAGTACTGACGATGTTGGAGAAGCTGTAGAAGCTGGAGAAAAAGTAGCATTAGACCTAACAAATAAATGGATAAGTGATAAGCTTGATGGTTTTGTGAATGATAAAATCGTCATGAGTGAATTCAAAAACCAACTTCAAACTTATGCAGAGTCAAAGGATAAACCTCTAGTGATTTTTATTGATGAACTAGATAGATGTAAGCCTACATTTGCAGTAAACCTAATAGAAAGAATTAAACACTTCTTTGATATCCCCAATATAGTCTTTGTATTACTATTAAATAAAGAACAACTTGAAAATGCAGTACAAGGTGTTTATGGTTCTAATACTGATGCAAGTAAGTACCTTGATAAGTTCGTAAACTTCTATTTCAAATTACCAAAACATGATATTACGGAACATACTTCATCTCAAAAAATAACTGCTTTTATAGATACATCTTTATCGCAATATAACTTTTCTAAATCTAGAGAGAATGATAACTTTCGAGATTGGATGAAAAGCTGGACTTCATACTTTGGGCTGTCACTACGAGATATTGAAAAATGTATTTCTTTATATGCCTTTGCATATCCATTATCAGATGATGTAAGATATTTATTAACATATTTTATAGTAGTAAAAGTAAAGAATATCACACTGTACAATGGATTAGTTAATAATGACTTAGAAGCACATAAACAAGCTGTAGATATGCTAAATGAATTTAAAAATGAAGCTGAAAGAAAAAATGATACAACTTTTAGAGATAGAGTACTTCCCACTTTTATAGAATGGCATCAAGCACATATTAGTAATTTTACGGAAGTTGGTGAGAACTTCCGTAAGCTTGATATTGAATCAATGTGGGGAACAGATAAAAAAGACTACTTTAAATCTTTTGCAAAAAGAATAGATATTGATATAGAGAGATAATTATGAGCATACACGACAAACATAAAGAAAAACAATTTCAGATTGAAATAATTAAACATCTTAGTTCTACAACTTGGATTGAGGGTAGTAATCAAAAGTATGATAAAGAATTAGCTTTATATCCTGATGATTTACTCTCTTTTATTAAAAATACTCAACCTCAAGCCTATGAAAAAATGGCAAAAAGAGAAGGTGATAAAGTTGATGATGTTTTATGTAAGTTTGTAGCTCGTGAATTAGATAAAAAGGGCTCACTATACTACTTTAGAAATGATTTAAAGTATATTGGTTCAAAGTTTAAACTATGTCAATTTAAACCAGAACTAGAAAATAAAAAATTACAAGAAAAGTATGATTCTAATATACTAAGAGTTGTAGAGGAAATAACTACGAATAGTAGTGATAAAAGAATTGATTTAGTATTGTTCTTAAATGGTATTCCAGTAGCTACAATGGAATTAAAAACAGACTTTACTCAAAATATTCAAGATGCAATAATCCAATATAAACAAGATAGAATACCAAATGGTGATTCACTATTAGAATTTAAAAAAAGATGTTTAGTTCACTTTGCAGTAAGTACAGATGAAGTTTATATGACAACTAAACTTGCTGGTAATAAAACTTTCTTCTTACCATTTAATAAAGGTAAAGCAGATGGAAGTGCAGGAAACCCACCAAATGAAAATGGTTATGCCACTTCATATCTTTGGGAAGAGGTTTTACAAAAAGACTCTTTATTAAATATCATTTCAAGATATATTCATTTAGAAGTAAAAGAAAAAGAAGATCATACAGGAAGAAAGTACACTAGTGAAACTATGATTTTCCCTAGATATCATCAGTTAGATGTAGTTAAAAAACTAATAGCTGATACAAAAGTAAAAGGTGCTGGTAATAACTATCTAATACAACATAGTGCAGGAAGTGGAAAAAGTAACTCTATTGCATGGTTAGCTCATCAATTATCATCATTACATGATTTCAATGGTAATGCAATCTTTAATTCAACTATTGTAATTACAGATAGAACAGTATTAGATTCTCAACTACAAGAAACAATATCTAGCTTTGACCATAAAGATGGACTAGTTGTTGGTATTAGTAGAGAGGGAACAAATGAATCAAAATCAACTCAATTAGCAGATGCACTTGAAAGAGGTGCTAAAATCATTATTTCTACTATTCAAACATTCCCCTTTATACTTGAAGCAATACAAGAAAGAACAACACTAAAAGATAATAGCTATGCAATTATTGCTGATGAGGCTCACTCTTCACAAACTGGTGGAACTGCTAAGAAATTAAAAGAGGTTTTGAGTTCATCTCAAATTGAAGAAGGAGAAGAACTTAGTGCAGAAGATATAATAACTGCTACGGTACAAGCAAAAGCAAGTCAAAACCTAAGCTACTATGCCTTTACAGCAACACCTAAAACAAAAACACTTGAAATGTTTGGAGTACTACCTGATAATACAAGACCTCCAAGTGAAGAGAATAAACCACAAGCATTTCATCATTATAGTATGAAACAAGCAATAGAAGAAGGTTTTATTTTAGATGTATTAAAAGGATATACTACTTATAAATTATTCTATGAATTAGAACATAAAGACAAATCAAAAGATGAAGAAGTAGAGAGTAAAAGAGCAAAGGGAAAGATCTCTAAATGGCTAACTCTACACCCACATAATATTGCTCAAAAAGTAGAAGTAATAGTAGAACACTTTAAAACACATATTGCTCACTTACTAGATAATCAAGCTAAAGCTATGGTTGTAACTTCAAGTAGACAAAGTGCAGTTAGATATAAAATAGTTTTTGAAAATTACATTAAAGAGAATGGAATAGATAATATGCAAGTAATGGTTGCTTTCTCTGGAAAAGTAGATGATGATATTGAAGGTGAGAAAAAAGAGTACACAGAGTCAAACCTAAACTCTAATCTTAAGGGAAGAGATATGAGAAAAGCATTTGATACAAATGAGTATCAAGTAATGCTTGTAGCTAATAAGTTCCAAACTGGATTTGACCAACCAAAATTATGTGCAATGTATGTTGATAAAAAACTTGGTGGAGTTGATTGTGTTCAAACACTATCAAGACTAAATAGAACTTACTCAGGAAAAGAACAAACATTTATATTGGACTTTGTAAATGATATTGAAGACATCAAAGAAGCATTTGAACCATACTATACAACAAGTGAAATTGAAGATGTAACGGATCCTAATATTGTTTATGAGATACAGTTTAAATTAGAGGGTAATGGAATATTTACGGATATTGATATTGAGAACTATACACAGGCTTTCTTTGACCCTAAAGGGACACAAGGATCTATGAGTAGTGCTTTAAAGCCATCTATTGATAGATATAAAGGTAAATACAAAGAAGCCTTAGTACAAATTAAATCTATAAAAGATGCTCTTGTAATTGCTAAGAGAGAAAACGATGAAAAAGGTATTTATAATCTAGATATAGACCTAAAAGAAGCTAATGAAGCTAAGAATTCACTAGAGCTATTTAAAGCTGATATGACTAAGTTTGTGAGAATGTTTGAATTCTTATCTCAAATAGTAGATTATGAAGATGAAGAGTTAGTTAAATTAAATGCTTTCCTTAAAGGACTTATTCCAAATCTAAAAACTGTTAATACATCAGATGATGTGGATATTTCATTAATAGAGCTTTCAAGATATAGATTACTAAAGCAAAAAGAGCAAAATATTGAACTTAAAGGTGGAAAAGAATTAAAAGCTATTAAAGATGTTGGAACAGCAATCCCAAAAGATCCTGAAAAAGTATTCTTAACAAAGATAGTTGATGATATGAACTCTTTATTTGGTGGTGAATTTACAGATGATGATGTCTTAAACTATGCTAGAACAATATCTGATAAAGTCAAAGAAGATACAGTGGTAATAGAGCAAATTAGTAATAATACAAAAGAACAAGCAATGCTTGGTGGATTTGCTGAAAGATTGCATGATGCTGTTATTGAAAGTTGGGATGCTCATCAAAATATGGCTACACAAGTTCTAAATGAAGATAGAATTAGAAAAGGTCTGGCTAATATTGTTTATGATGTTATAGTTAAAGGAATTAATGCTCAAGGCTTAACGAAGTAAAATTAGGGGATATTTAGATGGTACAAGATTTTCATGCAGATACAAATTTATTTAAAACTCTAAGTGACGAGACATATAAAAATATCAATTATTTAAATATTGAGATTAACTCAAAAGAAAATAAAAAGTATATGAGAAAAGAACTTTATAATTTAAAAAGGGAAAGTAATAATGAAAGAAAAATCTAAATTTTATTTATCATTTTCTGAAAGTCAAAGAGAACCTTCACAAAATGAGATTGTCATTTTTCCTGATGATGTTACTTGGAATGATTTTGGATATAGAATAAGATGTCATTTGAAAATTGGACTCATTAATAATACAAATATATCTTATAAAGAAAGTTTTAACGGAAATATTTTATTGGGCTTTGTTCATAATGAGGAATATAATAAAAGAGATCCTCTCAAAATAAATAAAGACCATCCTACTAATTTTTCAAGAAATGAATTGATGAACCTATTATATTTACTTCTTAAAAAAAATAGTGAAAATAGCATGATAAGAGAAGATGAACTAGATTTCTTTACAATGTTACCAGATATGCAATCTTATAGAAAATTTATATCTCATTTTGGGACTGAATTAGCAAATGAATTACTTTTATTTTTAAATGATTTAGTTGTGAAAAAACAAAAAAATGAATATTCAGACTGGCTAGAAAGTGCCATTGATACACAAGTGTTTAAATTAGGATTTATGAGAAACTCTGAACCCTTTTTTGCATACCATAATGCAGACAGTATATTAAATGGATTAGAAGAAGAAAGATTTGATAAAATATCTAATAAACTGAATCTTTCATTCAAACTTAATAGTTTTCAAACCCCACATAACATTACTCTTAAATATGAACATAAAAGTCTTATTCCTAAAAGAATTAATATTTTAATTGGGAAAAATGGGCTTGGCAAAAGTCAAGCTCTAAAGATGTTTTGTCGATCAGCATTAAGATATAAAAATGAAGAAAAATTTTTAGTAGATGAAAACTCTGACAATGGAAGACCAATGATTAATCGATTACTTGCCATTGGTACACCAGGAGAAACTTCTAATACATTCCCTGCAGAAAGAATTAGTACTCAAAAGTTATATTATAGAAGATTAAATTTAACTAGAAATGGAAAAACAAAGACTTCAAGAGGTACGATTGAACTTTTAGTACAATTAGCTAGATCAGAAGAATATATTGGAAATGAAGATAGATGGAGCATCTTTCTTCAATCTTTAGATAAAGCTTTTGGAATAGATAATATAGTTTTACAATTAAAAGATGGGTCGCATTGCTCTATAGATAAACTTCAAAAAAGAAATATAGGAGAACAAAACAGATTAGAATTATTGTCAAATTTAAATTATAAAAGTGAACCTGCTTTTGCTTATGATGACAATTACTATCCTTTAAGCAGTGGTCAACTGACATTTTTTAAATTTGCACTACTATCATCATTGTATATAGAGAATGGTTCTTTTGTACTTATGGATGAACCAGAAACACATCTTCATCCAAATCTTATTTCAGATTTTATTGATTTATTAGATTTTCTATTAGAAAAAACTGGTTCATATGCTCTACTTGCAACTCACTCAGCTTATTTAGTTAGAGAGGTTAGTAGAGAACAAGTGCATGTGTTTAAAGTAGATGAAGAAAAAAATATTAGTGTCGTACCTCCAAGGCTAAGAACATTTGGAGCTAATGTGGATAGGATATCTGAATTTGTTTTTGGAGATGATATAGAAAATAGATTAACAGATAAAATAATAGCACGAGTTTCGCAAAGAAGTTTTGAAAGTATTGATGAAGAAATAGGAAATGAGATTTCTTTACCTTCATTAATGGCTATTAAAAGACATATTAAAAAGTCTAACTAATGAAAAAACTACATTTACCTCATTATCTAGATTTCACTATTATAAATGAATTAGCTAATAATAGTGATTTAGATAAAACTACATATCCACATTTACTAAATGATTTAGCATTAATACAATCACAATATAGGCATTATATTAACAACAATGGTAATGCACTTAATATTAATGTTCATCCTATTTCAGATGATTTAAAAACCGGCATAATTAAAAACTATAAAAGTCCACCGAAAGAGCTTAATCATTTAGAAGACCTAAGAAATTCTTCTCCTGATAGTTGCCCAATGTGTGGTTCAAGCCATGCAGGAACATTAGATCATTTACTTCCAAAAGAAGATTATCCAGAGTGGGCAGTATTCTCTTGGAATTTAATTCCTGCTTGTGAATGCAACACAAAAAGAGGACAAACGTTAATAGGTAATCGTGCTAACAATGAACGCATCTTACATCCATATTTTGATAGTGTGTTAACTAACAGAAATATATCATGTACAATAACTCCAAGAGATCCATCTTTTAGAATAGTTGATATCTCTATTGATTGTATTGCAACTGGAACAGACTTGAATGCAATACAGTTTCATATAGAAGAAGTTGTAAAAAAAGCTGGGATAGTAAATTGGCTTGAAAAACAATGGATTAAAATATATCAAGAGCCTGTTACTGTAATTCAAACACTAGATGAAGATACAATAATTACAAATGTTCCTGAGCTTGATAGGTTACTTGATAAATTTTTACAAAGATTAGAGAAAAGGCATAAGACACCTAATAATTGGGAATCAATTTTAATTCATGGCATAATGAGAGATCAAAATGCTAAACAATTTATATTGCAACGTCATAATGACATTGTGAATGGGATTTTTGTTCCTGAAGATAATTAATATTATAAAAAAGTCTAGTTATATCAAAATAATTTTATCTAATATCTTTTCAATTTTCATCAAAATTTAGCAGGTTTATTTCAAAATGTAGTAAAATTTTGTAGTAAAGATTTACTACATTTTTTATTTAAACTCTATATTATAAGCTTTCTATAAGAACGTAGAAACAAATCCAATTAGTCCACCAAATACTGCACCCCAAATAACTAGCCATCCTAAATGCTCTTTTATCATATTTTGAACTAGCTCTTTTACCATTTTTGGTGTTAGTTCATCTAATCTTGCATTTACTATTTTGCTT
>Ga0193951_1000532_pt1 | contig 17224 bp, 14 predicted proteins | sample BB_2_MG_FD_140370 | JGI IMG/M metagenome (GOLD analysis project Ga0193951, IMG submission 140370) | Microbial mat bacterial communities from the Broadkill River, Lewes, Delaware, United States - BB_2_MG | ecosystem: Environmental > Aquatic > Freshwater > River > Microbial mats | place: USA... | reverse complement strand
TTCTTTTAAGTAAAGCTTTTGTTTTTGCAACTAATATTGCTGGTGAAAAAGGTTTGGTGATATAATCATCTACTTCTAAGTTATAACCTTTTAATTGGTTATCCTCACTTCCAAGTGCTGTCATCATAATTATTGGAATATTGCTTTTTTGTCTTATGGATTTAACTACATCCCACCCATTAATTTTTGGCATTAGAACATCGCAACAAACAATATCTATATCGTTTTTCTCAAATGCTTCTAATCCTTGTAAACCATCATGTGCTTGAACAACATTAAACTCTTCTTTTTTAAAATATGCTGAAAGTATATTTAATAAACTTAGTTCATCTTCAATTATTAAAACTGTTTTACTCATAATAACACCTCTTAGTTCATCTTTATTATATATATTATATATTAACATAATAAATTATCTATTTCCTTTATTTTCACATTATCACCATAACTTTTGGCGAAAGCAAAATAAATATGGTAGAATAATACAAGGTGATAATATGAAAGAATTAATAGAGAAAATAATTGATTTTAGAAACAATAGAGGTTGGGATGATCATGATACGCCTTCTTCTTTATCGAAGTCTATAATTATTGAAGCTGCTGAATTACTTGAAAATTTTCAATGGAGTGATGAACCTTTGAATCTTGTAAATGTAAAAGAAGAGTTAGCTGATGTTATGATTTATTCGCTTGCTTTAGCGCACGATTTAGGTTTTGATTTAAATGAAATGATAGAGGAAAAACTTGAAAAAAACGCTATTAAATATCCTTTGAAAAAATAGCTTGATTTTTCTTTTCTTATATAATAAAATATTACTTGCGAGTTTCGGAGGGGTAGCGAAGAGGCTAAACGCGACAGACTGTAACTCTGTTCCTTAGGGTTCGGCGGTTCGAATCCGTCCCCCTCCACCATAATGGGCTGTGGCCAAGTGGTTAAGGCACCGGACTTTGACTCCGGGATCGATGGTTCGACTCCATCCAGCCCAGCCATACTGCTTGCTGGAAAAACTTTAAAAAAAATTCTAAAAGTTATTGACATAATAGTAAATAGATAGTAGAATAAAAAACGCACTAATGTAATTTGGTGGGGGCCTGTAGCTCAGTTGGTTAGAGCGCACGCCTGATAAGCGTGAGGTCGATGGTTCAAATCCATTCAGGCCCACCAAAAATATTTTTAGTCTTTATTATGGGGCCTTAGCTCAGCTGGGAGAGCGCCTGCCTTGCACGCAGGAGGTCAGCGGTTCGATCCCGCTAGGCTCCACCATAATAAGTTCATAATAATGGAGGTTTAGCTCAGTTGGGAGAGCACTTGCCTTACAAGCAAGGGGTCACTGGTTCGAGCCCAGTAATCTCCACCATTATTGCCGAAATAGCTCAACTGGTAGAGCAACTGACTTGTAATCAGTAGGTTGTGGGTTCAAGTCCTACTTTCGGCACCATCGTCCTGCTAGCTCAGTCGGTAGAGCATCTGACTTTTAATCAGAGGGTCAGAGGTTCGAATCCTCTGCAGGACACCATTTGCCTGGGTGGCGGAATTGGTAGACGCGTTGGACTTAAAATCCAATGATAGCAATATCGTGCCGGTTCGACTCCGGCCCTAGGTACCATTCTTTAACTCCCAAGGTCAGCGGACCTTGTAAAATCTGGGAGAGCTTAACATTAAATGACATTTTTTGTCAGCTCCACCAGTTTTTTGAATATAATTTGGCGGTGTAGCTCAGCTGGCTAGAGCACTCGGTTCATACCCGAAAGGTCGGGGGTTCGACTCCCTCTGCCGCTACCATAAAATTTATTTTATGGACCCGTAGCTCAGTCTGGTTAGAGCTCCCGGCTCATAACCGGTAGGTCGTAGGTTCGAGTCCTACCGGGTCCACCAATTTAAATAGATGAATAATAACGGATTTTTGGAGGAATACCCAAGTCCGGCTGAAGGGATCGGTCTTGAAAACCGACAGGACGTGAAAACGTCGCGGGGGTTCGAATCCCTCTTCCTCCGCCATTTATCGTTTTATTCAAAATTGTATTCAAAAGCTTTAAAATCTTTATTGAATTATTTTTAAAAAGCATTATGCTTAAATATCGCGGGGTGGAGCAGTCTGGTAGCTCATCGGGCTCATAACCCGAAGGTCGTTGGTTCAAATCCTTCCCCCGCAACCATGGTCCTGTGGTGTAGCGGTTAACATGCCAGTCTGTCACACTGGAGATCGCGGGTTCGATTCCCGTCAGGACCGCCATTTTGGCTCGGTAGCTCAGTCGGTAGAGCAATGGATTGAAAATCCATGTGTCGGCAGTTCGATTCTGTCCCGAGCCACCATCTTTATCTAAATAAAGCTGTTTATCGGCTTTTTTTTTATGTTTACTTTTATTACACTTTGTATAGATTAGTAATAATGATATAATATTTAAAAAGGAAGTGATTAGATGTTTACAATTGTAAAGGAATATGAAAGAGCAATAAAATTTAGATTTGGTAAGTTTATAAAGGTAATGGAACCTGGTATTAGATTAGTAATTCCAGTTATTCATGAGGCTAGAAAAATTGATTTAAGAACTATTACTCAAGATGTTCCACAGCAAAAATGTATCACTAAGGACAACGTTACAATAACAATCAATGCTGTAGTTTACTATAAAGTATTTGATGCAAAAAAAGCTGTTTTAGAAGTAAAGGACTGTTTTTTTGCTGTTGCTCAGTTAGCACAAACAACTTTGAGAAACTCACTTGGTGGCTTTGAACTTGATGAGTTACTATCTAACCTAAAGGTAATTTCTAAAGAGATAAAAGAAATTGTGGATACGGAGACAGACCCATGGGGAATAAAAGTTGAAAGAGTTGAAATTAAAGACATTCAAATTCCAGAAGATATGGAAAGAATTATTGCTAGAGTAGCTGAAGCTGAAAGAGAAAAAAGAGCAATAATTGTTAAGAGTGAAGGTGAAGTTGGAGCGTCTCAAAAATTAGCAGATGCTGCGAAAATTTTATCTACTGTACCTGGTGCTATGCATTTAAGAACACTAGCAACTATCAATGATTTATCTGGAGATAAATCAAATACAGTAATCTTTGCTATTCCTGTCGAAGTGTTAGAATCATTCAAAACTGCAAGTGTAATTGATACTGTTAAGAATATTGTTAAAAAGTAATGTTTTACTCATAAAAAGATAAAAAAAGGAGCAAATTTTTGCTTCTTTTTTTTTACTGGTTTGCAACGTATTTTGATTTTTTATAAAAGGTGTTATAATTATTATAGTTAATGGAAAGGTGATACTTGATGTCGAAATTAAAATATTGTATTTCAATGATTGTAAAGTTTGTTTTAAAAAATTATTTTTTAAGAGTTTATAATGTTAATTACAAATATGTAAATTTTAATCCAAAACAAAAAGGACCCTTTTTTTTGATTGGTAATCATGTTCTTTTGATGGATGCTTTTTTTTGTAACTTCGTGTTAAAGGGTTATGCAATACCTGTAGTTAATGCATTTGTATACACGGATGTTAAGAAGAGAATTGGTATGACTAAGATGATTGATTCAATTGTTAAAAGAAAAGGACAATCGGACATTCAAACAATAAGAAGTATCAGAAAATTTGTAAAGAATGGTAATTCTATTGCACTTTATCCTGAAGGTAACACATCCTATTATGGTACAAATACAGAATCTATGTATGCAACAGCCAAATTATTAAAGATGCAGAAAATCGATGTAGTTGTAGCAAAAACTTCTGGTGGTTATTTGGCTAAACCGAGATGGAGAAAAAGCAAAACTAAGAAACCATATGTAGAAATTGAAATGAGTTTACTATTTACTAAAGAGCAATTAAAAGATATGTCTGTTGAAGATATCTATGATAGAATGGTGAATTCTTATAAATATAATGACTATGAATGGAACCGAAATAAAAATCATAAATATATTGGGAAAAACCGTCTTGAAGGAGCACACCGAGTTATTTATGGTTGCCCAACCTGTGAGTCAATTAATACTATAAAAACTTCAGGGGACTCAATTGTATGTACAAATTGTAAAGAAACTGGAATCATTGATGATTACGGTTATATCAATAACACAATATACGATAATTTTGTTGATTGGGGAGCATACCAAGAAACACTTTTACGAAAAAAAAGATTGGATAGTTTTGTAGTTGAAGGTGAGTACTATAAAATTGATTGGGATAAAAACAAAAAAATTATGATTTCAAAGAACTGTATACTTAATTTCTCTAATAAAGTACTAGTTATTGAATCTCTTGATACTAAAGAAATTATTAATGTTGAGGAGATTAAAGGTGAGGCATATACTGAATCAAATGAGTTTTCATTTGATTATAAAGACCAAACATATTTATTCATCACTGAAAGTCCTAAATTCTTATTGGATTTAGTTACAACTATAAAGGAGGCATAATTAATGTTTGAGGCAGTAGAAACTTGGGATATTACAATTTACTTTGTATTTATTGGAATCCTACTATTTTTTGGGAAAGTAATTAAGGAAAAAGTACCGTTTTTAAATAGGATAATTTTACCTACAGCACTATTAGGGGGATTTATCGGGTTAATCTTTTCTGATGGGTTTATTGGGATGTACACATTAGATAGAGCCGGTGTAATAAGGGAAATAGTATATCATTCTTTAGCAATAGGATTTATAGCAATGACATTAAAGAGAACTGATAATAAGACCAATAGAAGAATTTGGTCGACTGGAATGATTATTGTCATTACTTATTTACTGCAAGCAGCAGTTGGGGTTACTGTTGTTTACTTGCTATTTAAGGATATTTTTGATGGAGCTGGTTTACTATTGCCACTAGGTTTTGGGCAAGGTCCGGGCTTAGCTGCAAATATTGGGCGTTCATATGAACTACGAGAAATTAGTCCATTGCTTTATGGTGAAGCACTTGGATCAACAATTGCATCAATAGGATTTTTAGTTGGTGGAGTTATTGGTGTAATTGCTTTAAATTATTTATCACGCAAAAACAACTTAAATATCAATAAATTTCACCAAGAAGAGTCAACAGTTAAAGAAGTTTTCGAGTTTGAAACAATTAAAGAAGTAAGAGTTTTTGATGCTTTAACAACACAAGCAGCTATAATAGCACTTATCTATGGCGCTGTCTATTTGACATTGGTATTTTTAGAAGGCTGGTTTTTCCCTCAATTAGGTGAATTAGGGGTAACTTTTGCTGGAGTATTCCATGGGTTTAATTTCTTGATTGGGATTATTTACGCACTTATATTCAAAAAGATTATTACCTCAATGGAGAAAAAAGGTAAAAATCTAACATTTATGACTAATAATTACATACTTTCAAATATTAGTTCTTTAGCATTTAATTTTCTAATTGCAGCTGCTGTTTTATCAATAACAATTAGTTCAATTAAGGAATATTATTTACTTGTAATTGTTTTAGCCACAACAGGGACAATTGTAACCTTTGTATTTTTGAAACTTATCATTAAAAAGGTATATGATAAGGAATATGAACATCACTTCTTTTTTGGACTATTTGGAATGTTAACAGGAACTGCTTCAACTGGATTGGCACTTCTAAAGGGAATTGATAAAGATCTAGAATCACCTGTTGCAGAAGAAATGGTTTTAGGAAGTGGAACAGCTATATCACTTGCATTACCGTTATTTGCATTAATAATGTTTCCTGGTCTTGCTATTGAATCAGGGAATAATATATTCACTATTTTGTTATTTGCTATTCCAATAGTATATTCGTTAATACTTATATTTATCGTACTTAGAATCAATAAAAAATAAACGAGCTGAAAAGCTCGTTTTTTATTAATGCAAACAGCTCTATATTTTGTTATAATTGAAAAGAGGTGATTAAAGTGAATATATTATTAACGAATGATGATGGTATTACTTCTGAAAGGCTATTATTTTTAGAGAAAGTTTTAAAAAGACTTGGAAATGTTTATGTGATAGCTCCAAAATTCGAACAATCTGCGAAGAGCGCAAGTTTGACTATAGGAGAAATTGAGTTTGAGAAAATAAGTGATTACAAGTACGCAATATATGGAACACCAGTTGATTGTGTTACTTTCGGTGTTCATGGATTAAAGGTTGATTTTGATCTTGTGGTTTCTGGAGTTAATAAAGGTTTTAATTTAGGTATAGATATACTATATTCGGGAACTTTAGGAGCATGTCTTCAAGCTCAATATTTTAATATTAAGTCACTCGCTTTTTCAGGTGATTATAAAGGATATAACATTGTGAAGCAAGAACTAAACAAAACTTTAGATTATGTGTTAAATAATAAATTACTTAGTGAAAATCATACTGTTAATGTTAATTTTCCAAGGGACATATTTGAGGAATCAAAAGGAATTGTTGAAGTAAAAAGATATTTAAGAAGATACAATGTGACGGGTGAAATAAAAGAAAATGTATTTATTAGAAAAAGAGATTATAATACAGCAAAAGCTCCATCTGGAACTGATGCATACGCTCATGATAATGGTTATACTTCTATAACAAAGGTAACTATATAATTTGAAGTATTTTATAGTTAGTGATATCCATGCTCATTACAATGTATTAAAGAAGGAATTAGATAAGAATAAATTTTCACCTGAAGATAAACTAATTGTAGTTGGTGACTTATTTGATAGAGGAAAAGAGAGTAAGGAAGTTTTGATCTACTTAAAGGATCTATGGGACCAGGGAAAATGTGAGATTATAATGGGAAATCATGATGTTTTTCTTCTTGATTTCTTGAATGAAAACTATGGGCGTGTACAGTTTAATATTGAACGTAACGGTTTTGCAGAAACTTTAATTTCTCTTAGTGGATGTCATGAAATTAATCAAAATTATCCAGAAATTAGAGATAAAATAATTGTAAATTTTCCTTATCTAAAAGAATGGTTAGAGTCGTTTCCCTTGTTTAAGGAAACAGATAGTTATATTTTTGTTCATGGAGGTATTGATGGTAGTAATCCAGATTGGAAAAAATCTACTGTAAGAGACTTTGTATGGGGCCGACAATATGACTTACCAAGGCATAAAGATAAAACAGTAATTGCAGGTCATCACCGAGTTGCGACTATTAGAAAAAAAGATTTTATTGATTATAATAAATTGTTTTTGGATGATAAAAAGCAGTTTGATATTATGTATTGTGATGGTAAAATTTTAATAGACAGATTTGTTGAAGTTTCTAAGGAACTGAACATTCTTATCCTTGATGATTTATAAAGATAATAGACCCTATAAAAAGGGCCTATTTTTTTTATATATTTTATATATTAAACTATACAATGTAAGGGTTTTTATGATATGATATATTGTGGTTATAAAAACAGATATTAAAGGAGATTTTATGATGGAAAACGTTAAAATTTTAATTTGGGGATTTGGAGCAATGGGTAAAGGGATGGCGGAAATGCTATCTGAAAAAAAAGGTGTTGAAATTTCAGGAGTTTGTGACTTAAATCCAAATATAATTGGTAAGAGTATTTTTGAATTATTGAACATTGAAAAGGGATCAAAAAAAGATGTATTAATTAACAATGATATAGACTATCTATTAAATAATACTGAAACTGATTTAGTGTTGTTAGCAACAGATTCATTTACTAAAAAAGCATACGCTAAAATGGTTAAAGTTCTTGAAAAAGGAATAAATGTTATTAGTACTGCTGAGGAGATGGCTTTTCCAAAAGCTCAAGAACCTGAGTTAGCAGAAAAACTTGACAAAATTGCAAAAGACAATGGTGTAACAGTACTTGGTACTGGAATTAATCCTGGATTCATTATGGATTTACTTGTTGTTGCATTAACTGGAACTATGAAAAGTGTTGATTTTATTGAAGCAAATAGAGTTAACAGCTTAAGTCCATTTGGACCTGCAGTTATGGAGGAACAAGGTGTTGGTATCACTGTTGATCAATTCAATCATGGTGTTGAAACAGGAACTCTTGCAGGACATGTTGGTTTTGCTGAAAGTATTGGTATGATTGCAGAAGCACTAGGTGTTAAACTTGATGGATTCAAACAACAAATGAAACCAATAGTAACTAATGTTGATAGAAAAAGCCCTTATGGTGAAGCTTTAAAAGGCAATATTGCTGGAGTTAACATGACTGGACAAGGATTAGTTGATGGTGAAGTATTCATTAATATGAAACATCCACAACAAATTGAACCGGAAATGGAAGGGACTCATACTGGTGATTACATAAATATTAAAGGTGTACCTGAGATTAACATGGCGATAACACCTGAAATAGATGGTGGAATAGGAACAATTGCTATGTGTGTTAATATGATTCCACATGTAATTAATTCAAGACCGGGACTTAAAACAATGCTTGATTTACCGGTTCCAAGAGCAATTTTAGGAGATATGAGAGATTTAATAGAATAAAAAAAGTTTGGGAGTGATTTAATGAAACGAGGTATTGGATTTTATCTTATATTTAGTATGATATTTTTCACAGCATCTATGTTTTACATTAATAATACTCTTTATAATAATAGTGATTATTTAGCAAGTGCATTATTTGCATTTGCATCACTTTTTACTGTGTTTGTCTTATTATTATTTAATGTTCATATGATTATAATAAATTTCTTTAGGTTACCTATAAAATATCTTATTGAAGATATGAAAACTGAGTTTATCAAAAAAGGTAGAGGAAAGAATAAGAAAAGAAATAAATTTTCTTATCCAAATTATCAAGCAACGATTACTTTATTATTTTATTCGATACTTTCATTGTTGATAATTGGAGCAATTGTTAGAAATGGACTACTTAATAACTCATTGCCATTAATCATTATTACACAGTCGTTATTATCTTTTGGTGGTTTTTTGGTTTTAATTAGTTCATGGCAGTACTTATTTAAAATCTTACCAAAAGTTTTGAATAAAAACATTGATGCAAAAAATGGGTTTATTCTAACGCTTAGTGTTACGGTAATGATTATTTATTTAGTATTTATTATCTTCGAAATTAATAGATTTGATGAGATTATGATTTTTATATTAATAATCGGTTTTATTGCCTTATTAGGTGTTAATATAAATTTAATAATTGGGGAAATAAATATATTTCAAAATCTTAAAGAAAACGCTCATTCAACCAAAGTAACTAAAGCGGTATTTATGATATTCTTCTCTTTCCATTTATATGTAATTTTATATGCAAGTGTTATTGCATTTAGTATTTATGGTTGGAATCATGAAGCCTATATCTTTAGTAATGATGAATGTTACGTTGAAGTAATACCAGAAGATCCAACTGAACAACCGTATTATACATCACAGTGTCCTCATGAATATGGAGACTTTCTATATTATACAGTTGTAACAGTTTCGACATTAGGCTATGGGGACATTTCTCCAAATACGGAGTTTCCAATATCTCAAGCTTGGAGTGGGTTCCTAAGTATTTATGGGTTTACGTTTTTTGCATTGTCTATAGGATATGTAAGTAATATAGCTCACGAAGGATTTTCTAGTGGAAAGGATGAACAAGATGATTGATAAAAACTCTTATGTAAGAATTAGAAAAACATTACTAAAACCTGATGAACGTGCTGCAAATATCCCTGAGGAAACAAAAAAAGTACCTTTTAAAATGTGGGTTAAGGGATATTTACATGAGGAAAGTGATTTGTTTGATATTGTGAAAATCACAACTGAAACAGGTAGAGTTGAAACAGGTAGATTAAAAGAAGCATTCCCACCATATAAAATTGGATATGGTGACTTTGTTCCAGAAATTTTAGAACTTAGACACTTAATTAAGTCAGAAATGTATGGTGATAACAATGAGTAATACATATAACGATATCATGTCTCAAAGAAACGAGATAATGAAAAAATCGGTTGGAATTGATTATGAGAAATATGAGTTTGAAGGAATCGGGTTTGATTATGAAATGATGATGAATGATCATGATTTCGATTTAGAGTCAATTATAGAAATTCAAACTGAAAATATGGTAGGAAACACACCGTTAATAGAACTTAAAAATTTGACGAAATATGCTAGAAAATTTTCTGAAAAAGGAAAAGGTGCAAGAATATTCTTAAAAGATGAGGCTGCTAATTTATCTGGATCTTTTAAAGCTAGAAGAGCCGCTTTAAGTGTATACCAAGCAAAAAAACTAGGATATAAAGGTGTTATAGCAGCAACTTCTGGGAATTATGGTGCTGCTGTTGCAGCATTAGCTGCAAAAGTAGGTTTAAAGTGTATTATAGTTCAAGAAGCTTTTGATTCAAGAAATTTAAGTCAACCTGAAATTCTAGAAAAAGCAAGAAAATGTGAGTCTTTTGGTGCTGAAGTTGTTCAACTTAGTGTAGGCCCTGAGCTTTTCTATCAGTTCTTGATTTTGCTTAAAGATACAGGATATTTTAATGCTTCTTTATATAGCCCTTATGGTATTAAGGGTATTGAAACATTAGGGCTGGAAATTGCAGAAGAAGTATTAGCAAAAGAAGGAAAATATCCTGAAGCTGTCGTAGTTACTAATGCTGGCGGTGGAAACTTAACTGGGACTGCTAGAGGATTAAAAAATGCAGGTGCAAAAGATACGAAAATAATTGCTGCTAGTGTTGATTTGAGTGGACTACATATGGCTTCTGATTCTGATTTTAACAAAAAATCTTTTACTACTGGGCATACTGGGTTTGGAATACCTTTTACTACTTTTCCAGATCGATCTGATGTTCCAAGAAGCGCGGGGAGACCTCTTAGATACATGGATGAATATGTTACTGTAAATCAAGGTAGTGTATTTTTTATGACAGAATCTCTTGCAGCTTTAGAAGGAATGGAAAGAGGCCCTGCTGGTAACACTTCGCTAGCCGCAGCTTTTAGCTTAGCTCAAGAAATGAATGAGGATGATATAATTGTTGTACAAGAAACAGAATATACTGGTGCAGGAAAACATATTCAACCTCAATTATCATTTGCTAAAAAGAATGGAATTAAAATACTTTTTGGAAATCCATTCGATGAAGAACCAGGTAAAAACATTATTTTACCTTCATCAGCAAAACTACTTAAACATAAGCAATTAGATATGAAGAAATTACGTAAAAGTTATTTGAAAAGATATGTTAATACAGAATTAACAAACAAAGATATTGAGTTCCTTGAAGAGGAACTAAACATAAATAAACAGAATATAATTGAATTAATGATGGAGGTAAAAAATGATTGAAAGAAAAGATGATTATCTTCAAAGAAGAGAACATTTAAAATCAATGTCAGATAGTGAACTTAAAAAGTACTTTTTTGAGTTAGCAGATAAGTTAGTTGATCCGCTATTAGATTTAAGTTATAAAAATACAACTAAATCAATAGAAAGAAGTATTCTTTTAAGAATGGGATTCTCAAGTATTCAAGCAAAAGAAATAGTTGAGATTATTAGTGAATTAGATTTGATGAGTAAAGGTGCTGGGCATTGTATTTATGCTATCTCAAAGAAATATAACATTGGAATTGAAGAGGCTGGTAGCGAGCTGATCAATGGGAAACATGTCGAATTTTTAATGGAGTACTTCAATAAAAATGAATAGTTTAAAACCTAATGAAAAATTAGATATTCGCTACATATTAAAAGACCTTGAAAATTATGTACCAAATAGAAGACCTTGGGTTTGGCGTGATGTAAGTCCTCAAGAAATTAGGGAATTTACTTATATGCAAGCAAGTCCAGGATTAAAGAACTATGTACCACTTCCTTCAGCAAGATACTTAGGTGAAATTGATCCACAACCCGATAGTGTAATTACAACTGAAATTGCATCAGGTAGATTTGAAGATGATATTAGAAGAATGAGAATGGCTGCTTATCATGGGGCAGATCATATAATGGTAATTAGAACAGCAGGGCAATCACATTTCGATGGATTACTTGAAGGTACTCCTCAAGGTATTGGTGGAATCCCTGTAACAAGAAAACAATTGAGAGCTCAAAGAAAAGCGCTAGATTTGATTGAAGATGAAGTTGGTAGACCAATTAATTATCATTCATATGTGTCTGGAGTTGCTGGTCCTGAAATTGCTGTATTGTTTGTAGAAGAGGGTGTTAATGGTGCTCATCAGGATCCTCAATATAATGTTTTATATAGAAACATCAACGCAATAAGAAGTTTCGTTGATGCTGCTGAAAGTAAAAAAGTTTTAGCTTATGCAGGAATCGCACAAATAGATGGTGCTCATAACGCAAATGCAACTGCTAGGGATGCATGGAAAGTTATGCCTGAATTATTGGTTCAACATGTTATAAATTCAAGATTTAGTGAAAGAGTTGGAATTAAAGCGGATAATATTTGTTTATCTACTGTACCTCCAGCAGCTTCTCCAACACCTGACTTGAAACTGAATTTACCTTATGCAGTAGCTTTAAGGGAATTCTTTAGTGATTATAAAATGAGAGCACAAATGAACACGAAATATATGGATAGTTCTACAAGAGAAGCAACAGTAACTCATGTACTTAATCTATTAATTTCTAGATTAACTTCAGCAGATATTCAAAGTACAATTACGCCTGATGAAGGTAGAAATGTACCTTGGCATATTTACAATATTGAAGCTTTGGATACCGCTAAACAAGCAATGGTTGGTATGGATGATTTATTATCAATGGTTGAATTAAAAGATACAGGGTATCTATATAACAAAAAAAGAGAAATTCAAGAACGTTCAATTTTAATGATGGAAGAAATTCTTGAAATGGGCGGATATTTTACTGCTGTTGAGGCAGGAATGTTTGTTGATAGTGGTGAATACCCACAACGTAATAATGATGGAATTTCTAGAGACATAAATGGCGGCGTTGGAGCTGGTACGGTAGTAAAACGTGATCCTGATTACTTTGCACCTGTTACAGCTCATTATGGTTTTAACAATGTTGAGCAGTATGATAAAGACGCTATTGATGATCCTTCAAGTTTAATTGATGGTTGTACTTTTGAGAAACCTGAATTAGTAAAATTCATTGATGAACTTGATGAAAGTGATAATGTATATTTACGACTTGATGAAACTGAAAAATTCAGAAAAGGGGATTTAATTAGACCTGAAGTTGAATGGCTTGGAGACGGGACAGTTGTTGTAGATTTATTCTTCCCTACAACGTCAAAAGTTGCTGAAGCAGCTGCGGTAGCTGCTGGTAAAAAAATGAACTTAATAAATGTTGAAGTTATCCATAAAGAAGTGTTGCATCCTAGTGAAGGGACAAGAATTCAAATTAAAGGAACGTTTGCCTTTGATATTGAAGTTGATAAGCTTGTACTTCCCGAGGAAATGGAACAATTATCTGAGGATGAATTACTGGCATTCATCAAAAAAAATCCTATTAAAGTTGTTGCTGGTACAGGTGGTAATGATGAACATTCAGTAGGATTAAGAGAAGTGCTTGATATTAAACACGGTGGGATTGAAAAATATGGTGTTAAATATGAGTATTTAGGAACTAGTGTTCCTATTGAAAAATTTGTAGATGCAGCAATTGAGACAAATGCTCAAGCGATTTTAATGTCTACAATAATTTCTCATGATGATACACACTATAAAAACATGAATAAACTACATAACTATGCAATTGAAAAAGGTGTAAGAGATAAACTAATTCTTATTGCCGGTGGAACTCAAGTAACACCTGAAATTGCTAGAAGTAATAATATGGACCAAGGATTCGGTAGAGGTACAAAGGGTATTCATATTGCTAGTTTTATTGTCAAAAAAATAAATGAAATGAATGATTAAAAATGAAAATTGATGTTCTAGTTGCAGAGATAGGAAGCACTACAACAATTGTTAATGCTTTTAATATTAAAGGAGAAAAACCACGATTTCTAAATCGTGGTGTTTCTAATACAACTGTTGAAACAGATGTAACTATTGGTTTAAATGCTGCAATAGATGATCTTTCAAAAAACATGAATACCGATAAGATTACATATGATGAAATGTTTGCTACTAGTTCTGCTGCAGGCGGACTAAAAATGTCAGTTCATGGTTTAGTATATGAAATGACAGTTAAAGCAGCTAAGGAAGCCGCTTTAAATGCAGGCGCAAATTTACATCTTGTTACAGCTAATAAATTAAGTGATTTCAATCTTGAGGAAATAAAAAAGTTACAACCTAATATTATACTAATTGCTGGTGGTACTGATTATGGAGAAAGAGAAACAGCGCTTTATAATACAAAGAAAATTTTGGAGTTAGATTTAGAGGTTCCAATTATTTATGCTGGAAACATTGAAAATCACAAACAAGTAATTAGCTATTTTGAAGAAAAAAACAAATCACATTTATTAAAAATTGTTGAGAATGTATATCCTCGCGTTGATTATATGAATATTTATCCCTTACGAAAAGTTATTTACGAGACTTTTGAGGAAAATATAGTTCATGCAAAGGGAATGAATCACATTTTTGATATTGTTGATAGTAGAATAGTGCCTACACCAGGTAGTGTTATGGAATCAACTATGATCCTAAACAAAGCATATGGTAATATTATGACCATTGATGTAGGTGGAGCAACTACTGATATTCACTCAATCGCTTTACCAAGTGAGGAATTTGCAAAGTATCAAGAGGGTGAGGCTTTGTCTAAAAGAACTGTTGAAGGAGATTTAGGTGTTTTTATTAATTTCAACAATGTTCTTTCTTTGTTCAAAGAAAACGAGTTAGAAGAAATATTAGATTTAGATGAGGGAGAAATGAGTAAGCAAATTAAAGAGTACTCATATATACCTAGAACATCTATTCAAAGGAAACTTGTTTTTGAGTTAACACGTAAATGTGTTGTTGAAGGACTAAATAGACATGTAGGTGATTTGAAAAGAGTTTTCACAACAAATGGGCAAAAAATCATTCCTTATGGAAAAGATTTATCTCAAGTTGGAATTATTGTTTTAACTGGTGGAGCTTTAATTAATTTGGATAACACTGAGCAAATAATTACAGAATATATTAAGAAAAATCCTACGAAACTAGTACCACAAGTAAAAATCAATATTTTTAAAGATAATGATTATATAATGGCTAGTTTAGGAGTTCTATCATTAAAATATCCTGATGAAGCACTTATTTTATTGAAAAATTCACTCAGAATTGGAGATGATTTTGATGTATCCACTTCTAAAAATTGATACGAAAAAGTTCGAACACAACATGAAAGCTATTTCAAACTTAATGAGAAAAAACAACCTTTCAACTATGATAGTTTCAAAGGTTTTTTGTGCAGAGCAAAACCTTATCGATATTATTAATAATAGTGATGCGGAATATATTGCAGATTCCAGAGTTGAGAATTTAAAAAACATGGAAACAAGTAAGAAAAAAGTCTTGTTGAGATTACCATCAGTTTCAGATGTTATTGATACAATGAGTTATTGTGATATAAGTTTGAACTCTGAAATTACGACCATTAGAAAACTTAATGAGGCAGCTTTTGCCATTGGTAAGATTCATCAAATAATCTTAATGGTTGATCTTGGTGATTTAAGGGAAGGAATATTTGACTATCAAGAACTTAAGCAAACTGTAGAAGATATCTTGGAGCTTAAGTTTATTGAACTTGTAGGTTTAGGGACAAACCTAACTTGCTATGGTGGGGTTATACCTACTGTAAACACTTACGATAAGTTTGATAGCATAATTAAGAAATTAAAAGAGGATACTGGTTTTACACCGAAGATAATAACTGGCGGTAACAGCTCAAGTATCGACCTTTTAATTAATTCTAAACTTCCTAAATTTATAAGTAATTTAAGAATTGGAGAAGCTCTTGTTTTAGGTAGAGAAACTGCTTATGGTGATTATATAGATAATATGTACAATAATGTTTTTACATTAGAAGCAGAGTTGATAGAAGTTAAAAACAAACCTTCTTTGCCTATTGGTGAAATTGGAATGAATGCTTTTGGTGAAAAACCAACTTTTACAGATATTGGGACACATAAAAGGGGAATTATTTCAATTGGTAGACAAGATGTAGATTATAACGATTTAATACCATTAGATTCAATCGATATTTTAGGTAGTAGCAGTGATCATATAATTTTGGATTTATCAAAATCAGAGACTAATTATCATGTTGGAGATATTATTAAATTTAATCTTACTTATGGAAGTATTTTGAGTTTATTTACATCAAAATATGTGGAAAAGAAATATGAGTAATCGATATAGAGGTACTTTCGCAGAGATTGATTTAAGAAGTATTGAATCGAACTACATTTATATTTCAGATTTGCTAAAAGATAAAAAAATTATGCCGGTTGTAAAGGCAAATGCCTATGGACATGGTGTAATTGAAGTGGTAAGAACATTAGTTGATTTAGGTGTTGACTATTTTTGTGTTTCCCTACTTGAAGAAGCATTAGAAATTAAAGAAGTATTCCCAAATGTTAAAATCTTAGTTATGGGTGTAGTCATGCCTAATGACTTTAATATTGCTTCTAAAAAAAATATAACCATAACAATTAGCAACGAGATGCAGTTTAAAGGGTTATTAGACTTCAACGAAAGTTTAAATGTTCATATCAAAGTTAATACAGGAATGAATCGTTTAGGCTTTAAAGGAATCAATGTTGTTAATAATGTAGTGGGTAATGTTAGTAAAAATAAGAATATAAATATTGAGGGTATTTTTACTCACTTCGCTACTGCAGATTCAGATGAAGAATATTATAAGTATCAATTGAATAACTTCAAAGAAATATTAGATGGAGTTAATTTTAATTTTGAGATGGTACATGCATCTAATTCTAGTTCAACTATCAAGTATGAAAGTAGCATATCATTTACCACTCATTGTCGCTTAGGGATATCATTATATGGACTGACATTAGATGAAGGTATGGATTTTCTAAAACCGGCATTTAAGTTGAAAACTATAATATCAGAAGTTAAGGAACTTAATAAAGGTGATTATGTTGGCTATGGTATTACCTACCAAGCAAATGAAAACAAGTTAATAGGAGTTTTGCCAATTGGGTATGCAGATGGGTTTTTAAGGCAAAATAGAGATAGTGTTGTTGAAATCAATAATAAACTATATAATACTGTTGGTACTATTTGCATGGACCAGATGTTTGTTGAAATCGATCAAAGTATTACTTATAACGATACGGTTACTCTGTTTGGTGGTATAATCTCGATAGACGATGTTGCTAAAAGAAATAAAACAATTAATTACGAAGTAGTTTGTCAAAT
>Ga0193951_1000531_pt1 | contig 17257 bp, 13 predicted proteins | sample BB_2_MG_FD_140370 | JGI IMG/M metagenome (GOLD analysis project Ga0193951, IMG submission 140370) | Microbial mat bacterial communities from the Broadkill River, Lewes, Delaware, United States - BB_2_MG | ecosystem: Environmental > Aquatic > Freshwater > River > Microbial mats | place: USA... | reverse complement strand
TCGTAATCTAAAGGTGGAACATCACGATTCTGCTTAGGACTTAATCCCGTTAGCCATGCTTTTCTTGCGTGTATAATAAAGTGATTACAATCGGCTTTCGCCACTTCATCAATAAAAGTATGTAAAAACTCATAAGAATCTAAGTCATCAATGCCAATTCGTGACTTTACAGTAACAGGGATATTAGTCGCATTCTGCATTTCGTTAACACAATCCCCCACAAGCGTCGGCTCAGCCATTAAACAAGCACCGAAGCGTCCATTTTGTACGCGGTCAGACGGACAACCAACATTAATGTTAATTTCATCGTAACCATACTGCTCTGCGATTTTAGCGCATTCCGTCATATCTTTAACGTTACTGCCACCTAATTGCAGCACCAATGGATGCTCTGCCTCGTTATAAGAAAGATAATCACCTCGACCATGTAAAATAGCCCCAGTGGTCACCATTTCAGTATAAAGCACGGTATGTGCCGACAAAACACGATAAAAATAACGACAATGACGATCAGTCCAATCGAGCATGGGTGCTACAGATAGCTTGTGATCTAACATATTACTTTACTCTCAGAAGAATTAGTTGGGGTAGAATAGTTCATAAATAAAATATCGCTATATTTATACCCTTTCTCAATTTGGTATACCCCAATAGAATGATGGTATTCAATACTAATACCTATTCTTTAAAAATGGAGGCGTAGTATACAATGAATCTAGAACCTTCATCAAACAACTTACAGTAAAGCTGATATGTAGAAGACACTGGTAGTCTTTTAACAAAGAAGTTAACCTGTATTTAATTAAGTTTCGCTAAAGTAATGACTGTAAAAATTTTATCATTTAGCGACACGTTATATTCTAATAAGTAGGTACTCAGTTGAATAAGATATCAGATAAAAACCTCAAGACTATTGTGTATACAGTAGCAGCGTTAATCGCCTTTGCTGCGAATTCAGTTTTAGGGCGAATGGCTTTAAAAGACAGCGCTATTGATGCCTCAAGCTTTACAGCAATTCGTCTGGTATCAGGCGCAGTAATGTTATTCGTTTTATATATTTTATTTAATATGAAATCAAAAAAACAAAACAATACACAACTAACAAAGGGAGGTAGTTGGAAAGCGGCACTGATGCTATTTACTTACGCTATCACTTTTTCATTGGCGTATGTCTCTTTAGATACAGGTACAGGCGCGCTGGTATTATTTGGTGCTGTTCAGCTTACCATGATCATTGCGAGTATCATTTCAGGGAATAAATTACATAAAACCGAATGGATCGGCATTATTGTTTCTTTTTCTGGTTTAGCCTATTTAATTTATCCAACCGTTACAACACCTAGCGTATTTGGCTTTGTGTTAATGGGAATATCAGGTGTGGCTTGGGGAATTTACACGTTAACGGGCCGCGGCTCTATTACTCCACTACGAGATACTACGGTTAATTTTAGCTACACTATCCCGTTTGTTGTAATACTGGCATTTGTGATGTTTCCTCATATACAAATTTCTACTGAAGGAATTATTTTAGCGATATTATCCGGAGCGGCGGCTTCAGCGCTTGGCTATACACTTTGGTATATTGCTTTAGCAGGTTTATCTGCTACGGAAGCAGCTGTAGTACAATTATCTGTGCCAGTTATAGCCTCTATTGGTGGTGTTATATTTTTATCTGAATCGGTAACTATGCGGCTGATTATTGCTTGTGCCCTCGTTTTAGGCGGTATAGCAACCGTTATTATTGGTAGAAATAAAGTTTAATGGAAATTGTGTAAAACATACTCAATAAATAGCCTTACACGCAGTGGCATATTATTGCGATCGCGATAAAGCATAGAAAACGCGCGATCTTTACTCTGCCACTGAGGAAGAATGCGCTTTATATCACCTGACTCTATTAAAGGTAATGCTAAATAATCAGGTAAATAACTGATACCGAGCCCAGCTTTAACTGCATGTGTAACCATTTGAATTTCATCTACTTCTAAACGAACAGATTTATTAGGATGGTAATCAAACTCCTCATTTGTTTCTTGATTTTGTAATCGCCAAGGTATCAAAGGATAACTGATAATAGTTGCGTGATTGGATAACTGTTCAGGGTGAGTAATATCATCAGCGATATAGTTGGCGTGAGCACATAAAATATTGTGGGTGTACTTTAATGGTCTCACAATCCAGTTTTCAAGTGCCGGATTGCCCATTCTAAATGCCACATCAATACCCTGCTCTTCTATATCAATTAATTTGTTTGAAAACCGCAAATCTAATTGAATTTCGGGGTTTTCCTGCAAGAAATCATAAAAAATAGGTCGTAAGAATTGTGTGCCCGAATAAATAGGCGCTGTAACTCTTATTTTTCCTTTGGCTTGATGTTTATCTTTATGGAGATCGTGATCAATGTCATCAAGTTCATCAAATAAAGCACTAGAGCGTAAAAAATATTGTTCCCCTGTATGGGTTAATGTTACCCGATGTGCATCGCGGTTTAATAACCTTAATTGCAAATCGGATTCTAACTGCTTTATTCGCCTGCTTAGAGTTGATAGAGGCATATCAAGACTAATTGCAGCATCTTTAAAGCTCGCTAACTTTGCTACGGCACAAAAACAGCGCAAATCATCAAGAGAAAAATTAGCTTTCACTACGTCCTACTACCTTTACTTTTATTATCACATTTTTAGGTATCTGAACCCGATATAGCTTCAATATTGACAATTTCGCTACGGTTTAACGTAATTTTAAATCGCTGAATATTCTCACCATCATGATCGACATTGCGAAGAATCAGGTTAATTTGATATCGTCGTTCAACGGCCTGACTTGATATTTTTTGCCCTTCTAAATTATATAAACGGCCAGCCCCTTTTTTCAAAAAGCGAACAAATGGTGTTAAATTAAAAAACACTTGCTGCTGTATTTCATCAAAACCGGGCAAAAATTCTTTAGACAATACTTTATTATCACACCTAAAGTGCAGTAAACGCGCAGCTTGTTTATTTTGTTGCCGACGTTGTTGAAGTAATTCATTCACGCCTTTGGGCAAATCTTTGGTATTGATATATTCTAGCCATAATATCTGACTTAAAATGCGCTTTTGGTTAACACTATGACGAAATAAGTTTTGCCATTTGGGTCGGCCTTTTTGTATTTTACGCCAAATTAAACTGGTAACATCTTCTTTAAATGTTTCTCGTAAGCCATAAATAACGCCTAAAAAAGCAATTAACGCAACGGTTACTTCTGTAAAACTTGAACGAGCATTAAGAACTAATACCATCACAAACGCCATAATCACAGCGGTAACAGTACCTCGAACTAAACGTTTTAAATGTAAATCCAAATAACGAGTTTTCTTTTGAAATACAATACCGTACTCAATTAAACGCTGTAATAACCTCATTTTATTGGTAATACGATTCGGATCTTCGAGTGTTACTTGAGAGTTATATTTACATTCGATACGGTAAGCATTCTCTCCGCGGCAAAAAGCAAATAAATACTCTCGTTCAGCCGTAAATTCACTACTTTTTGGACCTTTAGACAGTAATTTTAAGAATGACTGCTCAATATGCCAACTTAAGTAATTATCGGCATTCTCAAAAAAAGAACTTAGCTTAGTATCAGAGGGGGTATAGCGACGTAACTTTTTCACTAAACCTGCGATTTGATCTGCTACTTCAATAGCTGCGGGATAAAACTCTTCTGCATTTTTCAATTTCAAGGTTTGTTTGATGTCAGTATCAAGCGCTATTTTTAACTGATAAGAGTATAAATTCAGGTTCAAGCGATAGTCGCTCTGACCATCATCTTCGCCTTCAAAACGTTGACTGATAAAACGACTTCGCACTAAAGGGAGATGCACTTGATCTGAATGATAAGCACTATGGCTTGTAATATTGCTATAGAAATAATCTTCAGCGTTTAAAGTGCTTGGACTTATGCCCATTTCAACAGGTAATGAAAAATAAAGATCAATACGCTGTAACGCCTGTGGCGACAGCTGATGACTGATTTTAATAGATAAATTCTCATCTTGAGATAATTTAATTTTCTTCACTCTTTAATACTTCTCTTGATAATAATATTACTAACGTTTTATCCCTTTTATTTAAATCATACTAACCTTAATACTTCAGATAAAGCAAAGGCTTAATTCAAAACTTATATTTTAATAAATATCTTATGTTGATAAAGCTTCAACGACACGAACCAAAATAAAATCACATGCGACAATGCAAACAAAAATGACGCTAATGTAGGTTCAGCAAAAAGCTTATATTGTTCATATAACCAACGATACAAACTACTATCTCCTACAGGTATTATCAAATAAGTCGTTACGAATACAAATGACAATACATAAACAAACAAAGGATTTGTGCCGTACACAAGTAACGGCGACACTAGTTTTTCATGACCTTTTATATCAATTAACCAAATAAATATGGCTAATAAAAGACATGCAAATCCGGTCGTATATATTACATATGAACTCGTCCATAATGGTTTATTAATAGGCAGTACAAGATGCCACAAAGCGCCAAGCCCTATCGCAAGACTACCAATAATAATAAGTTTAATAACACTCGATTTTTTCTCTTTAATACTGGTTAAATAACGTGTTAATTCAAACCCTAGCAACATATTCACTACTGCAGGAATAGTACTCAGCAGGCCTTCAGGGTCAAAACTAACATCACGCATCGTATACATATGATTGGCACCTAAGATAGCTAAATCGAACTGTCGAATAATATTCCCCTCTAGCGTTAAACCTGCCTCTCCTACGCTTACCAATAAGCCCCAGTAAGCAAGCAAAATAACTCCTGAGATAATAAAAATACCACGACGATTTAACAATAAGACTAAACTGGCGGCTATCACATATGCTATGCCAATCCGTTGCAATACCCCCATAATTCGTAAATCTTCCAGTGGCGTATCAAAAGGTATTACATTTAGCATAAAACCAATAAAGAACATGATAAAGCCACGTTTAAGGATCTTTAAAAATTGTTCTGAATTCGCAGTAAAATCACTTTTTTTAAAAGAGAAAAACATCGCTGAGCCGATAATAAACAAGAAAAATGGAAACACTAAATCTGTTGGCGTAGCACCATGCCAATCTGCATGTAAAAGTGGTGCATAAACATGTCCCCAAGTACCAGGCGTGTTAACTAAAATCATTAAGGCAATCGTAATACCTCTAAAAGCATCAAGAGCAAGATATCGAGTCATAAATCAAAATCCTAAAGTAGTTAAAGTAAAGTTTGTCTCAAATGACAACGCTATCATTTAGTTAATGTAAATGATCATCATGGTTTTGGCTAATTAAATACTTAATACAAACTTGAGCTAAGGTTAGTTCTTAATTTAATGGCGATAAAGAGCTTGCATCGTTCAAGTTTACCTTTATAAGGTATAGGCTAAGCGAGTCTAATATTTAATCTAACATCACCATAAATCGCCAAAAGTGGCTATGTTTACTTTCGAATAATCGATTAATATAAATAAATAGTCCAGTTTGATTTACATTTGTTTCAGAAGTGTGCAAAATCAAGCTATTGCAAATAACTAAAGGCGCGAAAGCTACATGAGAGTAGAGTTTATTAACCCATTTTTATCATCAATGCTTAATGTAATGTCAACAATGGCACATATGGAATTAATTCCAGAAAAGCCAACGTTGAAAAAAGATGAAACCTCGATGGGTGATGTATCAGGGTTAATAGGTATGATCAGTCCTGAAGCTAAAGGCTCTCTATCTATTACATTTGATGCTCCTTTAGCACTAGCAACAATGAAGGGAATGGTTGGCGAAGCACCCGATGAGATAAATGACGAAATAACAGATTTAGTGGGTGAGATCACTAATATGGTTACTGGTGGCGCAAAACGTTTACTTAGTGAAAAGGGCTTTGATTTTGATATGGCAACCCCTATTGTTGTTTCTGGAAAAAATCATAGCATTCATCATAAATCCAAAGGACCTGTCGTCGTTATCGCACTACGAGGCGAACTGGGTAAGGCCTACATTGAATTTTCTTTTGATGAATAATTAATTGACTATTGGCTGCTCTTTTCCTGACATATAGTTATCATTCTCTCGTTATATTGGCGCATAAAATTGAGCTCTTTTTTACGCGCTAATCGCTCCTCTTCAGAGCGAATAACATCCCCCGTATTAGAGTTATATTTTTTTCCACATAATGCAATCATTGCTTGATAATCTTTAGGGTGTACGCCAGGAATATTGATACTTCTTGTTGACGTAGTCTGTAACCGATAGTCTTTATTTTCTATTGCTAACGCCAGTGCTTGGTTTAGCTTTTCTTCATCAGTATGTTCCAAGATACTTGCCGGTGTCTGATTACTTTCCTGTGTACTTTCTTGCATAGTTTCTTCTAAATTAGTGTCAGTTGTGGCTGTGCTATCAACAAAAGTTTGATTTGTACAACTCGCACAAAAGGCCACGACTAACGTTAGGATGCTCCATTTCATTTGCTACAACTCCTTTTTTGACGCCATAGTAACGCAAAGGTGAATAATAATAACCAAGACATACTACCAGATGATTTATCATTGCCTGCTTCAGGCTCTGAGGTAGGCTCTGTCTTTGCTTCAACGGTAAGATTAACCAGCTGTACGGAACTACTGACATTGTCTTTACTTATCACAACAGACACTACAAGCTCGCCAGAAAAATCACTGTTTGGCGTAACCGTTTGCCCTAGGAAAGTATAATTATCACCCGCTTGAATTGTTATTGAATCTGCCGCTTCACATGCATAAGTAAATAATGCATTGGTTAACTCAATACTGTTTCCCTGAACAAGCGAGATAGCTTGTTGGCTAGTAATTACAAGATCCTTAGCAGCTAATGCCTTATTAATATTAAAGGCTCCTTGGTTTACGGCATAAAAAATATTATCACTACAAACAAGCTTAATTCTAGCTTCAGCAGTATTAATGTCATTCGGACAAAAACTGTCTATTGATAGCGTAGCATTACCGTTATTACTTATATTATTAGCTAGCGTTATATCAAAACTTTCTCCATTATTTTTTGAAAGTAAAACGTCAACAGCCGCACAATTAATAGGTAAGGTATCAGTCTGAGCAACTTGCCAACTTATATTATTATCACTTTCTGTCCAAACATCTTCTGCTAATGGGGTATTAAGAGAAAAAGCTTCTCCTGAATCAACAACCGTTAATGTAGTCTCATCATAACTAACACCGCCATTTTGATCAAAAACCATCAAACGAAAGTTAAGGTCTCTATTTGTGGTGGGTAATGATTCCCCGATAGTATGAGTGCCCGTAAGTACGTTTGATAATTGTGGAAAGAATCGAGTGGCATGTTCATTTGGTAGAAAAGCTCGAAATAAAGGTCGTGTTCCATCGTCCACTTGCTCGGCAAGCGAAGCACTTTTTTCCCCTAAATCAAATTGTTGCCAACTATAACTCAGCTCATCGCCATCAACATCTGTAGCGGTACCTGATAATTTAAATGGTGTTCGTGCCGGAATAGTATAATCCAAACCGGCGTCAACAATAGCGACATTATTGCTATCAACAGAAGCAATACCACAGCTGTCACCAACGCTACTTTCTAAATAAGCGTGTATTTGATCGATTGATCTTGCATGAAAAAATGCATCAGAATGCGACTGTAGATTTTGATCATCACAAAGCCCTGCATAAGACATAATTGTTGAGCCACTACCCACTTCATAAGCTGAGCGTTGTACACGATTACCAGAGCAAGCTCCTCCTGTACCATTGAAGCTGTGTTCAGCACCAAATTGATGGCCTATCTCATGAGCAACATAATCGATATAAAAAGCATCATTAGTAGGATTTAAGTCGCCAGTAACGCCATCACCTTTATATATTGGGTGGCACACAGCACCAAGCACAGCTAAACCGCCACCATCAGTATTAAGCACATGACCTATATCATAATTATCACTGCCAATAATACTATTAATAACACCTGTATTTAGCCCGCCATCATCACTGTTATTATTGAAGGGATCTGTTTCTGCGTCGGTAAAAACTAACAAATCATTATTTTCGACTAACTCTAATTTTATCGCTAAATCATGCTGATAAATTTGATTTAACCGGTTAACTAAAGTGATTATCTCTGCCATAGTAGTATCAACTGTACCACCATTAAATTCTGTATATTCTGCCGCTGCAGATATAGCGATACGATATGTTGTTAAGACACTTTCAGTGTTGTTAGCACCTTCTTCTTTACTCATTTTATTTCGTGATAAGCTTTCTAAAGCGGTAGATAACTGCGTAATATTTTTGGGTTGATGAAAGGTAAGTAATTTTTTATCTTGTACTCGGCTATTTTCTTTAATGTAACTTGTATATTTAGCATTTACACTATTAAAGACGCGTTGCACCTTTACAGGAGAAGCATTTTCTGAAGTTACTATTGATGATTGGCTTTTTGCTAAAGACTGGGCTGCTTTTTCTTCAATATAAATATTTTCAGGCTCAACAAAAACCCGTTCTCCATTATAATAAAACATGCCATGAAAACCATTGGATGTAATATCAAAACGACCGGTATTGTTGCTATTATCAACCGCTACCCCCGAAAATGTTCGAATATGAGGGTATTTTTTAGCAAGCCCTTCAGACATCACACTTTCAGGCGTTAATTCAAAATTAACGAGTGCGCCACTAGGTAATGGTAATGCAATGATTATCGCCTTATCATCACTAAACAAAGCGGTTTGTAATTCTGGTGTGTTGAGCGTTAATAAGCCTGAACTAGTATCTTGATGAAAAATGCTTTTAGCTTTCACGGTTGGTTCTTGAGCATAAACCAATGTTGAAAATACACTTTGAGTACATAATGCTAATACACCCCCAAAAGTAACCTTTTTTAATAGTTTTGCTTTTTTCTGTAAATTCATACTGACCGCTCGATAGTAAAATAGTTATTTGTCATCAAAAGATGTTTTTAGTTGGAAAGCATACGACTCGATTTAATCTTCTTGCCACTGTGGCTTAATTAACGCTTGATATCATTAATTAAGATTTTATCCTATGCGCTAAGATTAACGAGTATAGAACAAAAAAGCCACTGACAATGCAGTGGCTTTACTTTAAAACTTGCTAACAAAACTCAACGTAGCAAAATATATACACTAGTTGAGACTTTGTTTAAGCCTGTGTAACCGGATTATTAACTGACTTTTGTTTCTTTTTACGACTAAAAACACCACGTAAATCTTCAATAATCACATATAAACTTGGAATAAAGATTAACGTAACTACAGTGGCAAAAAGCACACCAAACGACAAGGATACTGCCATTGGGATAACAATTTGCGCCTGAGCACTGGTTTCAAAGAAGATGATAGGCACTAAACCAATAAAAGTGGTTAATGAGGTTAGCATTATTGCTCTAAAGCGCTTAGTACCTGCATGGATAACAGCGTCTTTTAAACGCTCTCCACGTTTACGCGCATTATTGACATAATCAACCATTACCAAGGAATCATTCACCACAACCCCTGATGCCGCTAAAATTCCCATAATGGATAATGCACTTAAATCCATCCCTAATATAAAGTGCCCAAATACAGCACCAATCACACCAAAAGGAATTACCACCATAATCATACACGCTTGTGAGTAGGACTTTAGCGGAATGGCAAGTAAAGAGAAAATAACCATTAACGAAATCATAAAGTCTCTGAATTGCTCACCTGCGCTATCCATTTCTTCCTGAATACTACCTGACAATTCACTTTGAACACTCGGATACTGCCTTAACAGTTGAGGAATATAGTTATCACGAATATCTTTGGCTATTTCAAATGGTTCAACTTGCTCAGAATCAACACTTGCCCAAACATTAATTGTACGATTACCACCCTCACGACGAATAAGTGTAACGCCATCTGTTAATGATATTTCAGCAAGTTCAGATAATGGTAATTCAGCACCATTAGACGTTTGAATCATCACATCATCAACATGGCCAATACTACTACGTTGCTCAAGTGGATAGCGTACCATCACTTTTATCTCTTCACTGTTACGTAAAATACGTTGTGCTTCAAGACCATAAAAACTATAGCTAACTTGTGATGCTACCTCAGCTAAAGTTAACCCTAAACTGTAAGCTAATGGCTTAAGTTCCAACTGAACTTCTTTAGCACTGGTTTGACGAGAATCATTAACATCACCAACACCTTTTAACGAATTAAGTTTAACCTTTAAGTCGTTTGCTGCTGCGAGTAATTGTGCATCGTCAGTACTTTCTAATTTAAAAGCAACGTCACCATCATCGCGACCGCCGCCAAATAAATTATCATTGATAGATAACGATTTAACGCCAGGGTAATCAGGAATAGCTTTTCGCCATAAATCCGCTAATTCAAAAGTATTAATCGCCCTTTCTTTTGGAATAACTAACTTAACCATCACATTACCACTAGTACGGCTACGTAAATCAACCTGCATATCAGCAATCATTGAACTGCCATATTGTGCTTGAATATCATCATCAACGGCGTAAAGAATACGTTCAATATTCAACAATACTTCCAATGTAGATTTCTCAGCAGCATCTACGTTCATTTCAATACTGACACTAGGAAAATCATGTGGGATTTGAGGCTGACCAATATATCGAACAAAACCACCGCCAAATAAGCCAGCACTTAACAACATTAAGCTAATAAAAAACATTAACACCGCATAACGATATTCAATACACATTGTTAATGCTGGTCGATACATAGTGTCAATAAAAGCTTTTAATTTAATATCAATCCAACGACGAAGCCTATCTAACGGATTTTTAGGGTTAAAGGTCTTTATTTTCATTTTAACTAAATGCGCAGGTAAAATGAGTTTCGATTCAATAAGAGAAAAAATTAAACAAAGTATAACAACCGCACCAATAGCTTTACCAAATGCAGAAGAAGGCCCTTCACCAAAAAGGAAAGGTACAAATACCGCAATAGTAGTTAACACCCCAAAGGTAGCGGGCATAGCGACACGCTTAACACCACGAATAACATTTTCGGTTGAATGTCCATGCTCTTCTATTTCATCATGCGCACTTTCCCCCATGACAATCGCATCATCTACAACTATCCCGAGTACAAGAATAAAAGCAAACAGGCTAATAATATTAATAGTGACACCAACAAACTCCATTGGCATCACTAATAGCGTACCTAGAAAACACACAGGTAATCCCATCATCACCCAGAATGCTAAACGTACACGTAAGAACAGAGCTAGCATAATAAAAACTAATACCGCGCCGCTTTCCATGTTGCTTAACATCATGTTTAAACGGCCTTCAAGGTAGTAGGTCATATCAACCCATGTCTCTAACTTCACACCTTTTGGTAAAACACTGTCTTTGCTCTTTACATAACTATTAATTACCTGAGCAACATCAGTAATACTTTGATTGTCTGCAGCACCAATAAACAAGGTAACTGAATTCTTACCATTAAATTTAGAATATTGAATGCCTTCTTCAAAACCATCAATCACTGTAGCAACATCCCCTAATAATATTTTAGTACCATCAGCTAATGTAATAACCGGTATTTGTTCAAACTCATGGCCACGATAAGCTTGATTTTCTACCCTAAGATTTATATAACCATTTTCAGCACGAATTTGCCCTGCGGACATATTTCGAGATGAACCACGTACAGCATTGGCTACATCGACAAAACTTAAACCATACTCTCTCAGTTTGTCCTTACTGACTTCAACAGAAATTTCGTAATCTAAGCCACTATAGATTTCAGAGATATTTATTTTAGGTAACTGCTGAATTTCATGATGAATTTTACGCCCTAGTTCTTTTAATTCACTATTCGTTAAATCACCATACAAGCTAAGATACATTACCTCTTGGCGAAATTTTTCTCTTTCAACTTTAATGCGTTCCATGCCATCAGGGAAACTTGAAATGGAATCAATCGCTGATTTAATTTCTTCGAGTACCACTTGAGGATCGTAATCGAGCTCTACTTCAAAAAAACCATTAGAAAAATTTCTGTTAGAGTAAGTAATTACACGTTTAAGACCTTGCACTGTTTTCAGTGCCTCCTCGATCTTAATGGTAATACCTTCCTCTACCTCTTGCGGGGCTGCGCCAGGATATTGCGCAACATAGGAAACCCAGTTGATTTTTACTTGTGGAAACATTTGCTTGTCAATAGTTTTTATGGTTAAAAAGCCACCAATCAAAATAAAAACCATTAACAAGTTAGCTGCTATAGTATTACGGGCAAACCAAGCAATAATACCGGTATTAGTATCAATAGACTCATCAATTTTTGAGGGGTTCTTCTCTGTTTTTGCGCTACTATCCGAAAGAGAACTCATCATTACTCCCCTTCGTTTTCATTATTAACAACATCAATTTTTTCTGGTGATGTACTACTGTTATCATTTGTTTTTTCTTGTATATCAGTTACTAATGATAATTTCATTCCTTCTACAGGGTAATCTAATGAAGACACGATCAACTGATCACCATCAAGTAACCCTTTATTGATAACCACATCCCCTCCTTCTTGACGAACAATATTAACATCGGCGTAATGAAGTTTTGACTCGCTATCTAAAAGTGCAACTTGCTCGTTTACGACTAAATATTGAGGGACAATACTCGCATGTTCAATATTTATACCTAAAATTTTAGCTGTCACATAAGAGCCAAAACGTAACGGCAGATCATGCTCTTTGTTACTATGATTAAGGTAATAAGGATCTTGAATTTCGGCGACTAGGTAGGTCATTCGACTATTGTCATCAACAACACCTTCACTTCTCACTATTTTCGCTTGCCATTGTATTTCTTCACCAGCAAATGTACCGGATAAATTTACCGTTGATTGTAAACCTTGATCGATAAGATATTGTAGCTGGTTATCGGCAACAGGTAAGCGAACTTCGGCAATAGCCGTACCTAATAACATTCCTATTTCACTGCCCACACCGACAAAGGAGCCTAAGCCAATACTTCGGCTATTAATCATAGCATCATAAGGTGCTCTGATTTCAGTACGTTGTAAATTTCGCTCGGCACGTAAAATAGCTGCTTGAGCAGATTTAACATTCGCTAACTCTTGTGCAAGCTGCGGTTTGCGCAGGCTTAGTTCAGTAGGCGAGGTATCCGTTATCTGTTGCCATTCTTTTTCAGCAACCTTTCCTTGTGCTACTTCAGTTTCTAATGCAGCACGTGCCGATGCCATATTTGCCTGAGCGTCAATAAGCGCAGCATGATAATCATTAGGATCGATTCTAGCTAATAATTGACCTTTTTTAACCAAACCACCACGAACGAATGTATCACTTAGTTCAACAACTTCACCACTTACTTGCGCAACAATCGTTGTTTCATATTTGGGTTTTACAACGCCATAAGAGCTTACTTTCATCGTCATTGGCATGACAGTAATATTTTTAACTTCAACGATTGGTGTATTATCCACTTCTGCTTTTTCTTCTGGTGGTTTTTTCATACTAGAAAAACCAATATAAGCACCAATACCAATAGCTAAAATGGCGATAGGTATGATAATTTGTTTTTTACGAGCCACTGTTTTATCCCTTTAATAATCTAATTTTATTTTTATACAGAAAACGAATATCAATTCTCTGATTATCTGAATGAACAATAACGAATATGGTATAACGAAATTTATCAAACATGTTACTGTTTATTACAAAAAACACGCCTATTTGTAAAAAAAAACCAAAAACACCAGTTTTGTATACTTATCCCTTATTTATCAATATATTGAAATATTTATTTAAAAAGAGATTTTTAGATAAAAATATCATACACTAAATAATTAAGTCACTTATTGGCTTATTTCACCACTTTTTAACTTTTCACAAATAATACCTGTTAAATTAACAACTTTTGTACGAAAGGATTAATCATGTTTAATAAAATAACCGACTTCTTCAATAACTTACTAGATTCCAAAGCTGACAATACTCAGTGTCAACTTTCTATAGAGATTGCTTCTGCGGTACTACTCTGTGAGGTAATGCGTGCGGATAGTGTTTTTACCGAAAGTGAACAGGATACCCTTAGCAATATTTTAGCTAAACAATTCAACCTGAATGACCAAGAAGTCAGTACTGTTTTACAACAAGCTTTTGAGTTAAGTGAAAATGCTAGTGATTTTTATCAATTTACGTCTAAATTAAATCAACACTACTCCTTAGATGATAGGATCGAAATTGTGTCATTATTATGGAAAGTTGCCTATGCTGATGGTGAATTAGCAAGTATTGAAGAACATATCATTCGAAAAATCGCTGATTTACTTCATTTAAGACACAGTGAATATATTGCAACTAAAATTGCAGCGGAACAGTTTGCCAAATGAATAGATTTACCACCAAAATAATTTATTAATGCGTAAGAGAATCGGTTATTATACTCATCAATATTTTCCCTACTTATAACGGCATTTTTAATGACAGATTCAACAGCACAACCTAGCAACTCACCTCATGTTGAAATAGGAAAATACAATACACTTACTGTTGTTGCAGTAACGCCAACCGGAGTTTACCTAGACGGTGGAGATTTAGGTGAAATATTACTTCCGAACCGACATGTACCAAGTGATTGTAAAATTGGTAATAGTATTAAGGTTTTCATTTACTTAGATTCGGCAGAGCGAATTTCAGCAACCACTGAAAAAGTACTTGGTCAAGTAGGTGAGTTCGTATCCTTAAAAGTAGTACAAGTAAATAAAATGGGGGCCTTTTTGGACTGGGGGTTACCGAAGGATCTACTTGTTCCTTATAATCAACAACATTCTGAAATGGAAGTTGGAAAGTATTACTTAGTACGCATTTTTCTTGACCAACGTACAGAGCGTGTTGCTGCATCAAGTAAACTTGATAAATTTATTGATATTTGGCCCGCAGAATATCAACAAGGTGACAAGGTAAAATTAATTATAGGCGGAAAAACTGACCTAGGCTTCAAAGCCATAGTAAACGATTTACATTGGGGCTTACTTTACGACAATGAAATTTTTCAACCATTACGTATTGGTAAGAAAATAGATGGCTACATCAAACAAGTTCGCGAAGATGGTCGCTTAGATCTTATTCTAACTCGTGGTAGTAAAAACACAGTAAAGAGCTTTGCAGATAAACTTGTTGACGCTTTACAAAAGAATAATGGTTTTCTACCACTGCACGACAAAAGTGCACCAGAATTAATACAAAGAACGCTTGGGGTAAGTAAGAAAACATTCAAGGCTACAGTGGGTAATTTGCTGAAAAATGGTAAATTAACGATAGAGAAAGATGGAATTAGGTTGAAGTAGTCAATCCTTTTGACTACTTTCATCTTTACAATTTAACGTAACATTGTAAACCAGCCCATAAGCATAGGCAGTAGAGGGAAAGCAATAAACGCTACTAAAATTAACGAAATTAAACCGAAACCTGTACTATCTTTAAAATCTTCATTCTGTGACATTGTGAGGATACCCTTAATAGGAAAAAAAACAGGCGTAGTCTAACGATTAACAAAACGAAAAAAAAGGTTTATTTGATCTATATCAAATATAATAATCAGTGATATATAAAAATAAACCTACTTGGCATAACTTATTAATAATAAATTGAGTCTTATACTTATTCCACACTCAATGAAATAGATAGTTATTATGTTGCGAAAAACCTGATATGCTTCTTTATTGACCAATACTTAATATGCTAAAAATAAGATCAACATCTTGCAAAAAACACATAAAATAACTAACAAATCAGATGATGAATTATATCAGCCTCATGTGGTTGCTGTCTTTTCTTTGGTTGGCATGTCAATCCTTGCCACTATGGCGGTTATCGCATTATTTAACCAAACTTATATCTTAGCTGTAACTTTATTTGGCTCAAGTTTGCTATTTTTTATGGGCTACTATGTTTATAAAAAGTTTAATAATTCGATATTTAGCTCTGCGATTGTTCTATATTCGCTTTATTCTCTTATGTTTTACCTTGTTTATACTGGAGGTGTAGCACAGACAGGACCATTATGGATATTTATCATTCCTCCTATCTCGTTATTTATTCAAGGTCTAAAATACGGCTTAGTCAATATTGCGATGTTCGTTGCCGTTATCAGTATTATAATGTTTATACCAACAGATGTTATGACACATGCGCCATACAGTATGGAATTTAAATTACGTTTGTTATACTCGTTTTTAACCGTGACAGCTCTCTCTGCACTATATGAATACTCTAGAGAACGCTCATATAAAAGCGCATTAAGGTTAAGTGAAAAGTATCAACAACTCGCTAATTTTGACCCGCTAACCCAGCTATCAAATCGTCGTGGTGCCCTTGCTATTTTACAACAAGAACAAGCTCGTATATCACGTAAAGAAGATCCATTGTCTATTATTTTATGCGATATAGATTATTTTAAAAAAGTAAATGATCTATATGGGCATAACGCTGGTGATGCTATTTTAATAGCGCTAGCAAAGATATTTATGTCTAATATGAGAGAACAAGATTCTATTGCACGCTGGGGCGGAGAAGAATTCTTATTTATTTTGCCACAAACAACAGCTGCCAATGCCAATGTTGTGGCCGAAAAAATTCGAGGTCAGATACAAAACCATACGACTTTTTATCAAGATAAAGCAATTAAGGTAACTTCGAGTATGGGTATTGAGCAATTCGATGGCACGAAAAGTATTGATGAAGTGATCAATAGCGCAGATAAACACTTATATAAAGCTAAAGATGCAGGCAGAAACCAAGTTTTTCCTAAACTAGAAACTACTGACGATTTGTAGACCTAGCTTCCACTTACGGCCCAGTTTTAAAATCATTCAGGTTTAATAGCAACAATTTGTGCGATAGCTTGCTTCGCATGGTTACCTTGTGAGGTAAAAACCTCTCCTTCAAAACTATACAATATTTTCCAATCTGAAAAATATTCAAGCAGTTCATTAGGCTTTAATAAAAAATTAGAATTTTTAGGCCTGCCTAACTTTGCTTGTTTTTCTGTGAAGGTTTCATAAATAATCATGCCCCCTGGTTTTACAGCAGCTTTAATCTGCGTCATCAGCGGACGATGTAAGTAACGAAAAACCATAATAGCGTCAAAGGTTTCTGCCTTTAATGGTTTATCGTTACCTTGATCAAAATGGACTTGATCAAAATGATCTTGCTCAAAATCTACCTG
>Ga0193951_1000529_pt1 | contig 17274 bp, 13 predicted proteins | sample BB_2_MG_FD_140370 | JGI IMG/M metagenome (GOLD analysis project Ga0193951, IMG submission 140370) | Microbial mat bacterial communities from the Broadkill River, Lewes, Delaware, United States - BB_2_MG | ecosystem: Environmental > Aquatic > Freshwater > River > Microbial mats | place: USA... | reverse complement strand
CTGCACCTGCCCCAATTAAGGCATATTCACCAATTTCATTTCCACAAACAACTGTAGCATTAGCTCCAATTGAGGCTCCTTTTTTTACATATGTTTGTTTGTATTGATCCTTTCTAGTAATAGCGCTTCTAGGGTTTAGAATATTTGTAAAAACCATAGAAGGACCTAAAAATACATCGTCACCACAAATAACGCCAGAATAAATTGAAACATTGTTCTGAACCTTTACATTATTTCCCAAAATCACACCTGGTGAAACAACAACATTTTGTCCAATATTACAATTTACACCTATTACAGAGCTGGACATAATATGAGAAAAATGCCAAATTTTTGTACCATCTCCTATTTGACAATTATCATCAATAACAGCTGTTTCGTGATTAAAATACCCCATAACTACATATTAAAAAATTCAATAACAGCATATGTAATGTACTTCAAATGCTCTTCACACATTTCTGTATGCATTGGTAACGAAAGAACCTCCTCTGACAAAATATCGGTTACAGGAAAATTACTTTTATTAATTAAATTCTGATAAGCTTTTTGACTGTGCGGTGGAACAGGATAATAAATCATGGCAGGAATCTTTTTCTCAGATAAATATTTTTGAAGAGAATCACGTTTGCCATTTTTTACTCTAATAGTATACTGATGAAATATATGAGTAGATTTATCACTTCTGAAAGGAATTTCTAAATCTTTAATCTTGCAAAAAGCAGAATCATAGTAATCAGCTACTTTCCTTCTTGATTCATTATACCTATCCAAATAATCAAGCTTTATGTTTAAAATAGCCGCCTGAATAGAATCAAGACGAGAATTAACTCCAACCTCATCATGATAATAACGCTCTTTCATCCCATGATTAACAATCATTCTAGCTTTTTCAGCAAAATCGTCATTATCAGTAAATAGAGCTCCACCGTCACCAAAACAACCTAAATTTTTAGAAGGAAAAAACGAAGTACAACCAAAATCGCCAATAGTTCCAGCTTTTTTAACTTCTCCATTAACAAAAGCAAAATCGGAGCCAATTGCCTGAGCTGTGTCTTCAATTACATATAAATTATACTTTTTTGCTATAGCCAAAATTTCATCCATATTTGCACATTGACCAAACAGATGAACAGGAACTATTGCTTTAGTTCTTGGTGTTATAACTTTCTCTATTTCCCTCGGATCTATCAAATATGTTTTAGGATCTACATCAACTAAAACAGGTTTTAATCCCAACAATGCAATAACTTCAACAGTAGCAATAAATGTAAAATCTGCAGTAATAACCTCATCACCTGGTTTAAGCCCTAAAGCCATCATTGCAATTTGTAAAGCATCAGTACCATTTGCACAAGGAATAACATGCTTTACGTTAAGATAAGATTCTAATTTTTTGCTAAAAGTATTTACAATAGGACCATTTATATAATATGCAGAAGAAACAACTTCTAAAATAGCTGCATCAACCTCATCCTTAATCTTATTATATTGAGACACAAGGTCTACCATTTGAATATCTTTCATAAACACAATAAATAAATTTTCCAGAAATTATTAAAATAAAAATTGGTTCTAAAATTACTTTTATCAACAGATTAATCAAAGAAAAATAGAAGAAATAAAAAGGGTGTTCAATATAATATTGAACACCCTCAAAAAAAAATATCATTTTTGCTATTTAGCATAAGCAATAGCACGAGTCTCACGAATAACAGTAATCTTAATTTGACCAGGGTAAGTCATTTCATCTTGAATTTTCTTAGAAATGTCGTATGATAAACTTTCTGCTTCAACATCAGAAATCTTATCACTACCAACAATAACCCTTAATTCACGACCTGCTTGAATTGCATATGTTTTTGTTACACCAGGATAAGACAGAGCAAGATTTTCTAAGTCTTTCAAACGCTTAATATAAGACTCCACAACTTCACGTCTTGCACCAGGACGAGCACCAGAAATAGCATCACATACCTGAACTATTGGAGAAATCAAAGTTGTCATTTCTAATTCATCATGATGAGCTCCTATCGCATTACATACATCTGGTTTCTCTTTATATTTTTCAGCTAATTTCATACCTAGAATAGCATGTGGCAATTCAGGTTCATCATCAGGCACCTTACCTATATCATGTAATAATCCAGCACGCTTAGCAACTTTGGTATTTAAACCAAGCTCTGAGGCCATTATAGCACAAAGATTAGCTACCTCACGTGAATGCTGAAGAAGATTTTGACCATAAGAAGAACGATATTTCATCTTACCAATTAATCTTATTAATTCAGGGTGCAAACCATGAACTCCAAGATCAATAGCAGTACGCTTACCTGTCTCAATTATCTCTTCCTCAATCTGTTTTTTTGTTTTTGCAACAACTTCTTCTATTCTAGCTGGGTGAATACGACCATCAGTAACCAACTGATGAAGAGCAAGTCTAGCAATCTCTCTTCTGACAGGATCAAAACCCGATAAGATAATAGCCTCAGGTGTATCATCAACGATAATTTCAATTCCTGTAGCAGCCTCTAAAGCACGAATATTACGTCCTTCTCTACCAATAATACGACCTTTAATCTCATCGTTATCAATATTAAAAACAGTAACTGAATTTTCAATAGCTGTTTCTGTTGCAACCCTTTGAATAGTTTGAACAACTATACGTTTAGATTCTTTATTTGCAGAAATTTTAGCCTCGTCCATTATATCGTTAATATACGACATAGCCTCAGTTTTAGCTTCTTCTTTCATTGATTCTACAAGCTGAGCTTTTGCCTCTTCAGCAGACATATTAGAAAGATCTTCAAGCTTTTCCACTTGTTTTTTATGCATCTTCTCTAACTCTGCACCTTTGTTTTCAACAACTTCAAGCTGTTTATTCAAATTAGCTCTAATAGCTTCAATCTCATTATTCTTTTTCTGAAACTCTTCTTGACGCAAATTAAGACTACTCTCCCTTTGCTTAACTTTTTGTTCTAAGAGATTAATCTTAGCATTTTTCTCATTCACAAATTTTTCATGCTCTGATTTAAGATAAAGAAACTTCTCTTTTGCCTGAAGTATTTTATCTTTTTTCAGCACTTCAGCTTCAGCCTGCCCATCTCTAATAAGCTTCTCTTTCTTGGATTTCAAAGCTTTATCCCATAAAATATAAGACAAGCCACCTCCAATAATAAAAGAGACAAACACCATTACTACTACGATATCAATAGTCATTTTTTAGTTGTTTAAAATATATATTACAAAAAAAGCCCACATAGTCAATTTGAAAAACCCCGTTAGACACGGCTGGAGCTGCCAAACAGGATCGAGTTTCCGATTTCTTTCATCCCTGACAAGCAGGTAGGTATACTCTACTCTATTATTGAGCTTTACTCCAATTTAAAATCTGTTGAGTTTTCAAATATATTAACTATGCGGGCAAAGTTTTTATCAAATTCAATGAACGAGATGTATTACAATTTTTCAGAAAGGTGATCTAATCGATCCTCAATTTTCACCAATTCCCCAAAAACACTTTCAATATCACTAGAAGATCTCTCCTGAAGTGTCTTCATTAAAATTTGTAGGCTTGCCATAGAAAGAAAATCCTGATTATCTTTATCTATATAAATGCCTTTGAACGACTCAATTTTTTCATTTATCATATTTTCAGCTTTTCTCAGAATCTCTTCCTGATCAGCTACAATAGACAATGGATAAACCCGGTCTGCAATTCTAACTTTAACTCTTCTCTTACTATCCACCAGTATATTTTATCTATTTAATAAAGCTATACACCTATCAATTTCCCGCACAATCTTCGTTATCTTAGTTTTTGATTCTACTGAGCTTGATTCTCCAATAGAATTTAAAGACTTAGACAACTTAAGCATTTCATTCTTATTAATTAAAGCCTGATTTTCAAGCTGAAGATCTAATAAACTTTTTTGTAAATTTCGATTTTCACTCTTCAACTTTACGTTTTCACTAAGCAACTTATCAACTTTATCTTCAATAGCAGATATTTTACTATTAAGACTAAGGATAAGAGTTTGCCCAAGACTATTCATGCTTTATGTTTTCAACAAAAATAATAAACTTTACTTTAAGTAAAAGTAATAATTTTACTATTTAAGACAAACTTTTTAACCATTAATAATTTTTCAGTTTTCAATTATAATCTAACTTTGAAAAAAAATCACATTACAAAAATGACAAACAAAACAAAATTAGTATTAGCTATCAATTTTTTACTGTTATTACCCATTACTATGACTGGCAAAAAAAAAACTTTTGAACTACCAATTAAGATTCCAATATCTTTATCTGGAAATTTTGCCGAAATAAGAAAAAATCATTTTCACTCAGGAATTGACATTAGAACACAAGGAAGAGGCGGTTTTCCTATTTATTCTATAGATTCTGGATATATTTCTCGAATAAAAATTCAAAGCGGAGGATATGGAAATGCCATATATATTAACCATAATAACGGACTAACATCGGTATACGCACATCTTGATAGACTTAGCGACGCATTAAAAAAAACAACAGAAAAAAAGCAATACGAAAAGGAAAGCTTTGAAATTGATTTATTATTTACCAGAAATGAAATTAAAGTAAAGAGAGATGAATTAATAGGATATTCAGGCAACTCAGGAAGTTCTGGAGGACCTCACTTACATTTTGAAATACGCGATTCCAAAACTCAAAATCCACTTGATCCTATTATGTTTTTCCCTATTATTAAAGATAATATAGCACCTTCTTTTAACAATTTATATATATACAACACAAAAAACCAGCTCTTCAACAAAACTGGCGTATACAAATTACACAAAAAAGGAAACAAGTACTATTCAAACCAAAATTTAATAAAAGTACCCAAAAACTTTACATTTGGAATTGAAATGTACGACCACACAAACGAAAGCCGAAGTAGAAACGGAATAAAAGAAACTAAAGTCTACTTTGACAACATATTATTTTTTACATTAAAAATTGACAGTTTTTCGTTTGCTAAAACAAGATACGCAAACTGTGTTATAGACTATTTTCAAAAGAAAAAATACAAGCGTAATGTATACAGAACACATATCCTTCCAAACAATCTTTTAAACATTTACAAATCAGAAAATAACGGCATTATAACTCTAACCGATTACAACAATCACAACATTAAGTTTGTATCAACTGACTCACACGGGAACACATCAACCTTAGAAACTACAATAAAAAGATCTGACAGTTTTCCTTCTACGAAAAACAATCAAATACTATCTTGGAATCAAGATTACACTTTAAACACTAATGAATACAACCTTGACATAAAGAAAAACTCCCTATACAGTAACACTAAATATGACATATCAATTTCTTACGACAAAAAAACAGAATTCCCTACCATACATTTTGCGACATTCCAATCGATATTCCATAAACCTTTTAATATTTCATACGACATAAGCAATAAAACAACTATTGATTTCTCAAAAGTTATATGGTGCTCAATTAACAACAAAGGACAAATAACAGAAACTTTAAAGACAAAAATTAAAGAAAACAAAATAATTGGCGAATCTAGAGAAACTGGATATTTTACAATAAAAATCGACACGATAGCGCCGCAAATAAAAATACTAAACATTGAAAACAAAAAATATTTGTCAAGAAGACGTATATGTGCAATTATTAAAGATGATATATCAGGAATTAAATCATACAACGGATACATAAACAACCAATGGGTTTTATTTAAATACGACGCAAAGAAAAATGTACTCACATACAATTTCGACGAAAAAATTATAAAAGATAATTCAGAAAAAACTGTTTCAATATACGTCTCTGACTATTGCGGAAATATAGATATAAAGACAACCAAATTCATTTACTAAATACAAATGCGACTTCACTTTTGGGGTCGCAAATATATTCACCTTAAACTCTACATCAATAGTCATATTAGAACAACATCTATTTATTAACAAAACATACTTATTACTATATTTACACCTAAAACCAACTATACATAAAAAGTATTTTACCATTAAAAACACAATAAATAAACAAATTCAACTTACAAAAGACTATACAACCTAAAAAAAACATTTTAAGTTTAAAAAACCGTTACAGAAACTCAGCCACTTACACGAAACCCCCGAAAATATTGAGAAAAAAGTCCATTTTTATTTTGTAGCTATTAAATATTTAATACCTTTGCATCGCAATCAAAAACAACGGTTCTGTAGCTCAATTGGATAGAGCATCTGACTACGAATCAGAAGGTTAGGGGTTCGACTCCCTTCAGAATCACTTTTTTATTGCTTTTATTGAAAAAAGCAATAAAATTTAAAATATTGAATTTTTATTTTGCAAAATATTGATAGTTTAAAAAAAACAAATATCTTTGCACCGCATTAATTAAGACATGGTTCTGTAGCTCAATTGGATAGAGCATCTGACTACGAATCAGAAGGTTAGGGGTTCGACTCCCTTCAGAATCACAAAAGACATCCTCTTAAAAGGGTGTCTTTTTTTTGTTTACTCTTCTTCGCAATATAAATACAAATGAATTCCTTATTTATATCTTTGTACTATGAGAAATAAATACAGCCAAACAATAGATAGTTTTACAAGAACAAAAGAATGTTTACTTAACTACAGCAATAAAATTGACGTTTGTTTTATTATAGACAGTAATTCTGACACTCGTAAAAACATAGACTGCTATAAAAAATATGATTTTATTGCAGCTTTTGGTATCAAAAAACAAATTGAATGCAAAGTTCATTCAAAAAGATGTTTATTAGATTTCAACAACTTTTACAATGAAAATAAAGATTGGATTTTTGGCTATTTGTCATACGATTTAAAAAACGAAACAGAAGATTTATCATCAAATAATACTGACAATTTAGATTTTTCGAATCTTTACTTTATAATTCCTGAAATTGTTGTCTGTCTTAGTGAAGACGAGCTTTTTGTTGAATTCTTCGAAGATGATTTTTCTACTGATCACATCAAAAAACTAATAAATAAGATTTTAACAAATAGAGAATCTACCAAACCTATAAATTCAGATATTAAGATAATTTCTCGGTTTTCAAAAGAAGAGTATTTAGACACTATAAAAAATATTAAGCATCACATACAAATTGGAGATGTTTACGAATTAAATTTATGTCAGGAATTTTATTCTGAAAATACAGAAATTGACACTATTGATGTATACAAGAGACTAACAACAGTATCCCCTACTCCATTTTCATGCTATGTTAAACAAAATAACAACTATATTATTTGTGCTTCACCTGAGCGATTTATAACAAAAAAAGGCTTGAGAATAATATCACAACCAATAAAAGGAACTAAACCTAGAGGAAAAAACAAAACAGAAGATTTAAAACTTATTAAAGAACTAGAAAACGATCCTAAAGAAAGAGCCGAAAATATTATGATTACCGATTTGGTAAGAAACGACTTATCTCATTTTGCTAAAAAAGGCTCAGTAAAAGTTCCTGAACTATGCAAAATATATACATTTCCTACAGTTCATCAAATGATCTCAACAATTTCTGCTGAAATAGAAAATGAGAATCTTTATATAAAAGCTCTAATAAAAGCATTTCCAATGGGATCAATGACAGGAGCTCCAAAAATAAAATCGATGGAATTAATTGAGAAATACGAAAAATCAAAAAGAGGTATTTTCTCTGGATCAGTTGGATATATAGATCCTTATGGCAACTCCGATTTCAACGTAATTATTCGCACAATTCTGTATAACAAAAAAAACAAGTACCTTTCATTTAGTGTTGGTGGAGCTATTACAATTAACTCAATTCCCGAAAATGAATACCAAGAATGCTTAGTAAAAGCTTCGGCAATAACTAAAGTATTAAAAGATTTAAAACTATAAACATGAAAGATCAACTTTTACAATATATTAAAACAAATAATTTATGCGATTTAAATGGCAAAATCATTTGTGCAGTAAGCGGAGGTGTTGACTCAATGGTAATGGCATATATTCTTCACAAACTAGAGTTAAATATTATTATAGCTACATGTAATTTTAATTTGCGAGATAAAGAATCCGACAAAGATCAACAACTAGTTGAGCAATTTTGCAAAACAAATAGTATCGATTTCCGAACAATTTCATTCAACACAAAAACATACGCCAAAAAGAATAAACTATCAATTCAAATGGCAGCCAGAGAACTAAGATATAACTGGTTTTTAAATTTATTAAAAGTTGAAAAAGCCGATTACATAGCTATTGGTCATAATTTAAACGATTCCATTGAGACCTTCTTTATAAACCTTTCCAGAGGAACAGGAATTAAAGGATTAACTGGAATTAAAAATAAAAATGGAAATGTTATTCGGCCTCTATTATTTGCCAACAGAGATAATATTTACGAATATGCTCGAAAAGAAAATATACCATTTAGAGAAGATGCAACCAATGCAGAAACTAAATATTACCGCAACTATATAAGACATAAAATAATACCTCTTTTCCAAGAATTAAACCCCTCATCATTCAAAAATTTCGAAAATACTATTGCAAATATCCAAAATATCGAGGAATACTACAGAACACAAATAACATCTACAATTGAGAAACTTGTAACAAAGGTAAATTTAACAGAGCAGATTGACATACAAACTATTTTAAACCATGAAAATAAAAAACTAATCCTTTTTGAATGGCTTAATCAAAAAGGATTCAACAAAGATCAAATTAATAATATTGAACTATCCATAAAAAAAGGTGATAGTGGCAAAATATTTTATTCTGACAGCCATAAATTACATCGTGAATCAGACAAACTTCTTCTTGAACCAAAAAATGAAATTTTTACCGAAGAGGTTAACATTATAATTGAAACAATAAATTCAAAAATTCAGGGATATAACATCTCTATAATTAATATTGACAAAAACTTTAAAATATCAAACGATAAAAACACAGCTCAATTAGATTTAGAAAAAATTGTTTTTCCACTAACAATAAGCGAATGGAAAAAAGGTGATAAATTTCAGCCATTAGGAATGAACAACAATAAATTAGTTAGTGACTTTATTACAGATCTAAAAATACCTTCGCGAAAAAAACATAACATTTTAACTTTAAAGAGCAACGAAAAAATTGCGTGGATTATAGGATACAGAATTGACAATCGTTTTAAAATCACAGAAAACACCAAAGCTATTCTACAGATTAAAAAAGCATAACTATAAAAGAAACATTAAAAAGAATACTACGTACAAGGATCTAACTTAAAAAAAACAAACAGACCCACTATTATTTATGCCATTAACTTTTTGTCAAATACTACACTACAGCAAATCTGGAATATTAATACAGACTCTTAAAATAGGCAATATATATAATTTGGAATCTATTTACTACCTAGCATTCTTTCTACTCTTACTAATATTAACTACAACTTTAATAGTTATTCTAATTAGAAGAAACATCTTAGTAAAATTTAAAACAAGATTCCGAGAAGAATTAAATAAAAGAATTACCATTACCGATCAGTTAAAAGTTTTAAAAGATGAAAACAGAAAATTAAAAGAACTTGCAGATGAGGTGCTTCAAAAATCAACCATTCAACAAGAAGAACATAAAATATTACTAGATGAGATAAAAAATAGTCAAGAAGAGATTCTTGAAATGTATAAAAATATAAAAGAAAGCGAAAAACAGTATAGAATATTAGCCGAGTCATCGCAAGATATGATTGTTCTTGTTGACAAGAATGTAAAAATAACATACACAAATAAGGCCTTTCAAGATAATTTCAATTTAAAAAATGAAGTAAGTGCTGAAGAATTACTGAATCATTTCTCAGAGAAGTACCAGAAAATATTGAAAGATAATTTCAACATACGAAAAATGGGAAATAAAACTAAAACAGTATACGAATTAGAAGTTATTATGCCAAACGGTGAAATAAAACCTGTAGAGGTATCATCGAATCCTATTATAGAAAATGATATTTTCTCGGGAGTACTATTAGTAATAAGAGATATAAAAGATAGAATAAATAACGAAATAGAACTTCTTAGCAAGAATAAGAAGCTAATAGAACACAACGAAATACAACAACATCTAATTAACGAATTAAACATAGCAAAAAACAAAGCTGAAGAGAGTGACAGACTAAAGACCAGCTTTTTAGCAAACATGTCACACGAAGTTAGAACTCCAATGAATGGTATAATAGGATTTGCTTCGTTACTTGACAAAGATGACTTATCAAGAGAAAAACAAAAACAATATATTAGAATAATACAAAACAGTACAGAACAGCTACTAGCAATAATCTCCGATATTATTGATTTTTCTAAAATTGAATCAAAGGAACTTTCTTTGTCTCAAAATAATTTCAATTTATCGTCTTTTTTAGAAGAAATAAAACAAGATGCTATACTAATAAAAGAGAAAAAAGAAAAAGAGAGTATCAATATTGCTATTGAAAATAAAACGCCAATCGAAACAGAAATTTATTTCGACAAAACAAGATTAAAACAGATTCTCAATAACATAATTGACAATGCCATAAAATTTACTGACATAGGTAAAGTAACTATTAGTGTAGAACAAAATGAGAATAGCTTTCTATTTAGAGTAAAAGATACAGGAATTGGGATTTCACAAAAAAACCTAAAAATAATATTCGAAAGATTTATGCAAGTAGAAAACTCTCTCAGCCGCTCGCATAGCGGTACTGGGTTAGGTCTATCAATTTGCAAAGGAATTATTAATATTGGAGGCGGCAAAATATGGATTGAATCGACAGAAAATGTAGGCACAACAATATTTTTTACGATCCCATTACCACAACCCCATTAATTAATTAATTAATTAATTAACTCACGAACTGCTTTTATAATTAGATTAGAAACATCCACAACATCTCCTTTAGATAGATTCTTTCCAGTAGACAAACGCAGCGTGCCTAATGCGTATTCAGAAGGAACATTCATAGCCTTCAAAACTGTTGAATAATCTACACAACCTGAATGACAAGCCGAACCAGACGAAGCTGCAATTTCAGGTAAAGCTTTCAAAATATCGCTAGCTAATACTCCTTTAAAGCTTATTGACAATGTATTAGGGAGACAATTCTGCGAATAACCATTAACAATACAATCAACTCCTGACTTTAATATCATATCTTTAAGAATATCACGAGTCTCTTGCATATGAAAAACATTCTTTTCAAAATTTATTCTTGCAACTTCGGCAGCTTCACCAAAACCTACTATCTCAATAACATTTTCTGTTCCAGCACGAAATCCTCTTTCATGATTCGCACCATGCATAAACTTTTCAAGTGGAACACCTTCTTTAACAAAAAGAGCTCCAACACCTTTTGGACCGTATAATTTATGAGCTGCTACTGATAAAAAATCAACTCCAAGTTTCTCTACATCAACATAAATTTTACCGATACTTTGGGCAGCATCAACATGAAACAAAACTCCCCTTTGTTTAGTAATTTTTCCGATTTCTTCAATTGGTTGAATTGCACCTGTTTCATTATTTGCATGCATTATAGAAACAAGAATTGTTTTTTCAGTAATAGAATCTTCAACATCCTTTACCGACACAGTACCATATCTATCAACGGGCAAATATGTAACTTCGAATCCACATTTTTGCAAGTACTTACATACTTCAATTACAGCAGGGTGCTCTATTTGCGAAGTTATTATATGATTTCCTTTGTGCTTATTTGCAAAAGCAGCACCCTTAATAGCCCAGTTATTTGACTCTGTACCTCCACTTGTAAAAACAATTTCAGTTGATTTACAACCTAATAAATTGGATACTTTTTTGCGAGCCAACTCTACTTTCTCATTTGCCATTCGACCAAAAACATGATCACTTGATGGATTACCAAAACACTCTGTAATAATATTTTTCATTGCTTCTCCTGCCTCTTCACAAATAGGTGTCGACGCGTTATAATCAAGGTATATTGGTAAATTATTTTCCATAAGAAAACTTATTTTGAATATCTATTAACTTAATAGCAATATCTTTGAGCGAAGTGCCTTCCTCAATATTAATCATGGTTATCGATTCTGGTGAACGCTTACTTACTCCGTATAAATATGCTTTGTCATAGTAATCTAGAACAAGATCTATTGCACGTGAGTAATTATCATTTTCAATACACATTACAGCCTCCTTAGCATTCTGAGGGCCTAATCTTTTAGCTATTTTATTAATGTTTTCGATTAAAATACTCTTATCAAAATCTGTATAATCATTTATCAAAAGATCTAATCTATCTTTTTTCGAAACATCAATAAAAAACAGTGGAGCTACTCGCATATTATTAAAGAAGCCTTCTGGCAAAAAGACTTTTCCAACCGATCGACTTTCATCCTCAATCCAAATTAAATCGGTTGTTTTAAACTTACATATATCTACGTACAAATCGTTTTCAAATTGCTCGGTTGATGGCTGAATATTTTGTCCCATAGCTCCAAAGGCAGAACCTTTATGCGATGCCAAATACTCAAGCTGTACTACATTTGCTCCTAGCTCTTGCAATTGGTCAAGAACAAAAGTTTTTCCACTACCTGTTTTCCCTCCTAAAACAATCATATTCGAATATAAACTTAAACAATCGTGAATAAACGATCTATAATTCTTATATCCGCCCTCTAATAATTTCACATTTAGTCCTGCTGTGGAAAGTAACCAAGCTACGCTCCCACTTCTCATTCCACCACGCCAACAATGTAAAAGCACAGTATTATCGACACTATTTTTCTTAGCAGTCTTCACAAATCTCGACATCTTTGGCCCAACAAAATCAAGCCCTTTCAAGACGGCAATATCTTTTCCTTTTTGCTTATATAAAGTACCAATTTTAGCTCTCTCATCGTTTGAAAACAATGGCATGCTAATAGCTCCAGGAATATGCCCAGATTCAAATTCTCCTGGCGATCTTACGTCAAGAATAGTATATTTATCGGCCAACCTTAAAAATTCTTCGGCACTAACATTATCAATCATCTAATAAAATTTTAACACAAAGTTAAACCATTTTAATTCTATAAATTTATTTGCAGCAATGTTTATTAGCAAGCAAAAGCCTTTCAATTGAACAAATTTAACATAATACCCATCAATTGAAACAAAGCTTTTATCACTGTTATTAATTCAAACAACAATAATATAACCTTTTAAAAAAAAATATAATCATAATTATTACTTTTACCTATCATTATTTAATTGTAGGACTCTACTATCAATCTAAATTAATTATGCAAAATATTGAATATTCTATTTCAGAAAACATAGGAATAGCAAAACTTAATCGGCCTGAAATAATGAACGCTTTATGCAGCTCATTAGTCGAAGATTTAAACATTATTATTGACGATATTACGCAGAAAAAAAACATCAATGTTTTAATAATCACTGGTAACGGCGAAAACTTTGCTGTTGGTGCTGATATCTCAGAAATGATTAATATTAAAGAGACTGAAGCTTTAGATTACATAACCAGAGTTCAATATATTTTTAATCGTCTAACACAACTTCCTATTCCTGTAATTGCTGCTCTAAATGGCTATACTATTGGAGGTGGTTTAGAACTAGCTTTGGCTTGCGATATTAGAGTTGCTTCAGAAAAAACAATTTTCTCGATGCCAGAAACCAATCTTGGAATAATTCCTGGAGGTGGTGGAACGCAACGATTATCGAGAATTATTGGAATGGGAAATGCTCTTAATTGGTTCTTTACTTGCGATAAATTTACTGCCGAAGAAGCTCTTAATCTTGGACTAATACAGAAAATTGTTGCCGACGATTATCTGCTTGACGAAACTATAATTATTGCCCAAAATATTGCAAAAAAATCGCCATCAGCAATTGCCCAGGTTAAAGAGATTACACGAACTGGAATAGAAATGGACTTCTACCGTGCGTGCGAAATGGAAGCTAGGGGTTTTGCCAAATCAATTGTAAACGATGGCAAAGAAGGTATGAGTGCCTTCTTAGAAAAAAGAAAACCTATATGGAACAAATAGTTTACTGCAACGTTTTATACTGAATAATAATTACCAAACAATATGATCGAAAATTATATATTCTCTGGAATGGGCTTTGCCACTGGAGAAAACAAAATAACAAATAACGAACTTGAAACGGCTGCTAAAAAAGGTTATTTAGATGGCTTTAGCGATGCACGTATTCTTAAAAGCGATGGTTACAAAGCTTTTATAGAAAAAAACGGTGATATTTCTCCTTTCGATTATTTCGCAGGTGAAGTAATGGGCTTTAAAACACGTGGACATGTTTGTCCTTTTCCTATTACTCCCGACAAAATCACAAAAAACGATACTGCTCTTGAGTTGGCCATTAAGGCTGTTCAACAAGCTTTCGATCAATCGTCTGTTCATCCAAACGATATCGACTTGTGGTTAGGAAGTAGCGGAACTCCTTATGAACAAGCACCAGGATTGGCTTCAACACTTAAAAGCTATTTTGTGGAATACACAAATCAGTCGCCTGTTGCTACAATTACATCGGCTTGTGTTGGTTTTAATATTCACCTACAAAGAGCCGTTGAATATTTAAAAAGCAATAAAAAGGCTAAACACGTTGTGATTTTTCACTCCGAAACCCTTTCGCATCTTCTTCCTCGACGAACAAATTTTGTAAACTACGTTACTTTTGCCGATGGTGCTGCAGCAGTAATACTTTCGAAAGTTGAAGGCGAAAAAAGAGAAGGACTTTTAGAAATTGTTAACCACGAAGATTTGTTTATGATTGATCATCTTGGTGCTAATGCCGAAGGTGATTTATATATGACTCCAAAAGTTGTAAAAGTTCGCGCCACCGAAAACCTTTGTAAATCGAGCAAAGAGATACTTGACAGATTAAATTGGGAAATTGACGATGTCGACATTTTGGTACCTCATCAAACAGGAAATGCAATTGTTCACGGTGCTGCAAAGAAAATGAATGTGCCATTAAATAAGGTCTTCCAAGATATACAGATAAATCATGGAAATATTTCGGGAGCTTCTATTCCTGCTGCGTTGTGTCTTCTTAAAAATCAAGGCAAACTAACCGAAGGGACAAAAACACTTAGCCCAACGGCTGGTTTAGGAGGCGAATATGGTTGCTTTGCTTATATATGGCCAAAACAAGACGAAAATAATGGCTACGACATCAGTACCGACTTATTAGGAAAAATTGCCCTTGTAACTGGCGCTACTGGCGGAATTGGCCACCAAGTAGCTATTTCATTGGCAAAAAGAGGTGCTAATCTAATTCTTCAATACACAAATAACGACGAAAAGGCTAATAATATTAAGAATGAAATAGAGGCGCTTGATGTAAAAGTATATCTTCATAAAATTGACTTTTGCAATAACGATCAAGTTGCCGATTTTGCAGACGATGTAATAGTGAAATTTGGAAAAATAGATTTCTTAATACACACTGCTGCTATTACTGGTGGCTTAATACGAGGAGGTGATGTACCCGAAGAAACTATGATTAACGTAGCTCGTGTTAATCAGTTTAGTCCCATTAATCTTACAAAAATTTTAAAAGACAATATAAACAGTACAATTTTATATGTTGGATCTGTTGCAGAAGACGCTCAATTTAGTGGTTCATCATCATATGTTCAAGCCAAAAAAGGTCTTCACGGTTTTGCGGGAAGCTTCTCATACGAGGCTCATGCAATTGGTATTTCGTCAATATACTATATGCCAGGTGTGGTAAGCGGAGGAATGGCTGCTAGCCTTAATAATGAACAGCGCGATGCAGCTATTATGGCAATCGGTCAACGAGGTGTTGTTACCACACAAGATATTGCCGAAAGAATGGTCAAATCGCTTTACATTCCTAAAGTACTTAATGGGTTCGACACTATCGAAAACGCTATGATTGTTCGTCGTGATTCATATACATGGGAAGAAAATAAATAAAAGGTGGACACAAATATTTCGAATAATATAATATTGATTACTCGATTGGCTGATATACTTTCAGCTAATCGAGAAAATATTATTGTAGCCAATACAAACGATACTTTAATATCGTTTCAAGCAAATGCCGATGAGTTAGACCGTGCAATTGCCAATCTTCGAAATTACCATCTTACAAAGGACAAAGTAGAAAACCAGAATATTATTTCAGGCTTTGCTGTAATGGTTCCTTATAATGCTGCATCATATGCTCTTTTCGGAATGAGTCTTGCCGCTGCTCTAATGGCTTTTGGTAATAAAAAACCTATTTATATCCATTTCCCTTCGATGCTTAAAGAGTATTCGGAAATAATCGAACGCATAATTGGCAACGACAATTTGTTTTCTAATATAATATTCAGACACGACTCTGCTAACGAATTTATTTCATCTATGCTTGACAACCCTGATATTTCGCTTGTACAAGTATACGGAGGAGCATGGATAGGAAAACATATTTCAAGAGCTGTTGAAACAAGAACGTCATTAATTTACGAAGGACTTGGTAATAATGCCGCCATACTCTTAAATGATGCTAATTTATCAAAGTCTATCGATAAAATATTCGAAATGGCTTTCACTCTAAATGGTCAGGCTGCTGTTTGCTTTAACCGACTTATTATCGATAACAGATTAAACAAACAAATGATAGAAGAGCTTATGTTATCAAAACTTGAAAATATTAATGTAAGCATAGACCCTTTTTCGAAAGCTCTTGTAACTCCTATCATTAAGAATATTATTGTTGATAATGCAATAGAGAATATAAAATTGGCAGAAAATAGAGGTGCCAAAATTTTGGGATTAAAAGTTAAAAAACAACCAAAAGGAACACTACTACACCCAACTATAATTTTTGATGCAAAGAGTGACGATTTAGTATGGCTTAACGATAGCTTTGCTCCTACTTTATCGGTTATGTTTGCCGATTTCAATAATATTGTTGATTTATGCAACATAAGCGATTGCCGTATGACAGCATCAATTTTTGGGTCCGATAAAAACGAGATAAAAATATTAAAACAAAAACTAAAAGATAAATGGGAGTTTATTTTAACTAATAAAACTTTTATCGATAAAATAAAACCAAACAAAGGCTACATAGGTAAATGGGGAGGAAAAGGAAAATCATACTTCTAGTTAGCCGAAGAGACTGGTTGGCAGTTATCTAATATTGTACACCAACCTATCGAATATTTTATTAAACAGAAAAACTCAGACAATGTATAATAGTTATATTTTTTCAGGATTAGGTCACGCCGT
>Ga0193951_1000527_pt1 | contig 17293 bp, 17 predicted proteins | sample BB_2_MG_FD_140370 | JGI IMG/M metagenome (GOLD analysis project Ga0193951, IMG submission 140370) | Microbial mat bacterial communities from the Broadkill River, Lewes, Delaware, United States - BB_2_MG | ecosystem: Environmental > Aquatic > Freshwater > River > Microbial mats | place: USA... | reverse complement strand
GTTTTATGGCCTCTTTATGAGAGATTGAAAAGGGACATTGAAAAGATGGAACTATTTGATCCTACTATAATTTATGGTTATTACCCTTGTAGAAGTGAGCAAAATAAGCTTTATATACTTGATGAAAAAAGAGGCTATCACAGTGATGCCGAGGTAAATTGTGAAGCTTTACATGTAAAGGATATAAAGCATACATTTGATTTTCCAAGACAAGGAAGAAGCTCTTATAGATGTTTGAGTGATTATATAAGAAACGACAGAGATGATGTTGTTGCTTTTACTTGTGTAAGTGCAGGGGCAAAGTTTAGTGAGTATGAAAAAAAGTTATATGATGAAGGTAACTTTCAAGAGTACCACTTGATACATGGCTTGAGTATAGAACTCGCTGAAGCCCTAGCCGAGATAGCTCACAAGCAAATAAGACTTGATTTAGGTATCGCAGAAAAAGAGAAGCATGCTCTTAAAGATGTACAGATGAGAGCTTATACTGGTTGTAGGTACTCATTTGGTTATCCAGCTTGTCCTGAACTAAGTGATACAAAAGTTATATTTGATTTGTTAAAACCTGAAGAGTATGGAATAGAATTAAGTGAGACTTTTCAAATCCATCCAGAACAAAGCACAACAGCGATTGTTATGCATCATAGAGAGGCAATGTATTTTAATGTTGATTAAGTAGAGTTGCTATTTTTAGCAACTTCTACTTTATTCCTTCCAGATTTTTTAGCTTTATACAATGCAGTGTCTGCTGCATTTATTGTTTGCTCTATATTTTCATAATATTGGGATATTCCTAGGCTGATTGTTTTTTTGCCCACTACTTCAAAGAAAATAGAGTCCACTTTAGCTCTTAATTTTTCAGCAACTATTTGTGCATTTTCAAGACTACTTTTTGTTATGACAAGTAAAAATTCTTCTCCACCCCATCTTCCAATTATATCAGTTACCCTAGAGTTTTCTTTTAATATATTTGCAATAGATTTTAAAACTTCATCTCCTATTTGATGTCCGTAAAGATCATTAACTTCTTTAAAATTATCTATATCAATCATAACGATACAAAAAGACTCATTATATCTATTAAAATTATTTTTTATAGTAATTAATATATTCTCAATATACCTTCTATTGTATAGACCTGTTAGTACATCCTTTGTAGATAACTCTTCCATCATCTTTTGGCTAGTTATATTTTCTCTTAATGCTGTATATTCAATAATAGTATCGTTTTCAAAAATAGGAGTTATTGTGTTTTTAGTCCAATAAGGTGTACCATCTTTTGTGAGGTTTGATACTTCACCATGCCAAACTCTTCCATTACTGATCGTTTCCCATAAATCTTTAAAAGTACTTTCATCTATTTTGGGATTTTTCATAATTCTATGATTTTTCCCCAGTAACTCTTCTTTTGTATATCCAGACAACTTACAAAAGGCGGCACTTACATATGTGATATTACCATCTATATCAGTTGTAGAAATTAAAACAAATTTATCTATGATTTTTATATTTTCATCAATCTTATCTTTTGCTTTTGATAAATTTAAAAATTGTTTTTCTTGTATATCCTTAGATTTTATTAATTCTTCAAAAATTTTCTTTAAAGAGATAGTTAAATCTTTGTATTCAGATATATAAACAGTAGGGATTGATACACTTTTATTTTTATTTGCTAAGGCAATTGAATATTGCCTTAAATTTATAAGTGGAATTACTAGAATTTTCTTAATAAAGAAAAGTATTATGACCAAGATAAATATAAAAACAAGTGGCATAATAATAAGTTTGGTTTTTACTTTATCTACTACAGAGGCAATATAAGCATTTTTTTTACTCATGGCTATTTGAACTACTGAAGGTTTAAAATCAAATAAGAAATTATAATATTTTGTAATAACTATATTGTTTTTAGCAAACAAGTTTAATTTTTTGATGTCTGTTTCTTTAGGAATTACATGGTTGGGCATAAGTCCCTTTTTATCTATCATGAGCTCTATTTTATCTAGTAGAGTTTGTTTTTTTATTTCATTAAAAAAAGAGCTATTAAATCCTAGTTCTATACCTCCTATAAGTTTTCCAACTACTTTGCCTTCATTGTTAGTGATTTTTTTAGAAGAGAGAATAAAGACTAATGTTTTTTCCTTATTTTTGAGAGTAACTAGCTCCTTAGTGTTAAACTCTAAATCATTGTTTTTTATTTTTCTTTCTAAGGCAGATATATCATATAGGTAGAATCCTTCTGTTACAATACTAGAAGATTTTTCATTTGGCAGATAAATCAAAAAATCTAGATACTTATTCAATTTATTTTGTAAATATTCAGCTAGCTCATTATTGTGCATATTTTTTGTTAAAACTTCTGGTATGTCAATAACACTCGTATGTAAAACTACATTTTCTAATTTTCTATCAAAAATATTTTGTGATAGAGATTTAGTTTGAGTAAAATATTGACTTGAAGTTTTTTCAAAAACATTTTGTATTGAATTTTCACCTATAATAGTAGCTCCAATCATAACAATTACAAAAATTACTACAATAAGAAGTATCATAAGTGAATTAATTTTAATGCCAAATTTATTTTTCATAGCCACTATACCTAAATGCTTTTGCTTTATGTCTTTCAATTTGTTTTAAACTGGTTTTTTTGTCTATTAAGATAAACTGTCCAGAGTATATTTGAGGAAGTAAGTTGTACTTTTTTTCCAAATCAAGCTTAATAGCCTCTGCCATTGCAATGGCACTATCATCATTCATTCTCATGACAGTTACTTCAAGTTTTTTATCTTTGAGCATTTTAAGTTCTTTTGAACCCCCGCCCCAACCATTGATGAGTGGAGGATTACTTTCATTTTTGACTGCATTTACTGCTCCAATGCTTACATCAGTTGAACAAGTATATAAAAAATCTATGTTCTTATTGTCTTGAATGATTTTTTGAGTACTAAGAAATGATTTACTTGATTTTCCATCTGTGTAATAGGAATCTAAAAGTTCAAAGTTTTTGTTTTGATTAAGTATTTTTATAAAACTATCACCTCTCATTTGACTAATATATCCTTGTTTAAAATAGAGCATTCCATATTTTGCTCCTGATTTAAATTTATCCAAAAAATACTTAGCTAATAACTTACTTCCTTCAATATGGTCAAATCCTACATATAAAAATGCCTGATTACCTTCCCACTGTTTTAAAGGTGTAGTCATATTTTGAATAATAACTTTTGGTTTCTTTCTTGATAAAAGTTGGGTGATTAGTTTTTGGTGAATGTTTACATTGAGTGTAAAGACGAGGTAATCAATGTCGTTATCCAAGGCTTTTTTAATTTGCTTGTTTTTTTCTAATAAATTATTTGAATCTATAAAATGAAAGTCGATTTCGTACTTTATATTTAAAAGATTTAGCCTTTTTTTAAATGCTATTTCGCTTCTTCTCCAATAATCGCTCAATTCCCCAGCAGGATAAATAATAGAAATTTTAATAGCATCGTTTTGCTTTATATTTATAGGTTTTGGTTCTTTTTGAACAATTTGATTGAACAAATCCATTTTCATTTTTTCATTTTTATGGATGAAAGAGTATTCATCAATTGTAAAAAAATCATTTGAAAAAAGTAAAGTTGTACCCACAGCAATCATAAAAAGTATTTTTTTCACTTTAGATATCCTTGTTTTTATATTTGTTATTTTACCATTTTAACATTAGATTAAGTTACATCGTATAAGTTTTTAAGTAAAATAATCCACCTTTTAAGGTAAACCAATAGGAGATCGTTCAATGAAACAACCAAAAGGATTTCGCGGGAAGTATTTTTCACTAGCGGCTATTCTTGCATTGAGTACAACTATAACATTAGCAAATGAAGCTAAAAGTTTTAGTGAAACTACGAAAGTTACTCAAACACAAGAAGAGTTTAGTGAAGATGAAGAGTTAACTCCCCCGAGTGAAGAGTTAAGTGTTGCTGTAATCTCAAAGAAGATTAAAGTTAAAAAATCAAAGGTATACTCTGCCTCAAAGAGTAATGTGAGTGCAACCAATGTAACTGACAATGTAAGTATCTTGACTAAAGAAGAGATGCAACTCCAAGGTATGACTACAGTAAGCCAAGCGCTTAATTCACTTCCCGGTATCAATGCTATCAATAGTGGTGGATTAGGAACTACAACAAGCCTTTTTATGCAAGGGTTTTCAAATAAATATACATTAGTTTTGATTGACGGGATAAGGTATAGTGACCCCACGAATACATCAGGCTCAGATATAAGTAATTTATTGTTAGCTGATGTAGAGAAAATTGAAGTTATTAAAGGTGCTCAAAGTGGTGTTTGGGGTGCTGATGCTGCAGCTGGTGTCATCAATATCATTACGAAAAAAGCAAAAGCTGGAACTCATGCAAATGTTGGAGCTGAAATTGGTAGTTATAAATACAAAAGTTTTTCAACCGCATTGTCTCATAGAACTAATTCTTTTGATATTATGCTTTCAGCACTGCGAACAACGCAAGAAGGTTTTACAGCTCAAACTGTAAAAGGTGAAAATTTAGATCAATATGAAGATGATCCATATAGAAATACAACAATCAATTTAAAAACAGGTTATTGGTTAAATTCTAATAATAGAGTAGAGTTTGGTTATCATGATATAAATTCTCTTAGCTCTTATGATACATCAGGACCAAACTCAGCAGGAGTAAGTGATTATCGTGGGAAAAGTATTTATTTAAAATATAAATTTTATGTAGATAAACATGTGATAGAAACAAAATTTTCACAAGGCTATTTTCATAACAAACAGTTAGATGCTACTTCTGGTATAAATGATTCAATAGGAACAATACCTTCTATTGAAATTAAAGACACGATTAAATATGAAAAAGATAGTACACTAGTTTTTGGTGGAATCTATGAAAAAAGAAAAGTTGAATTTACTCAAATAGGTTTTACTGAAGAAAAAAGAGATGAAAAAAGTAAAGCAATTTATTTAAATAATACAAATAGAATTGATAATTTAGTCATATCTGAGGCTTTGCGTTATGATGATTTTAGTGCCTATGATAGTAAATTAACAGGAAAAATAGGTGCTAAATACTTATTTTCTAACAGTTTCAATGTATATGCAAATTATAGTACAGGATACAAAGCACCAAATATGATGGATATGATAAATATCTGGGGTGCAAGTAACTTTGATTTAAAACCTGAAAATGTCAAAAGTTTTAATATTGGTGCAGAATTTTATGGGATAAATATCAACCTATTTCAAAATAAAATTCAAGATATGATTGCTTGGGAAAGTGCTCCATGGCCATCCCTAGGCAAAAATGTGAATATTGATGGAACTTCTACTTTAAAAGGAGTTGAGCTTTCATATAAAAAAGAATTATTTGATAAGTTACTATTAGGGGTAAATTATACTTATATTAGTGCTAAAGATGCAAATGGTGAAAAATTAATCCGTAGACCAAAATTTCAAGTAGGGGTTAATGCTTCATACTCTGCTACTAAAAAACTAGTTATTAATGCAGATGGGACATACATAGGTTCTCGTGCAGATAATGATTTTGCAACATGGCCAGCGACAGAGGTAGAAACTGGAAAATACTTTGTAGCAAATGCAAATATACACTATCAAATTGATAAGACTTGGAGTACATATTTCAAAGTAAATAACCTCCTAGATAAAGAGTACCAATCAGTTTATGGATATGCCACAGCAAAAAGAAGTTTTTATCTTGGTGTAAAGGCTAATTTCTAATGCAACTCAACCTAAGAGCATATATATGGTACAAGTTTTTAAACTCTCTATTTTTTGGAGTTAGTGTAGGAAGTATTTTTATACTTTATACTCCACTTGAACCTTCTATATATTCTCTTGGGGGAATTTTTTTAGCACTTAGCATGCTTTTTTTAGCTAAGTGGTATGATGTGATGATGAATCTAAAAGTTTTTTATAAAGTAACGCTTTTAGTAGAAATGATTGTTTTGATTTTTGTTGGACTTTTTCTTGTTTTTAATTACTCTTATATGACAGCACTTAGTGTTTATGTTGGGTATCAAATTACTTTTGTTTTTGGAAATTATCTTGTAAGGATGGAGACTATTGCTCTCAAAAAGACACAATTGTTATCTTTTGCTGATGTAGCCAAGCAAAAAGGTTATCTTTTTGGTATGATTATATCTTATATGTTTTATAAATTCTTAGAGTATTTAAATATAGTTGATAAAAAGATACAAGTTTATGATTTACATGTAGGGCTTTTACTATTGCAAATTTGTATAGTGATTTTAGTTATAAAGGCATTTAAAAAATGACATATAGTGAGTGGACACAAGAACATGCTAAGAAGCATGAAAAAATTTTAGAAAAATTAAAAAATAAAAGTGATGATGAGGTCATAAGATATTTTGAATATGAAAATATGCAAAAAAATGAAGTAGATTTTTGTTTGTTGTATAAAGACAATAAAAAGTGTCATGATGTAGAAAATTTAAACTGTTATCTCTGTGCTTGTCCTCATTTTAGATTTAAAGATATAGTAGGATTTGAAAGTAAAGAAGGAAAAACGCTTTTTAGTTTTTGTTCCATTGATTCAAAAAACGGAAAGTTTTTTGAGTCTAAAGAAGCGATTCATCAAGATTGTTCTGATTGTGTGGTTCCTCACAAAAAAAATTATATTAAAAAAGTTTTTAATAGAGATTGGAGTTTAGTTATGGGAGAAAGTAATGCGTAAATTATTGTTAATGATTTTCTTAGTGACAGCAGTGTTTTCATATGAGGTTATCAATGGAAAAACATTTTTGCTTGAAGTGGTAAATGGCGATAAGATTTTCAAAGATGGTAAAGAGTTAAATTTATTAAAACATCCAACACAAAAAGAGAAAGCTTTTTTACTTTTACCAATAGGTTACAAGGACAAAATCCAAGATATTGAACTTTTACATGTAAACGAAAAAACAAAAGAAAAAGTGCTTTTACATGTAAAAAAAGGCGATTACAAAAAAGAGACTTTAAAAGTAAATCCAAAAAAAGTAAATCCACCTAAAAAAGAGTTAGACAGAATCTACAAAGAGTACATGGAGTCAAAAAAAATATATGCAAAAAATACAAAAACAAGATATTGGACAAAACCGTTTATAAATCCAATGAATACAAAAATAACTAGTCAATATGGAAATGCTAGGATATTTAATGGTTCATTAAAAAGTTATCACTCAGGGACAGATTTTAGAGCACCAACGGGAACACCAATTCACTCGATAAATGATGGTGTTGTAGTTGTTGCAGCAGATAGATATTATGCTGGAAATGCAGTTGTTATCGACCATGGGGAGGGCATATATAGTTCGTATTCTCATTTAAGTAAGATAAGCGTTAAGGTGGGACAACATGTCACACAAAAAGAAAAACTTGGACTGAGTGGTTCAACTGGTAGAGTAACAGGTCCTCATTTACATTTTTCTATTGTGTATCAATCAAAAAAGATGAATCCACTTGATTTTATAGAAAAAATCAATAGTCTCTATTAATTGATTTTTATATATACATTATCAGCACAAAATAACAATTATTTGAGTAAAATTGCAACATGATTGGATTAGAAATAGCAGATATTGTTGGTACTATTGCTTTTGCTTTGAGTGGCTTTATGGTTGCTACTCGTGATAGGCTTGATTTATTAGGCATATTTATAGCCTCTTTTTTGACTGCTCTTGGTGGCGGGATTGTAAGGGATACAATTGCAGATAGAATTCCTTTTGTTTTTTCTCATTTGTTACCAACTTCTTTGGTAATAGGTGTCATATTTTTTGCAATTATTTTTAAATTATATAAAAAAAATGAAATTGAAAACACCATGTATTTTATTATTAGTGATTCTATAGGACTTATATCTTTTTCAATAACAGGAGCACTTGTTGGCTTAATGGTTGATTTTAATATTTTTGGAGTTGTAATGTTGGCTCTTGTTACAGCAGTAGGAGGGGGTATTATGCGTGATATTTTACTAAATCGGGTTCCTGTAGTTTTAACAAGTGAACTTTATGGAACAATTTCAATTATTACAGCAATTGTGATTTTTCTTTTAAATAGAATAAACCAAATCAATAATATAAGTCTACTTCTGGTTTTTATAATAGGTTTAAGCTTTAGATTGATTGCGTACTATAAAAAATGGCATCTCCCTAAACTTGATTAACAAAAAAAAGATATAATTCTATAATTAAACAACAAAGGTATTACATGTACAAAGAAATGGATAAAGAGTATGTTTTAAATACATATTCAAAAAACTATATAAATTTTAAACAAGGTAAAAATGCAACTTTATTTGATGACAAAGGTATAGATTATATAGACTTTACAGCTGGTATTGGTGTTACAAGTGTTGGTCATGGAAATGTAAGATTGGCAAATGCAATAGCAGATCAAGCAAACAACCTTATACACACTTCAAATCTTTTTCTAATTGAGCACCAGGCTAAATTAGCTAAAAAAATTAGTGAACTTTATGGTCAGCCAGTTGGAACTTTTTTTGCAAATAGTGGAGCAGAAGCAAATGAAGGGGCGATAAAACTAGCGAGAAAATATGGGCAAAAACACTATGATGGGAAAAGATACAAAGTCATAACACTAGCACACTCTTTTCATGGAAGAACGATTACAACTGTAAAAGCAACAGGACAAGAAAGTTTTCATAAACCAGATTTTTCTCCTTATCCAGATGGATTTTCCTATGAACCAAATATAGAAGCAATTTACAATGCTATTGATGATGAAACTGTAGCTATTATGATTGAATTAGTTCAAGGTGAAGGTGGGGTTCAACCATTTGCTAAAGAAGAAGTTCAAAAACTTGCTAACTTTTTAAAAAGTAAAGATATATTGTTGATTGTTGATGAAGTGCAAACAGGAATCTATAGAAGTGGAGAATTTTTAGCGACAAATTTATATGATATAAAACCTGATATTATCACATTAGCGAAAGGACTTGCAGGTGGAGTTCCTATTGGAGCGGTTGTAACGCCTCATAAAAATATACTTGAAGTTGGTGACCATGGAAGTACTTTTGGCGGCAATTTTTTATCTACAAGAGCTGGTGTTGAAGTTTTAAATATTTTAGAAAGTTACAAAAATAGCGGTGAATTAGATGAAGCTTTTATATATTTTGAGGAAAAACTAAAAGTATTTGCATCAAAATATCCAAAGATAGTTCAATCTGTAGTAGGGCTTGGTCTTATGAGAGGTTTTAAGTGTTTTGATAGTGTTGATTTAGCAAAGATTATTGAACTAGCATTTAACAATGGCGTTTTAGTTTTAAAATCAGGGCGAAATACACTTAGGTTTTTGCCACCATTGACAATAACAAAAAATGAAATCAATGAAGGTTTCGAAAGGTTAAAAAATGCGTTTGATAAAATTAGTTAGTTTATCTCTATTAGTTAGTTTTTTAAATGCAAGTGATAATAGTTCTTTACTCTCAGCATTAAAACAAGAGAAACTTGATATAGATAAAAAACAAGTAGAGCTAGAGAGTGAGAATTTAAAATATGATTGGGTAAAGCAAATTGTAGGTTCATACTCAGCAAGTAGTTATGATGGGAGAAAAGGTTTAGTTGACAATTCACAAAGTTTTTCAATAAGCGTAGACCAGCCTATTTTTAAAAGTGGAGGAATCTACTATGCAATTCAATACGCAGGGGCAAATAGAGAGTTTTTAAGACTAAGTACTACTTTAAGCGAACAAAATTTGATAAAAAGCGTTATATCATCATGGCTTTTGATGAAAAAATATGATTTACAAATACAGAGACAAAATTATTTAATCGAAAATGCAAAGATAGATATTATAAGGAAAAAAGAACAATATGAGGCTGGCTTTTTAGACAGCAGTTTTTTAGATCAGGCAATATTGACAAAAACAAGTTTAGAAAAGAATCTTATCGATATGGAATCGGCTAGATATACGCAACTTATGACATTTGAGTCTTTAAGTGACACAAATTATAGAGATATCACACCTCCAACATTTAAGATGGTAAATGAAAATGATTATATTAACAAATCACTTGCTATCGCACAGCAAGATTCACAAACCAAAAGAGCAGAGTATATAAAGAAAATGACAATATCTAATTACCTTCCTACACTTTCACTTTTTGCAGGATACTATGATAATAGTGATAATAGCAATATAAATGATGATAGGTATAATCAAGTAGGTGTAAGAGTTAGTATGCCTTTGTTTGATATAAATAGAGGAAGAACTATAGAATTAAGACAATTAGATTATTTAAAGGCAAAACTTGAAATGCAAGATGTTGCAAAAGAAGAGGGGCATTTATACAAAGATTATGTGAAAAAAATTGAATTTTTAGGTAAAAAAATTGATATTGCAAAAAAAGATACAAAGCTTTATGATTCATTGATACTCTCGACAAAAGAACTTTATGAGGCTGGTGAAAAGACAAAATATGATGTAGATAACTTAAGTAACTCAAAGCAAACGATGATATTGGACAAAAAAATCTATGAAATTGATGTACAAAAAGTTTTGCTTGATGTTTATGCGAAGATGCATGGTGAAATTTAGCGAATACATGAACCAATGGCTTTATGCTAATGATGGATATTATGCCAAACATAAAGACATAGGGAAAGAGGGTGATTTTTATACAGCTGTTAGTTCAAGTATGTTTTTTGGTGGAAGCATCGCAAATAAATTTTTAACAACTTTACAAGAAGGATTTTTGAGTGAAAATGCAACTGTTGTTGAAATAGGGGCACATAAAGGATATTTGCTAGCTGATATTGTTCAGTTTATATACACTTTAAAACCAGAACTCTTAAAAACATTAACATTTGTTATAGTTGAGCCATTTGAAGAGAATCAAAAAGCTCAAAAAGAGTACTTTCAAGAAAGCTTTGGGGATGCTATAAAACTTTTACATGTAAAGAGTTTAAAAGAGTTTACATGTAAAGAAGCTTTTGTAGTGGCAAATGAGATTTTTGATGCATTTATTTGTGAAGTTGTACATGAAAACAAAATGCTTTATATAGAAAATCACGAGCCAAAATTTGCTGAAATGGATTTACATGTAGAGCGTTTAGCGAAGCAATATGGTATAACTAAAGGTGAAGTTGGAATTGGTTATGAAGAGTTTGCAAATGATATGTATAGTGCTCTAGAAAGATTTGAATTTGTAACTTTTGATTATGGGGATAAAGAAAATCGAGGTGATTTTTCTCTAAGGATTTATGATAACCACAAAGTTTATCCATTTTTTGCATTGACAAGTTTTATCGATGAAGAATTAAAAGAGGACAAAGAGCTTAAAGATCTGTTTGCCAGCAGTGATATTACATACGATGTTAATTTTAAACACCTCATTGGCGCATTTGAACAAAGTAATGTAAAACTGTACGCATATGCATCACAAATGAAAGCTCTGATAGATTTTGGTTTAATTGATTTGCTTGAAATGATGCAAAAAAATACAACAGAGGAAAACTATAAATCTGAAGTAGATAGAGTAAAAACTTTAATAGATCCAGCTTTTATGGGCGAGAGATTTAAAATGGCATGTTTTAGGAAATAAAATGAAAATAGTAGTAAATGGAAAAGAAAAAATTATAGAATCAAAAACTGTACAAGATTTGCTTGATGAACTCAATATTAGCGATAAAGTTATGGCTACAGCTGTAAACATGGTTGTCGTAAAAAAAGAAGATTGGTCTACTTTTGAATTCAATGAAAATGATAAAGTGGAGTTTTTACAGTTTGTCGGAGGTGGATGATTCGTGAAAAAGGGGCTTAGTTCTTTTTTTTGATGATTCTAAATATGCAACAGCTACAGCGTACTCACCATCATGAGTTATGCTTAACGAAGTATTAGTTATTTCAAACTCATCTATGATATGTTTTGAAAGTGTAAAGTAAGGTGCTTTTTTTTCATCTTTATGAAGTTTTATATCAAAGAAGCTGCATTTTTTGCTTATACCTACACCAAGAGCTTTACTTACTGCTTCTTTTGCAGCCCAATATCCGGCATGCGAAGTTGATGAGGATGAAAGCTTAATTTCGTCCTCATCTAGATATCTTTTTAGTCCTTTGTCCCCAAAGCGTTCTTTTAATCTTTCTATTCTACTGATTTTTACAGTATCAATACCAATCATTATTGAACAACAAAATCCGTAAAGAATATATTTCTTACTTGTCCATCTGCTAATACATCATTTATTTTATTTACAATTTCATCTTTAAGGCGGTCTTTTCCTTTCATCGTACTTACTTCTTCAAAAGTTTTAGATGAAAGTGATCGGATAATAATATCTCTAATGAGCGATTTTTTATGATCCATTTCTGCAGATAGTTCGGCATTATCTAGTTCTATATCAAGTATTACCTTTAAGTATTTACTTCCACTTTCACTCAGTAAATTGACTACAAATTGACTCATAGGATACATTGGTCCTATAGTCAAGTATTGAGTAGAGCGACCAGAACTTTTTCTTTGAATAGTAGAAGTTTGTCCATTTGGTTGTTGCATAGAAGCTGATTCATTATCGCTTCCAAGTAAAAAGAATGCAGCTAATCCACCACCTATTAAAAGTACTACAAGCAATACAACTATCAGAATAAGAACCATGTTCCCACCAGATTTTTTTTCTACTACTTCTTCTTCTATTTCTTCTGCCATTCCCATTCCTTTGGTCTGTTATTTATCACGATTTTATAGTCGTGTACTTATTCATATATCGTTATATTATATTAAAAGTTTAATAAAGATGTACTTTATTACATCCATTCAATGAGTTTTGAGACTTCATCAATTTCAAAACACTTAATTCCTGCTATTTTTTCTGTAGGTTTTGAAGGAACAATTGCTTTTTCAAAATGTTGTGATTTTGCTTCTTTGAGTCTTTGGTCTAAGCTAAAGATATCTCTTATGTCACCAATCAAACTTACTTCTCCCATAAAAACAGTATCTTTACTGATAGGTCTATTTCTAAAACTACTAATAATAGCAGCTATGATTGCTAGATCAGCAGAAGTTTCAGTTATTTTTATACCCCCTGTAATATTTATAAAAACATCATACTGATTAAAAGGTAAGTCAAGTTTTCTCTCTAAAAGAGCTAAAAGCATTGTAAGTCGGTTAAGCTCATATCCAGTAGCACTTCTTTTTGGATTAGAATAACTACTATCGCTGACTAAAGCTTGAACTTCTATCACGATAGGTCGACTTCCTTCCATAATTACAGTGATTGCTGAACCCGCTTGTGCACTGCCCCTTGTAAAAAACTTTTTAGAGATATCTTTTGCACTCATAAGTCCAGCACTTGTCATCTCAAAGATACCAACTTCACTTGTACTTCCAAAACGGTTTTTAAAACCTCTTAAAAGTCTGAGTTCTCTTGAGCTGTCTCCCTCAAAATAAAGTACCGTATCAACCATGTGTTCAAGCACTCTCGGTCCTGCAATTGAGCCTTCTTTTGTTATGTGACCAATGATAAAGATAGCAATATCATGTTCTTTCCCCCATCTCATAAGTTCAAAAGTAATTTCTCTTACTTGTGAAACACTTCCTGGGGCTGCTGTTAGTTTTTCGCTGTACATTGTTTGTATTGAGTCAATGACAAGAGCTTCATAACTACCTTTTGAAAGCTCTGCTAAAACTGAATCAAGTCTTATTTCACTCATTAGGTATAAGTTTTCATAGTTACTACCAAGTCTATCACTTCTTAGTTTGATTTGACTTGCTGATTCTTCACCACTTACATAGAGTACTTTTTTATTTTCTTTTGCTAAATTTCCTGCTATTTTTAAAAGAAGTGTAGATTTTCCAACACCAGGACTTCCCCCTATAAGAGTCAAACTTCCACTTACTATGCCTCCACCCATAACCAAATCAAGTTCACTATCACCTGAGCTAAAGCGTGATATTTTGTCTTGTTCTACTTTGGTTATTGAAATTGCTTGGCTTAATGATGTTGAAGTAGAGACCTTTTTTATCTCATTGAGTACTTCTATTTGTTTTGAATTTAGTTCTAGAAAATCTTCCCAAGCTCCACAACTAGGACATTTTCCAAGCCACTTAGCACTTTGGTAGCCACAAGCTTGGCATTCAAAAAGAGTCTTTTTCTTAGCCACTTTACGATTTCCTTTTATCTGAACATGTCCAGATAAAATTCCTATCACTGAAGCTTTGCCTATTGGTAAGAGTATTTTGCTTACTCATTTTCGCTCACAAAAATAGCATCTAAAATACCATCTATAAACTCATCAGGATTGAACTCTATCAAGTCATCTTGACTCTCGCCAACACCAACATAAATGATAGGGAGTTTAAGCTCTCTTGCAACTCCAAACAGTGCACCACCTTTTGCAGTTCCATCAAGTTTTGTGATTATAATAGCATCGATACCAACTATTTCATTGAAAGATTTTGCTTGATTAATTGCTGAGTTGCCTTGTGTTCCATCTAACACTAGGATTTTTCTATGAGGTGCTCCCTCTTTTGCTTTGCCACAAATTCTTACAATTTTTTTAAGCTCATTAGATAAGTTTGCATGGTTATGTAAGCGACCAGCAGTATCTATGATCACATTGTCTATTCCTTTAGCATTTGCAGAGCTTATAGTATCATATGCAACTGCTGATGGATCGTGATCTTGCTTTGTATATACAATAGGAATTTCAAGTTTATCTGCCCATCTTTTTAGTTGCTCAATTGCAGCAGCTCGAAAAGTATCACTTGCTCCTAGCATGACCTTTCTACCACTTTTCTTATAGTTATTAGCTAATTTTGCTATTGTAGTTGTTTTACCTGCACCATTTACACCAATAACCAATTCAACAAATGGAGAGTCTTGCTTTTCTTTTTCTGTCTTATAGATAAAATAAGCTTTCATAACTCTTTTTACATCAGCTTTTTTGACTTCTTCTTGTGGCGGAAGATAATATATCATCTCTTCAACAATTTCATAAGGAACATCAGATTCTAAAAGTATCTCTTCTAGAGTTTCTTTGTCTATTTTAAGAACTTTTTCTGGTAGTATTTCCTTAATTGCACTAGCAGTTTTTTGTAATCCCTTTTTTATAAATCCTATCATTATAAAATTTTCTTTATGTCTGCTTCTATCATTTCTTCATGAATAGCACCAGTATAGTGTTGTGAGTAGTTTCCTTTTCTATCATAAATAAGCATAAAAGGTATACTTTGTACTCCACCTACTTTTTTTGCTAATTCAAAGTTTTCTTGTGAATTTGTGATAGTAAATTTTATGTTATTTTCTTTCATAAAGTCTATGACTTCTTCGTTTGATTTACTGCCTTCTAACAAAATACTTAGAATCTTTATATCTTCACTATATTTCTCTTGCAAGTTATTTAAGTGAGGAATTTCTGCTTTACAAGGTGGACACCAAGTGGCAAAAAAGTTTATTAGAACTATTTTGTTTTCATATCCTTCAAATATAAAACCATTTTCTAGTTGTTTGACTTTTATAGTTTTACCTGCTGTATCTGTTAGCACTAATTGTTTATCTTTTTTGATTACAGTTGCTTCTGCTTCATTTTGTGCTTTTTCCTCATTTTCTATGCTGTTTTTGTTATTAGAGCATCCAGAAAGTATTAGTAGGGTTAAGATAGATATAAATAAAATTTTCATTATTTTCCTTAAATATGTGTTAGAATATGAATTATATCAAAAATGACTTAAATTGGAGTTATTATGCTTAAGAAGTTGGGGATATGAAAAGCAAAAAAGATTTATTTAGAGAAGTAGCGAAGGTAAAATTAAAAAAATATTCTAACTTGGGAAAAATTAAAAGAGATAAGTTAGTTATTAACACATTAGAGGAAATTATAAAAGTAAATAAATATAAAAATATTTTGCTTTATATTCCACTAGAAAATGAAGTTGATACAATGCCTTTAATAAAGAGGATTAGAAGAAAAAGTAATGTTTTTGTTCCATTTATGGAAGGTGTCAGTTTTAAGATGGTAAAATTTAGATTGCCTTTATTTAAGAAGTCATTTAATATTAGAGAACCTAAAAACTCTTTTAGAAAAGCTCCTAAAATAGATCTGGCAATTGTACCAGTCCTGGGGGTGGATGGTGCATTTAAGCGTATTGGTTTTGGAAGAGGGATGTATGATAGATTTTTTGAATCCCTAAAATCTTCTCCAAAAATTGTCTTTGTACAATTAGGAGAATGCTTTACAGTTAATAAATTATGTGAAAGCCACGATATACGAGCAGATATATATATAACCCCATACAAAATAATGATAAGAAGAGGGTAAAATGATAGCAGGAATAAGTATAGCAGCCGCTGCAGTAGTTAGCGGTACTGTAGGTTTTTTCATCTCAAAAAAATTAAATTCAGCAAACTATGAAGTTTATGTTGCGCAAGCAAAAGCAAAAGCAAAAGCGATTGAGCATGAAGCAGAGTTGATTCTTAAAAACTCAGAAGTAAAAGTTCGTGAAGCAGAGTTTGAAGCGAAAAGAAAATATGAAGAAAAGACTATGTTCTATAAAAAAGAACATTCTGAAAAGATGACAGAATTAGAAAACAAAGAAAAGAATGTTAAAGAAGAATTCAAAAAAATTAACAAAGATAAGAGTGAGATCGGTACTCTTAAAAAAGAGGCACAGGATTTATTCAATGAAGGTACAAATTTAAAACAAACATATACGATAAAAGTAGAAGAAGCTTTACATGTCCTTGAGAGTGCAGCAGGACTTACAGAGAGAGAAGCAAAAGAGATTGTTCTTAAAAAAGTAGAAGAAAAATCTCGTGCTGATATTGCTCATATAGTAAGAAAAGCAGAAGAAGAAGCAAAACAAGATGCAAAAAGAAGAGTAAATTATATTTTAGCACAAGCAACTTCAAGATTTGCAGGTGATTTTGCAGCTGAGCGACTTATCAATGTTGTAAATATTAAGGATGATGAACTCAAGGGTCGTATTATTGGTAAAGAGGGTAGAAATATTAAAACCCTTGAAATGCTACTTGGTGTTGATATTATTATTGATGATACACCAAATGCAATTATTCTTAGTAGTTTTAATCTGTATCGTCGCGCAATTGCCACAAAAGTAATTGAACTTCTTGTTGAAGATGGAAGAATTCAGCCAGCTCGTATAGAGGGTATATATGAAAAAGTCAGAGAAGAGTTTGATCAAAGTCTGATAGAAGAGGGTGAAAACATCCTTATAGATTTAGGTCTTACAAAAGTGCATCCAGAAATAGTAAAACTTATAGGCAGATTGAAGTTTCGTGCTAGTT
>Ga0193951_1000526_pt1 | contig 17309 bp, 21 predicted proteins | sample BB_2_MG_FD_140370 | JGI IMG/M metagenome (GOLD analysis project Ga0193951, IMG submission 140370) | Microbial mat bacterial communities from the Broadkill River, Lewes, Delaware, United States - BB_2_MG | ecosystem: Environmental > Aquatic > Freshwater > River > Microbial mats | place: USA... | reverse complement strand
GTCCGCCATGCTAGGGCATAGCATTGGTCTTTTTTTATGCTTTAATGGTTTATATGTTTTTTGATTTACTTTCAGTGAATCTTCGCAGGTGAGCTGTACAATAGTAAAAGTCCGCAATGCTAGGGCATTGCATTCGCCTTTTTTTATGCTTATGCACTTTGAAGCATAGCTTCAGTGCAGCGCATAAAAAAAGTCTAGCACTTTCGTGCTAGACTTTTACTGTTGTAGCGAGAACGAGATTTGAACTCGTGACCTCTGGGTTATGAATCCAACGCTCTAACCAACTGAGCTACCTCGCCATAATTCACAATTTACATATAAAGCTTCAAAACATGAATTTCAACATATGCGTAATTGCGGCTGCAAATATAAAAACAATTTCGAGTACAGCAAACAATAAAAAGTAAAAAAAATAATTTTAGTTGAATCTTTAAAACTCACCTATAAAATGTATATATTGAGCACATAATACAATCTAATATGGAAGATAAAGAAAAATATGAAATGGAGTTTGTGATTCAAGCATCACCAGCGCTAATATATACTTACATATCCACCCCTTCTGGTTTGTCGGAATGGTATGCAGATAACGTTAACTCGCGTGGCGAACTATATACTTTTATTTGGGATGGCTCTGAAGAGCAAGCAAAACTACTCAGTAAGAAAAGTGGAGAACGTGTGAAGTTTCGTTGGTTAAGCGATGAGGAAGACGGAGCACCTTACTTTTTTGAAATTCGTATTCAAGTCGATGAAATCACTAAAGATGTGTCGCTAATGATTACCGATTATGCTGAAGACGATGAAATTGACGAAGGTAAAATGCTTTGGGAAAACCAAATTTCTAGCCTTAAACAAGTTTTAGGCTCTAGATAGCCTCAAAATAATTAATCTAATATATCTTTGTCTCGATTTAGTAACATTACTAGATCGAGATTTTTATTTAGATACCATTTTATAATGGCCGTCTACACTATAAAATCTAGAACATAATATTATGACAAGTATAGTCTCTTAGAAGAGACGTTTAGGGATGTTTTTTTTATGATAAATTTTAACGGTACACTACGTTCACAAACCACTTCGGATCTTACAGTAAATAATAGAGGCTATAAATATGGTGATGCTCTTTTTGAAACTCTAAAAGTAGTGAATGGAAAGATTTTCTTTTGGGAAGATCACTATTTTAGACTCATGTCTTCGATGAGAATCCTTAGGATGGATATCCCTATGAATTTTACCATGGAATTTTTAGAGTCCGAAATACTTAAAACATTAGACGCAAACAATCTATTACATGCATCGGCACGTGTACGATTAAATGTCGATAGAGGAGAAGGGGGAACATATATGCCTTCAGATACCGCTCAAGTACATTTTAATATGAGTGTAGAGCCCTATCACCAACCCTTTTATACCATTGATGCAGAAGCAAAATGTGTTGTAGATTTGTACAAAGATTACTTTGTGGCCCCTGGATTACTTTCAGGTTTAAAATCGAATAACAAAGCGATACAAGTCATTGGAAGTATTTATGCCCAAGAGAATGATTTTGACAATTGCTTGGTTTTAAACACCAATAAAAGTGTGATTGAAGCCTTAAATGGTAATTTATTTATAGTGAAAGGAGATCACATCAAAACCCCACCTTTAGAAGACGGTTGTCTAAAAGGAGTAATGCGTAAACAAGTTTTAGAACTCTTGGCAAAAGATGTCAATATTACCGTAGAAGAAGCTTCCATTAGCCCATTTGAACTTCAAAAAGCCGATGAATTATTTATTACTAATGTGATTAAAGGCATTATTCCTATTACTAAATATCGTAAAAAAACATATGGTAGTGATTTCGCTCAAGGACTCGTTAATAAACTGAATGCTAAACTGAGGCTATTGTCATAACACGAAGCAGAACTATTTTCGTTAATGTAAAACAGTATCGTGTTAGCATGGTAATAGGTGATTTAAGGCTAAGCGTTAGCATTTCTTTTTTCAATCTAAACATACGTTGGCATCTCTTTGCATAACGGTTTAGTGTAGCATTCTCTACATAACGAGAATGTACTAGTCTTACAGTTTGGGAATAAAATAATGAGAGTTAATGGTATAATAAAACCATCAGTTATAACTAGGGTTTTCTGGAGCATTAGACCAAATACTGTAATCTCCACCCAATTCTAGCATTTTTTCACGCCAAAACGAGTTACAAGACTTCGCTATAATTTCCTTATTATAAATGTTTTCAGAAATTAACCAGGCATTGGATTTTAGTTCGTTGTCTAGTTGTTGTTCATCCCAACCAGAATAACCTAAAAAGAACCGGATATCATCACTAGAGATCTCTCCTTTATTAATTAGGTTTAATACAATACTAAAATCACCTCCCCAAAAAATACCGTTAGATATTTCAACGCTATTGGGTATTAATTCTGGCGATTTATGAATAAAATACAGATTATCCTGTTCTACAGGACCTCCGTTATATACCGGGAATTCCGATTCAGTTCCTTCAATGAGGTCTTTAAGATTGTAATCTAAAGGTTTATTTAAAATAAACCCAACTGAACCTAAGGCGTTGTGATCTGCTAAAAGAATCACAGCACGATTAAATGAAATATCACCGATAATAGATGGCTCGGCAATGAGTAAATTGCCTTTTTCGGGTTTGTTCATTTTGGCTTATCTAAATTTAATAGTATTAAATCTATGTTTTTTTTGTTAAAAAAACAACTAATACGGCTTTATTATGCGATAAACAGTGAGAAATTTACATTATTAGGAGGTATTGTGCCTTTAAAATGCAAATAAAAAAAACCCGCTCATTGAGCAGGTTTCAGTATTTTAAACAAAAAATGTCTTAGTTTACAGCGTTACTTAAGTCAGAACCTGCCTTAAATTTTACTACATTTTTAGCTTTGATTTTTATAGTTTTTCCAGTCTGTGGGTTTCTTCCGTCTCTTGCAGCTCTTCTAGAAACTGACCAAGAACCAAAACCTACTAAAGATACTCTGTTCCCTTTTTGTAAAGATCCTTCGATATCAATTAATAAAGAGTCTAATGCTTTTTTAGCAGCTGCTTTTGTAATTCCAGCATTTTCTGCCATTCCATTGATTAAATCTGTTTTGTTCATAAATATTTAATTTAAATTGTTAAAATTTAGATTCTAAATTAATAGTTCTTTAAAATCCGTACACAAAATTATTAGGAATATTAAGCTACACAAGTAATAGTAAGGGAAATACAGCTTTTTGTTAATAACTTCGAGCATTTGTTAATAAAGCATGTGTATTTCATCGAATATTTTATAAAACCAATGATAATAGGGGTTTACAGCAGTTTTGAGGATTCAGAAAATTGAAACCCATTCAGTAATGATTTCACTTTCATTTTACGTTTTCCTGGTAATTGAATTTCTAAAATATGAATGTAACCTCCTTGACATGCGACTTTTAATTCCTCTTTTGTTGTTGAAATGGTGCCGTTGGCTTCATTATGCTCTTGGTCTTGCTTTTCAATAGCATATATTTTAACGGCCAAAGGCTTTTTATCATCAGTTTCTAAATAACACCAAGCGGCAGGAAACGGGTTTAAACCTCTAATTTTATTATAGATTGTATTTAATGGTTGCGACCAATCTATTTTACAGTTATCTCGATGCAGTTTGTAAGCGGTTTTTAAGTCCTCTGTATGTGGCTGTACCGTTGTCGTTACTGTTCCTGTTTCAATTTGCTCTACGGTTTTAATAACCAATTTACTTCCAATGGTCATAAGTTCATCGTGCAATTCACCAACTGTTGTACGCGGACCAATTGCGGTGGTTTCACTTTTAATAATAGCTCCAGTATCAATTTTTTCATCAATAAAAAAAGTGGTGACTCCTGTTTGCGTTTCTCCATTAATTATAGCCCAATGGATTGGTGCAGCTCCTCGGTATTGTGGCAATAAGGATGCGTGCAAGTTAAACGTACCATAGGCAGGCATTTGCCACACTACTTTTGGTAACATCCTAAAAGCTACGATGATTTGAAGATTGGCATTGAGTGCTTTTAATTCTTCTAAAAAAGACTCCGCTTTTAAATTGGTTGGTTGTAAAACGGTCAACTTGTGTTCTAAGGCAAATTCTTTTACGGCCGAAGCTCTTAATTTTTGCCCACGTCCTGCAGGTCTATCGGGAGCCGTTATAACTCCTACAACTTTATAATTATTATCTATTAAGGCTTTTAATGTGGCCACCGCAAAATCTGGTGTCCCCATAAATACGATACGTAAATCACGTTTTTGTGTCATACAAGTGTGTAAGTATTAGCGTGTGTTAATGTTATTTTATGTAACTCTATAAGTTCTGCTAATGCTGCTAAAAGATTATGTTCAGAACATTTAAGCTGATGTAATAATTGGCGCGAAGATAAGGCTTCAGTTTCTAATGCTTTTAAAATTTGAAACGTTATTGTGTGATCTAAATTTTCTACTGAAGCTTTAGCCATACATACCGAACATATACCACAAGAAGCTTTTGCTGTTTCACCAAAATAATGCAATAATTGTCGGCTCTTACATACAGTGTCGTTACGCACATATTGCAAAACAGCTTCGATTTGTTGGTGTTTTAAAGTGTGCTGTTGCTTTATTGTTTTCGCGATAGGATTAATGGTAATATCATCTTCACGAGGTTTTAAAAACGTAATTTCTGAATCTGTATTTGCCATTTGTAAACTAATAACTTCATCTTTTTCTAGACGTTGCAATTGTGCAATGACTTGTTTCTCTGGAAGTTTTACTTTGTCGACCACCAAACTGAGGTTTACTTTTGTTTCATAATCAAAAATCCCTCCATAGGTTCTTAACAGTACTTTTACCAAAACATTTAAGTTGAGATGTGTTTCTAGGTATTTAAACAAGACTGCATTTGTGGTAATAAATTGAATTTTGGTTCTAAAGTTAAAATGCTGCGTTAAGGTAAGTATAGCGTTACGATCTAGTAGCAATAACGCGTTATAGGTAATGCTAGCGCTTAATTTATATCGATTACAAAAGGATTTAAAGTCGAATTGATGCATTGTATTTTCACCTTCACCATAAGAAATTTGAAAATAGTTACACAGTTTATTATACACCGTTTTTACAAAAGCCACCGAAGGTAATGTACTTAAAAATTGACTTCTAAGATGATCTTCATCTACATGTTGTTTCAAAATGATAGCATGAGCCCGTTTTCCGTCTCTTCCAGCGCGTCCTGCTTCCTGATAATAGCTTTCTAGACTTTCGGGTAAATTAATATGAATTACAGTTCTAACATTAGCTTTATCTATACCCATACCAAAGGCAGTAGTGGCTACCATAATGTGTTTTTGACCATGACTCCATTGGTACAAGCGCTCTTGCTTTTCTTTATTAGTAATACCTCCATGGTAAAATGTAGAAGAAAATCCTTTAGCACTGAGAAAATTATGAATGTCAGAAGTCGCTCTACGATTTCTAACATATACAATAGAAGTGCCTTTATAGGTTTTTAACAGGTGTTCTAGCTGAAACAACTTATCATCTGTATGAATAATATTATACGCAATATTAGGTCTTGCAAAAGATGCTTTGTAGATATTTGGATTTATAAAATCGAGATTTTTAACAATATCCTCTACAACATTATGTTTGGCTGTAGCTGTTAACGCAATACAATTAACGTGCGGATGCATTTGTCTTAAGACCGAAATATTCTTGTAAGCGGGTCTAAAATCATTTCCCCATTGACTAATACAATGGGCTTCATCTATAGCAATTAAGTTAACGCGCATTTGCTGAATACGATCTTGTACTAAGGTTTGTTGCAGCCGCTCTGGTGAAAGGTAAAGAAACTTATAATTACCATAAATGCAATTGTCTAATTGGGTGTCTAAATCTTTATAAGACATGCCAGACGTTAATGCAATGGCCTTAATACCTTTTGCTTTTAAGGTATTAACTTGGTCTTTCATTAAAGCAATTAAGGGCGAAATAACAATACATATCCCATCTTGAATCAATGCCGGAATTTGAAAACAAACCGATTTGCCACCTCCTGTTGGTAAAAGCGCAAAGGTGTCTTCTCGGTTTAAAACCGAAGTTATAATGTCTTCTTGAAGTGGTCTAAAGGAAGTGTGGTTCCAGTACCGTTCTAAAACTTCTATAGGATGCATACTGTCATTTTGACTCTATAATACCGTATCTAAGACTATTATTTTTACCGATGTTTTTTAAATGGTAAAAAGTGGTGTCGCATACAATGTACTGTGGTTATCTGAGCTAAAGATAATTGAAATTTGTAATACCACATAGTGGTGTTAAAAACCGTTAAGGTAAATTAAGAGATTGGAGAATAAAATCTACTCTTGTTTCTACACTTCCAAACGGAACATCAACTAAATGGTAACCAAAACGCTTATATGTTGCTACCAAATGATGGTGGATGGCATTGGCTTCTTCAAAATTTTCATAGCGTTCACTATCACTAGTAAAAATCTCTTCCCATGGTGCTAAAATATAAATTGCATCGTACTTATGACTGTTACAAGTATTTACAAAATGCTCAGGATAGGTATCGCCAATATAGTCCATATATGCAATTACGTCTGGCAAACCTCTATCTAGGAAAACAACGTTTTGGGTTTCTTTCTCTGCCGATACAAATTGTTTTGCTCTACCTTCTAAAAGTTTCTCGCTAAACAACAGAGGTTCGGTTAAAAAAAGTTGCTCAATACCATCTTTTCTAGCCTGTAAGGTGATTTGTCTAGAGATTTCGTCGTAGCATAAAAAACGACGTTTCTTCAACTCATTTATAATAGTGGTTTTTCCCGTTCCGGGTCCACCTGCGATAACGACTTTTTTCGGATTCAAATTGGCAGTATTTTTGATGTAAAAATAAAAGATAAAAATGTAAAGTTAAACGTATCTTTACAACTGAAAAATTTCAACATGGATAATTCTAAAAAAACAGACGCGTTTTACGACAAATTAAAAGCGCAACTTTACGATACAGCCCTTTGGCCATCGGAGTATTTATATAAGTTTATTGTAGTTTCTCAAGGAGAAGGTGTCAATCACATTAAAGCGCTTTTTGATAATTTAGGAGCGGTTATTTCTACGAAAGCGTCTAAGAATGGAAAATACACTAGTGTCTCTATAAATGTGAGCATGAAAAACCCTGAAGCGGTTATCGCTAAATATAAGGAAGTCGCAGAACAAGTAGACGGAGTAATTTCCCTGTAATAATTTGTTCAAGAATCATATTTTTTTGTACTTTGCAACAAAACCTAGAGACTTCAGGTTATAACGATATACCACACACATTTTACAATTTTGATTGACGATTTAGAATACAACACAGAGCGCGAGCATTTAATTATACCAGAATATGGACGTCATCTGCAAAAGATGATTAATTACGCTAAGTCTCGCGAAACCAAAGAAGAACGAAATAAAGTAGCCAAAGCGGTCATCGCTGTAATGGGCAATTTACAGCCACATTTAAGAGATGTGCCAGATTTTCAGCATAAATTATGGGATCAGTTGTTTATAATGGCAGATTTTGAAATTGATGTGGATGCGCCTTTCGGTGAACCATCGAAAGATGAAATATTAGCGAAACCAGAACCTTTAAAATATCCTCAGAATCATCCTAAATATCGTTTTTACGGAAATAATATTAAAACGATGATTGATGTTGCTGTTGGTTGGGAGGAAGGTGAACTAAAAGAAGCTTTAACCTATACTATTGCCAATCACATGAAAAAGTGTTTTCTGAATTGGAATAAAGATACCGTTGAAGATCAGGTCATTTATGCGCATTTATTAGAACTTTCTGGCGGTAAAATTGATTTAAAAAACAGCGAAGAAGCGCTAAGTGATTCTACAAGTTTAATGCGCACCAAATCTAAGTATGGTGGTAAAAGCAATTCAAACAAAAAGAATTCATCCTCAAATAAGAAAAAATATACTAATAATAGAAAACGTTACTAAAAACGGATGAGTACATTTAAAATTGAAGGAGGTCACCGATTAAAAGGTAAAATTCAGCCTCAAGGTGCAAAAAACGAAGCCTTACAAATCTTATGTGCAGTGCTCTTAACTGCTGAAGAAATTCAAATAGATAACATTCCCGATATTATTGATGTTAACAAACTAATTACTTTGCTAAAAAAGCTTGGAGTTAAAATTAATAAACTTGGTAAAGGGTCTTATACCTTTAAGGCCGACGAGGTTAATTTAAAATATTTAGAATCCGAAGCATTTAAAGAAGACGGTAAGGGTTTAAGAGGTTCTATAATGATTGTTGGACCGCTTTTAGCACGTTTTGGAAAAGGTTATATTCCTAAACCCGGTGGTGATAAAATTGGTCGTCGTCGTTTAGATACGCATTTTGAAGGTTTTATTAATCTTGGTGCTAAATTTCGTTATAACAGGGAAGATTTGTTCTATGGAGTAGAAGCAGAGAAGTTAAAAGGTACGTATATGCTCCTGGATGAGGCTTCTGTTACCGGAACAGCAAATATTGTGATGGCTGCTGTTTTAGCAGAAGGAACAACTACCATTTATAATGCCGCTTGCGAACCCTATTTACAGCAATTATGTAAGATGTTGAACCGAATGGGAGCTAAGATTTCTGGTGTTGGATCTAATTTATTAACCATAGAAGGAGTAGATGAATTAGGTGGTACAGAACACAGAATGCTACCCGATATGATTGAAATTGGTAGCTGGATTGGTTTGGCTGCGATGACAAAAAGTGAATTAACGATTACCAATGTCAGTTGGGATGATTTGGGCGTAATACCTAATGTGTTCCGGAAAATAGGAATTACGGTTGAGCGTCAGGGAGATGATATTCATATTCCAGCGCATACAGATGGTTACGAAGTACAAAACTTTATTGATGGTTCTATTTTAACGATTTCAGATGCTCCATGGCCAGGATTTACGCCAGATTTATTGAGTATTATTTTAACAGTTTTAACGCAAGCCAGAGGTAGTGCGGTTGTACATCAAAAAATGTTTGAGAGTCGTTTGTTCTTTGTCGATAAATTGATTGATATGGGAGCAAAAATTATTCTTTGCGATCCACATAGAGCCACTGTTATTGGTCACGATTTTAAATCTACATTAAAAGCTACCACAATGACGTCCCCAGATATTAGAGCAGGAGTTTCTTTATTAATTGCTGCGTTATCTGCAAAAGGAACATCTACTATTCATAATATTGAACAAATTGATCGTGGTTACGAAAATATAGATGAACGTTTAAGAGCTATTGGAGCTAAAATTGAACGTGTAGAAGGGAATTAAATCATTTATGACACTTCTTTTTATTATAAATTAAAAGCTTCAAGTTACATCTTGAAGCTTTTATTTTTTATATAATGTATAATTCGATTAATAAAAATACTGCTCACTAGTAATCTTCCCATCAATAACCTCATACACACAAACTTCTTGTATTTTTTGTCGGCCTTTATCTTTAAAGGTACAATCAAAATCCATTTTAGCTGTAAAAAAGTTACCTGCGACAAGGGGATTGCTGATGCTACTGAAATGAATGTTTTCTACACTGTCTATCCATTCTTTGCTTTTTTTCCAAACATTTTGTTTTCCTGTAATCACTTCGCCAGATGTTCCGGGCATTTCTCTACTTACCACATCCTCTGCGTAGAGTTCATTAATGCAATCTAAGTTATCACCCTTTTCGCACATTTCTTTCCATTTTTTTTGCAACTCCCCAAGTATTCATAATGTTGTTGATTTAATGTTAGTGCTTTAAAGTTAACAAAAAGTTTGATGTCTTATCTTATTTTTAATTTTTTAAAATAAAAAAGCTCTGATGACTAATCAGAGCTTTTAAAATTGTTTATTGAAAATGGTTATTTCCGTTAAGACGTTAACCGTCTTGTGTTTAGCAACGTTAACTTATTCGTTTTATTGTATTTACATTGAAATTTTTTTATTTCAAATTATGATAAAGCGGCTTTGTATGTGTTCAAACAACGTTCTCGTGCTGTTTTATGGTCAACCATTGGCTGTGGATAGGTCAATTCTTGGTAGTCTGGAACCCACTGTTTTATATAGTCGTGATTTTTATCAAATTTCTGAATTTGCGTGGTGGGATTAAAAATTCTAAAATACGGAGCAGCATCCACACCAGAGCCTGCTACCCATTGCCAATTCCCAACATTACTCGCCATATCGTAATCGTGTAATTTTTCAGCGAAATAGGCTTCTCCAAGTCGCCAATCCATTAATAAATGTTTGCACAGAAAACTGCCAACCAACATTCTTACTCTATTGTGCATAAAACCGGTTTCGTTGAGTTGTCGCATACCTGCATCGACAAGTGGATACCCTGTTAAACCCTCGCACCATTTTTTAAATTCCTCTTCATTATGTCTCCATTCAATTCGGTCGTATTGCGGTTTAAAAGCTTTGTCCTTTGTATGAGGGAAATGCCATAGGATTTGTGTGAAAAATTCCCGCCAAATTAATTCTTGCCAGAAGATTTCATTCTGTTCTGCGATGGCCTTTTTAATCATTTTACGAATACTAACCGTTCCAAATCGTAAGTGAGGCCCTAAATGTGATGTTGCATCTTTTGCTGGGAAATTCCGCTTCGCTTCATAATCCTGAATTAACGTAGGCGTTACATCGTATGGAGAAATGTCTTGATTTGATTTCTTAAAACCCATATCCGCTAAACTTAAATTAGGTAGCCTAGTGTGTGCAAAGACATTGTTTAAATACGAATTGGTATAGTAAATTTCTAGATTTGTGGACTGAAATTTTTCCTTCCATGTACGCATATAAGGTGTGTAAACCAAATACGGATCTCCATCTTTTTTTACAACCTCACTTTTTTCAAAAATAACTTGATCTTTATAGGTTTTAAATTGAATGTTGTTGGATTCTAAAACAGATTTAATCTCATTATCGCGTTCGGTAGCATAAGGGTCATAATCATGATTCGTGAAAACGGTTTCAATATCGTACTCGTTAATTAAGGATTTAAAGATATCTGTTGGTTTACCGTGATATAAAGCGATACTACTTTGATGCTCTTTTTGCAAAGTTTGCCTCATACTTTGTAGTGTTTGATGTATGAAGGTCACCCGAGCATCGTCCTTAGGTAGGTGTTCTAAGATTTCAGTATCAAAAATAAAAATAGGAAGAACATGAAGATCACCTCTCAAAGCTTCATAAAATCCGAGGTTATCATCTAATCTAAGATCGCGTCGAAACCAGAAAATATTTACTTTTTTGCTCATGTGATATGGTTTGTGGTTGTTGGTTGATGGTGGTCTGTAATTAGCGTTTAGTGTAAAGTAATAGGTTTCGTTTACCTTCTCTTGCTTTTAGAATTTAATCGACTATGAATCTATGTAACTTAATGGGAATATTTTCCAAACAATTCTTCTAACTTTTTAGTTCTGTACTTAAAAATTTCTTCCAATTTGGGCTTCACTAAAATAGGATGGACGAGCTGCCCAAGGATTCCCATAGGGACTTTATAGTCTATAATATCTTCCATTTCTACACCACCTTCAATTTCTTTTATAAAATGCTTATGATGCCATAAGGCATAGGGACCAAAACGCTGCTCATCTACAAAATATTCCCGATCTTTTACATGTGTAATTTCCGTAACCCATTTCGTTTTTATGCCTAAAACAGGTGTTACTATATACTGAATGATCTGCCCTGGAAACATTGGTCTATCTGCTCCAGAGAGAATATCAAAACTCATATAATCTGGTGTGATGGTCTTTAAATTCTTAGGACTCGATAAAAATGCCCAAGCTTCTTCCACTGAGATTGGTAAGTTTTGCGTTTTGTGTAACCTGTATATTTTCATCCGTAGTGACTTATAAAATTAGTGATTTAGTGAAACGACCTAATTGTAAAATAGAATATATCCATTAAGAGAAGTGGCCATGCACATCCAAATCATATAAGGTAGTAATAGGTATTTTGTGCGACTGAGTTGATCGTCACCAAATGTTATAAAAAAGTAGAAAATAAGTAATGTGAGTAAACTGATATTGACAAAGCCAAGTGTTGTTAACTGTTGACTAAAAAACACGTAATTCCAACTCACATTTAAAATGACTGCAAGGCCATAAAGCGTTTTAACAAAGGTTGAATTACGAACCGAAAATAAATAACTGAGATAAACTGAAAAGCAAATCATAATTAGCGTCCACGTTGCGCCAAATACCCATCCAGGAGGTGTCCAAGGAGCTTTATTTAAATGTTTATACCATTCACCTGAAACAGCATCTCCCATAAAGTAATTACCTAATGCAAGTGCACCAAAGTTGATTGCTAGAAATAGTATGAAAAGATATAATTTTTTCAATTTGTATTATTTTAGATATTTGGTAATTCTAGAACTTGTAGGGCTAGTGATTGAATAATAATAGTTTAAGAATTCACCGTTTTCGTCGATTAAATACTTTTGAAAATTCCATTTTACAGTCGAGTTTTGTTTTCCGTTGCGTGCTTTCTTCGTTAACCATTGATATAAAGGGTGTTGGTCAGTTCCCTTAACCTTAATTTTTTCAGTAATTAAAAATGAAATTCCATAATTAATTTCGCAATATTCTTGAATCTCCTCAGCCGTACCTGGTTCTTGCTTTCCAAACTGATTACACGGTAGTGCAATGATGACGAGTGTCTCTATATACTTATCTTGTAATTTTTGTAGATCTCTATATTGTGGAGTAAAGCCACATTTAGAAGCTACATTCACAAATAAAATTTTCTTACCTCTAAACTGATGTAAATCTATTGGTTGACCTTGAATACTATTAATTGCAATATCGTACACGGATTGCGTAGCAGCTGCTATCATAGAGTTAATTGTTTAAATGCGTTATAGGTGTTTTAAAGTTTAAAACTTACGATGCCACAGTCCATTTCAAATATTTGTCCTGACATAGAAGTCGCCTTTTCTGATAATAGAAAGCCTGCCATATCTGCAACTTCTTTTGGTTGAAGATATTTCTTTAAAGGATGACGTTCATTGATGTTTTCAATCATCCGTTCATTTCGCAATAATTTAGAGGCCAACTCGGTATCTGTAACGGTTGGTGCAATAGCGTTTACACGTATGGTTGGTGCTAATTCTGCACCAAGGGATTTGGTTAGGCCTTCAACTGCCGATTTTGAAGCTGCAACACTCGCATGAAAAGGCATGCCTAATTTTGCCGCAACTGTACTAAACAATACAATTGCTGGTTTATTACCATTTTTTAAAGCTGGTAAATAGGTTTGAATAGCCTTTACAGCACCAATAACATTAATGTCAAAATCATTTTTAAAATCATCAACACTAAGTCTGTTTATTGGTTTAAGATTAATACTTCCAGGACAATATACCAACCCGTCGGCTTTATCGATGTCTGGTAATTCATCCGTTAGAATATCACAATCGAAGTGTTTTAAATTAGGATGTGAGTCTTCTGGAGATGTACGACTGATATTTACAATCTCATCATAAGAAGAAAGCAGAGATGAGATAATTGCCTTACCAATACCTTTGCTTCCTCCAATAATAATTAATCTTTTCATTGTTGTACTTAAGACGTTGCTGTTAAAGGTCTACCTTTTAAGCGCTTTTCAATCTTTTGCTTAATCACTGTAAGACGCTTCATTAAATCCATTAACTGCGCATCTTTTTTCTTCTTATATATCTCGTTGACCTCTAAAATTAAATCTTTAGCTTCTCTTGCCGCTAAAATTCTGTCACTTGTTGTTTTAAATGAAAACTTTCTGTTTTCAAATTCTAAAGCTTTTTCTACTGTACTCATAGCTTAATTGTTTAAATAGTTTTGTAATTCTAAAATTTTTGAAGCGTTATTAAATTCGCCTCCATAATATGTTGTTACTGTTGTAGAGGTATCATCTTGTATTCCTCTAGAAGACACACACAAATGCTTAGCATCTATAATAACGGCAACGTCATCAGTTTCTAATACTGTTTTTAATTCGTTTGCAATTTGGTTTGTTAATCGCTCTTGAACTTGAGGACGTTTAGCATAGTATTGAACGATTCTGTTTAATTTAGAGAGTCCAATGACTTTTCCAGATGATTTGTAGGCAACATGTGCTTTTCCTATAATCGGCACAAAATGATGCTCACAATTAGAGTAAAAGGTAATATTTTTTTCTACCAACATCTGATTATACTGGTATTTATTTTCAAAAAGGGCCATTTTAGGCTTGTTTTTTGGGTCTAAACCCGAAAAAATCTCTTCAATATACATTTTAGCCACACGATCTGGTGTGCCTTGCAATGAATCATCGGTTAAATCTAAACCCATAACATCCATTATTTCTGAAAATAAAATAGATATACGTTTTTTCTTTTCTTCGTTAGACATCTCAAAAGCATTGGCTTTCATTGGTGTGTCTAAACTTGTAAATAAATGGTCGTCGCCTATAGCTTCATTTGTAAAACCATTAAGCTGTCCATTATTTTTGGAAGTCGTTCCTGTATGCATAGAATCTTTTTAATGTGCTGTCTTTAAGTACTCCAAACTTAAATCAAAGCACGTGTTAACGTTTTGAAATAGAGTTATTTGATATTGTTCTTTGCCTCGAGCATTTAAATCTGCCTTTGTCAAACGTTCTTTTTTTACTGTGTTTAGTAGCTCTGCCTTGCACGCGCGCTCTCCATAATCTAAAGCTACTTGGTTTTAATTCGCGTCTCATCAAATTAATAACCTCTTGTTCTTTTAAATTGAATTGAAACGTAATAGCATCAAAAGGTGTTCTGTCTTCCCATGCCATTTCAATAATTCTGTCAATGTCTTTTAGTTCTAAATTCATAGTCCTTTAGGCATTGCGTAAAGCATATCGTACTTTACTTTTTCATCCATTAATTTGTCAAAAAACTTCTTATTTTCTTTAAAAGTTTTGTTGGCACGAAAGTGCACAAATTTTCCTTGTGCATGTATACTAGAGCCATTGATTTTATATATAACGAGATGGTAATAAGGTATTATCCACGTAAAATTTTGTAAGCCTTTATTAATTCTAATTAAAATACCTTTTGGTCTTAGTTCGATATTTCCATAATTAATATCAGACACCAAATTCATCATCGATTGCATATTTGGACTCACTTCATCAATTATCATACGCTTAGAACCTACACCATTCATTTTCAATTTCTGTACCAAACTAAAAGGGCTGCCAACTAAATCTGCAATGATTTGTTTGTGTTCCGAATTATGGTGTGTGGTATTAAGTATCATATATCATCAAATATATAAAATGTTTAATTATTTATTTTAAAAGTTAAACAAAAATTAACAGATAATTATGACTATGCAATTGATTAGGTAATGAAATAAAAATCAATCACTTCTCAACATACGCTTTCTATCTTGTAATGTATGTCGTTTTAAGATTCTATAACTTTCACGCAACACTTCTGGGTCTTTCTTCATATTCCATAAAATTTCACTTGCGCGCTTTCTATTTTCCTTTACATCTACTATAGGCATTGGGTAATCTTCGCCTAGCTCAAAATTGTAAAAGGCTTTTTCCATCTCAGTCATTAAATAAGGCTCATGGATAAAAGGTGTATCTAAGTGTGCCAATTCTGGAACCCATTTTTTAATAAAAACAGCATCAGGATCGTGCTTTAAACCGTTAAGTGTTGGATTGTAAATTCGAAGATTATTGATGCCTGTTTCGCCTGCTTGCATCTGTAATTGTGGAAAATGGATACCAGGTTCGAAATCTAAAAATTGTTGTGATAAATGCGTGGTTGCAGACTGCCAAGGTTGCCACAGTATATGTGTAAAAAAAGATGCCAACATGGCACGCATTCTAAAATTCACATAACCGGTTTCAATTAAACAGCGCATGCTTGCATCTACTAACGGAAATCCGGTTTGGCCTTCTTTCCATGCGTTTTGATAACTTTCAGATAAGGTTTTCTTTAGTTTATGATAACCTTTATTAACACTTGCGTTTTCCATGGTGTGTTCCATTTCAAACTTTTGAATAAAATGGGCTTGCCATCGTAATCTTGAAATAAATGCACCAATATGACGTTTATCTTCAGCTGTTGATTTTAATTGTTTTGCTTTCTGAAACACTTGCCTAATGGACAAATTTCCCCAAGCTATGTACGGCGAAATTCTGCTACAACTTGTTCTTGAAGCTTCAGGTTTTGAAATATTAACCATGTAATCTTCATGTCTATTTTCAAAAAATGAATTGGCATATTTCCAACCCATGGTTGTTCCGCCTTTTTGAAACTTGGTGTCTTCTGGTGTTGTTAAACCGGTTTCAGATAGTACGTTTTCTAAAGTTTCAATTTCTACTTGATTTAAAAACTGATTGTCGCTAGGTTGAAAAACTTCCAAAGTACTATTCATGTAGGTTTCCCAATTTTCAAACCAATTGTCTCTGTTTACCAAACCACGTTCTACACCATTGTTTTTAGATTCTTCCCAGTTCATAAAATTGTTTCGGCAATAACGTGTAAATTCTTTGTCTCTATTGTACGTCACTAATAATCCGGTTTCAACATGCGAAAAAACAGTATCAATTTTATAATACTCTTGTAGTTGATTAAACGCACTCGTTATATCACTAGTTACCGTTAATACCTTGGTTTGGTGTGCAGCAAGATTTTCATTTAAATCTCTTAAAGATTCCTTTATAAAGTTGAAATGTCTATCGCTGTAATGTGCATCATTCAGCAATAAATGTTCAAAAACATATAAAATAAGAACACGTTTGCCAGATTTTAAAGCATTTGAAATGGCTTCGTTATCCTGAAGTCTTAAATCGCGCTTCAACCAAACGACATTAATATGTTCTTTTGCTTTCATCTTAAAGTTGCTCTAAAAATTGTTCTGCGTTGTTAAAATGGTTCTCTAAAGTCTCTTTTTTCATTCTGTCTAAATTGCCCAAAAGCATGCCTAATCTCGGATTGCCAGCAAAAAAATCACGATGCTTATCCATAAACGTCCAGAATAAACCATCCCAAGTGTCTTGCCAATCGCCTTTAGAATAGTTGCTCATTTTCATAATGTAGTTGCTGCTACTGATGTATGGTTTTGTAGACATTAATCCACCATCTGCAAACAAACTCATGCCATATACATTTGGTACCATAACCCAATCGTATGCGTCTATAAACATTTCCATAAACCATTGGTAAACCTCGTCTGGATGAAATTCGCACAACACCATAAAATTACCGAGAATCATTAAGCGCTCTATATGATGTGCATAGCCTGTTTTTAATACTTTTTTAATGACATCATCAATAGGTT
>Ga0193951_1000525_pt1 | contig 17320 bp, 17 predicted proteins | sample BB_2_MG_FD_140370 | JGI IMG/M metagenome (GOLD analysis project Ga0193951, IMG submission 140370) | Microbial mat bacterial communities from the Broadkill River, Lewes, Delaware, United States - BB_2_MG | ecosystem: Environmental > Aquatic > Freshwater > River > Microbial mats | place: USA... | reverse complement strand
CACATAATTCACATTTAGATCCACTGCGTTCATGCAATTCATTAGCTATACTCATTATAGTATTGTTTTAATTAAAAGTTGTTATAAATTTTGTTGAAAAGAATCAAATTTTGACAAAACTACAGAATTATAAATAATTAACTAAAAAAAACATTTTTTTTATTTTTTGAAAGATTTAAATAAAAATAATTATTATTCAAACCTCTCATATTCAGTAAATTATTTGTAACTTTAAAAGAAATGTAAAACTATTCAAACATTTGCAAATTTTACATTTTGTTTGAACAAATTATCTGAAAAAATTTCAATTTAAATTATTTATTATGAATCCAACATTATTTATAAGCGTTCTTTTAATAGTATTTTTACTAAGCGGAATTCGAATTGTTTTTGAATATAAACGCGCCTTAAAATTTAGATTTGGTAAATACATAACAACTTTACAGCCTGGATTTAGGTGGGTAATTCCAGTAATTGAAACGGTTCAAATTGTAGATATTAGAGTAATTACAATTAATATTGTTTCTCAAGAAGTAATGACAGAAGACAATGTACCTTGTAGTATTGATGGTGTAGTTTTTTTTAAAGTTAATAATCCTGAAAAAGCGGTGTTAGAAGTTGAAGAGTATAATTTTGCCATTACACAATTGGCACAAGCAGCTTTAAGAGATGTTTGTGGTAAAGTAGAGTTAGATACCATCTTGTCTAAACGAGAAGAAATGGGAAAAAATATCAAGTCTATTGTTGAACACGAAACTAAAGATTGGGGAATTGAAATTATCGATGTAAAAATTAAAGACATTCAATTACCTGAAAATATGCGAAGAATGATGGCAAATCAAGCTGAAGCAGAACGATCAAGACGCGCACGTATTATTTTAGCGTTAGCAGAAGAACAAGCAGCAGGAAAGCTGTTAGAGGCGGGTAAATTAATAGATCAGTCTCCATCGGCAATTAAGTTAAGATTGTACCAAACTTTAGCAAATATTGCTTCAGAGAAAAATTCAACCATTTTATTCCCATTTCCCGAAGAAGTTTTACCCAGAAAAAGAAAGAAATCTTAAACATTAATTAGAATTAATTGATAAATTTGTTTTCTTAATTTATTAATTCAATTTTCAACTCATATGCAAAAAATTCTTTTTAGTATCGTACTTTTCATCTCTTTTTTAGGGATTAAAGCTCAAAATGTTATGACACCAGAACTCCTAGTACAATTAAACAAGGTTTCTGGAAAAGGAATTACCAAAGATGGAAAAAGTGTAATTTATAGTGTTTCAAAATACCATTTAGATACCGACAGTAAATCTACAACTCTTTATAAAGTTCCAATTATAGGAGGTAATGCAGAAGTAATTACAAATGATAGTGCATTACTAAATGATGCCAGTATTTCACCTGATGGAACCTATAAAATAATTGCTTCAGATGTTAAGCTAAAAAAAGTAACTGGTCAAGATTTTTATTCAGATGTTAAAAATTCAAATGTAAAAATTTATGATGCGCTTAATTATCGTCATTGGGATACTTGGGAAGATGGCGCATATAGTCATATTTTTTATTATGAAACTAAAAACAGCGATGCAAAAGGAATTGATATTATGGAAGGAGAACCTTTTGATTGCCCTCAAAAACCCTTTGGAGGAGCTGAAGATTATTTGTGGAGTCCAGATAGTAAAAGTATATTATATGTTACTAAAAAATTGAGCGGAACAGCTTATGCAGTTAGTACAAATACAGATATTTATGAATATAATTTGGAGACTAAAGTAACTAAAAACCTTACCGAAGAAAATAAAGGTTACGATACTCAACCAGCCTTTTCATCAAAAGGACAATTGGCATGGTTACAAATGAAGCGCGATGGTTATGAGGCAGATAAAAATGATATCATTATAAAATTAAATGATAAAACTATTAATTTAACAGCTAATTGGGATGGTACAGTTAATAGTTTTTTATGGGATGAAAAAGGAGAAAAAATCTATTTTATCGCTCCTATAGCTGGAACCGTACAACTGTTTGAAATAAAGGTTCCTACTTCAATGGACAAAATTAGCGTACCTAAACAGCTAACAGATGAACAATTTGATGTAAGTGGCATGGTAGGGCAATCTAAAAATACTATGGTGGTTACTAGAAGAGATATGAATCATGCTCCAGAGCTTTATACAGTTAATTTAAAGGATGGAAAAATGATGCAATTAACTTATGAAAATGATGCAACCTACAATTCTTTAGATTTAGGAAAAGTTGAAAAAAGAATGGTTAAAACCACTGATGGAAAAGAGATGCTAACTTGGGTTATCTATCCTCCAAACTTTGATCCATCTAAAAAATACCCTACATTGTTATATTGTCAAGGTGGCCCTCAAGGAGCATTGAGTCAGTTTTATTCTTTTAGATGGAATTTTCAAATCATGGCTGCAAATGGTTATATAATTGTTGCACCAAATAGAAGAGGAATGCCTGGTCATGGAGTTGAATGGAATGAACAAATTAGTAAAGATTATGGAGGGCAAAATATGGAAGATTATTTAGCGGCAATTGATGATGTAGCAAAAGAGCCCTATGTTGATAATGATAGATTAGGCTGTGTAGGAGCTAGTTATGGAGGTTATTCTGTGTTTTATTTAGCAGGAATTCATAACGGCAGATTTAAAAGCTTTATTTCACATGACGGGCTTTTTAATTTAAAAAGTATGTATGGTACCACGGAAGAATTATTTTTTGTAAATTGGGACTTAGGAGGATCTTATTGGGATAAAAATAATAAAGCAGCTCAACAATCATTCACTAAATTTAACCCAGTAAACTTCGTTTCAAAATGGGATACACCAATTTTAATAATTCAAGGAGAAAAAGATTATAGAGTTCCTATAGGACAAGGTTTAGAAGCCTTTCAAGCGGCACAACTTCAAGGAATAAAAAGTAAATTATTATTATTCCCAGATGAAAACCACTGGATATTAAATAGTCAAAATAGTATAGTTTGGCAACGAGAATTTTTTAAATGGTTAAAAGAAACCTTATAAAGTAAATTAAAGCCTTAAATACTGCAGTATTTAAGGCTTTAAAAATTGTACATTTATGAATGGAACTGATTGGCTGGGGTTTGTAGGGGTTACATTAATACTTGTAGCCTATTTTTTAAATGTCAGAAATATGGTTAAAAGTACTCATTTATCATTTATTTTATTGAATTTGATAGGAGCGTCTATAGCTTGTTTGGCGTCGATATTGTTAAATTATATTCCTTTTATCGTACTTGAAGGTGTCTGGGTACTTATTTCATTAAATTCTTTAATACACTATTTAAAAAAAGGATAGCATACCTTTTTTTAAAATAATAAGTTTGGTGCAGCTTCAACAAAACTACTTTTCAAAGGGATGGTGGTTTCTGAATTTTTTTTAAGATAAGCAGTTAAAATTCTTTTCACATCGTTATTGTCTTTTTGGCTAGCAATGTGGTTGTAATAATTAGTAATCGAAGTTGGTTTTTCAGTAATATCTATATACCCAAAACCTTTGTAAATTCCATTAACAACTAATACAATTCCTACTTCTTTTTTTGTTCTTCCTGTTTCTTTGATGATAAAATTTTCGGTGTTGTATTTTATAGATGCTATGGCGTTTTGTACTCTTTCGTTATAACTTGAAGTTGATTCTTGGTTTCTGCAAATTCCTTTGCATTTTTTTAATTGAAAATGGAAACAACTACTTACATTAGATTGTAAATGGCAGTATTTTGGGCATAATTCAAATGTTTCACAAAGCTTTTCTAGAAATAACCTACACTCAGTTTCATTATAAAACTTCATAAGTGGATTGGGTATAAGTTTTAAACGATTATAAGCTAGGTGTACAATCCCATTTCTATCTTCATAACTAAATAATCCAATGCTTTCATTGGATCTTTTTTGAGCTCGGTTAAATTTTGGATAATGTTTTTTTATTTCTGCAGATTCAAGTAAAAGTGCTATTAATTCACTTCCAGTTTCTTCAAAAGTAATGTTCTCAATTTCCAAACACATGGCAACTTCTTTTTTAGATTTATCATAAAAATGACTTAAAACACGTTGTTTTATATTAGTTGCTTTTCCTATATAAATAATTTCATTTTTACTATTTTTAAAATAATAAACACCTGTTTTAGTAGAGAGTTGATCTACAATTTTTTTAGGTAATAAAGGAGGAATGGTGGCTTGACGAGATTTTGGATTTAGAAATGAATGAAATACACTTCCATAAGTATCTAGTTTAAGTAGTTTTTTAAATAATATAGAGGTAGCTTCAGCATCGCCTTTAGCTCTGTGTCTGTCTTTAATAGTAATATTTTGAGAAGCACAGAGAGCACCTAAACTATAGGAATTTAATCCTGGTATTAATTTTCTGGATAACCTTACAGTGCATAATTTTTTTCTTTTAAAATTGAATCCAAGGTTTTTAAATTCCTGTTGAATGATATGATAATCAAAATTTACATTATGCGCCACAAAAATAGTGTCTTGTGTAATTTCTTCTATCTTTTTTGCAATTTCATAAAATTTTGGAGCACCACCCACCATCGCATTGGTAATTCCTGTTAAATTAGTTATAAAGGGAGGAATGCGGCATTCAGGATTGATTAGTGTAGTGAATTCATCAATTATTTTTTTACCATCAAATACCAAAATTGAAATTTCAGTAATTTTAGCCCCTTGACCAGTGGTTTCTATATCAACAATTGAGTACATTAGTTAAAAGATTTTTGTAGTTCTTTTAACTCAACTCCTAACTCAGTTAGCATATTTGCAATACTGCTAATTTTCAGCTCATGTTCATCATATTCTTGTGTATTTATGCTACAAGTAAATTCCCAAAGTTCTAAAACTTCATCAATTGGCACGTAATATGGGTCGTATTTTTTATTATCAGAAGCTAATAATAACATTTGATGTTCTTCAATTTTATTATAAACACGTTTGTAAACAATTCCATCATTTAAGGTTAAAACAATGTAGGTTTTACCATCTTTAACATTTCTAACATCGTCAATAAAACGAGCTACAATGTATGATCCACTCTTAACAGGTAGCATAGAATCTCCTTTAATAGGAAATGCACGATGAGTGCCTGTTGGTAAAAAAGGTAATTTAATTTTTGATAAATGTTCAATATATTCTGGATCTGAATATCCTCGTAAATAACCTGCGGAAGCTTCCATAGGTATAATTTCTATCAAATCTTCATCTTTTTGATCAATGGTAATAGGAAATAAAATTCTTTGGTTGTTGAGTTTAATAAACGAAGTTTCGGTAGCTGAGGTTAAATCATTTTTTATTAAAATATCCATTGAAATATTAAAATATTCGGATAATTCAATCAAAAAATCAATAGGAGGGATGGCTCTATTTTCTTCATAAGAACTTATCCTAGAGCGTGAAACTTTCAAATCTTTAGCAAATTGTTCTTGAGTTAAAGATTTTAGGGTTCTTAAATGTTTGATATTATTTGATAAGTTATTCATTTGCTAAAAATACAATCATTAAATGCTATTATTTTTAGCTAAATTAATAATTTTTTTTTCAGTCACAAATTTTTGTTTCAAATGTGACCGCAAATTAAATCTATAGTTTAAATGAATTTTTTGAATACATAGCTAATTTTAAAAATAAAAAAACCTGTAAGATGTTATTCTTTTACAGGTTAACATAAAATTTTCATATGTTTTGTTTTAGAGGGTTATCGGTTTAAAAGCCATATCTTCTATAATTATTCCATTGCAATCTTTTTGAATTTGAAAATGACAAAAATATGGTATTTTCTTTGTGATTTGTGGTAATATGTTGAGTTGTCATAATTTTAAATATTAAGTGTTAATTAAAGACTGTATCTTCTATAGCTTGTCCATTGATTTCTTTTCGTATTTGAAAAGTTAATAAAAGTTCTTTTTTTGGTTTCTGATGTTAAATTTTGAGTTGTCATAATAAATGTTTTTAATTGTTAATATTACTAAATAGACGTCTTCACTTCTAAAATGTTACGGTATTTTGCATAACATAGTACTATATTAACAAATTTTTAACGAAAGCTATAATTTAAACAGGCTATTTGTTAAGGAGTCGTTAATATAAGTTGTTGAAAATTAAAGGTTAATATGAGGGAAATCATTAAATGAATTGAATTTATTTTTGAGTATGATTTATCTCATTACTTATTTTGATTGAAGTCATTGTAAAAAAAACGTGCTGCATTTAATTTTAATAAAAATTGAAGATGATGCTATTTGTTTTACTATTTCTATTATTTTTTGGAGTTATTTATTTGTTATTTATTCCTATTATAATATATATAAATACTAAAGAAAACTTATACTATTTAGCTTTAAAAGGGTTATTTAAAGCTAGTTTAGAAAAGCATCCTAAAGAAATTATGCAAATTAAATTTCAATTATTTTTTTATCATTTTTATTACTATCCTTTTAAAAAGGCAAGAGCTCCAATATTTAATAAGAAGATTGGAAATTTCAATATTAAAAGCTCAAAATTGGCAAAAAACCTTATAAAATCTTTTAAAATTAAAGAATTACAATTAAATATAGACACAGGAGATTTTATACTTAATGCTAAATTATTCCCTTTAATAGCTATTTTAAATACTACTTATGGAGATTATACTATAAATTTTAAAGGGAAAAATTATTTAGTTTTTAAAGTACAAAGTAGGCCTGTATATATAATTACATCATTTATTAACAATTAAAATATATAATTATGGAATTACATTTTGAAGAATTATTAAGCAAAATTACAGACTTTATTAAGTCTGAAGCTAAAACTGATACCATTATGGGTGAACAGTTTGAATTAGGAGAATTTAAATGTGTACCAGTTATTAAAGTAGGAATGGGATTTGGTTCTGGTGGCGCAGAAGGTAGTGAAGAAAAATCAAAAAAAGGAAAAGGAGGAGGAGCTGGAGCAGCTGGAGTAGGAATAGAACCTGTTGGTTTTTTAGTAAGTAGAGGAGATAATATTTCTTTTTTAGCTGCAGGTAAAACTCAAGGTTTGGCGGCTGTTTTTGAAAAAGTACCTGATTTGATTGAAAAAATTATTGAAAGTCAGAAAAAAGAAAAAGAATTAGTTTAATTTCCTACTAAATAAGTTTAACTGAAACCTCCAAAGTTTTAGCTTTGGAGGTTTCATTGCTTTAAATTATTCTATATAAAATTTATTGGTATAATTTTTCGAAGTAATTCCTCTTAAACTGTTAATAATTAAGTGATTTAAAATTTCACTTTCGGAGTACTTATTAAACAAGCTAGTTTCTGAGAAAAGCACATCATCAATACGTAAAAATAAGATGTCACAAACTAATTTAATATTTACATCTTTTCTAATATCACCATTATTTTTAGAAGCATTTAATAAATCAAAAATTAATTTAGTTACTAGATAGTTTCTAAAACTATAAAATTCTTTAAAGGCATTAGGATAATATTTTTTTAGACCAAATAAAAAAGATGGTTTAAAATGTTTTAGGTACTCAAATCCTTTTTTATAGATTAAAATAATGGTTTCTATAGAATCATCGCTAGATGTATTTAAATCACTTATTTCAGTTAAAAATTTTTCTAACAAATATTGAACACTTTCTCTAACTAGTTCTTCTTTAGTATTGAAATATTTGTAAATAGTTTTTTTTGATATTCCTAATCCACTAGCAAGCTCATCAAGTGTAAAACTTTTGCTACCAAATTTTGTAAATTTTTGAATGGCATGTATTATAATTTGATCTTTCTTCATTAGTTATAAATTTATTGCCAACCGCCACCAAGGGCTTCATATAAATACACTATATTTTTTAATTGTAGTAGTTTACTATTAATTACATTTAATTCTGCATTTAGAGCACTTTGTCTTGCAGTTAACAAGTCTAAATAAGTTGCATATCCATTTTTTAATAGCTCTTCAGAATTTAACTCTGCATTTCTAAGTGCTTCTACTTCTTTTATTCGATAATTAAATTTTTCTGTTTCAGATGTACAGGCAAATAAAGCATTTGAAACTTCACTACCGGCATTTAGTAAAGATTGTTTAAAATTCAATAATGCTTGTTCTTGTTGAGCTAAAGCAACTTCATTTTGAGTTTTTATTTTCTTTTTATTGAAAATTGGCTGAGCAAGACCTCCTATTAGATTTGAAAATAAAGAGTTAGAATCAATCCAATTATTAAAATCTATACTTTGAAAGCCAGCGTTAGCTGTTAAAGTTAGTGATGGGTAAAAGTTACTTTTAGCAACATTAGTCAATTCAAAAGCTTGAATTAAGCCATATTCAGCAGACATTACATCGGGTCTATTTCTCAATAAAATTGAAGGAACTCCAACGTTAATATTGGTGTTTAAAGATTGACTTTCTAAGCTACTTCTTTCAAAGGACTGAGGTTTTTTCCCTAAAAGAATGCTCAAAACATTTTCTGTTCTAAAAATTTCAGTTTTAATATCAACTTGTAACGCTTTAGCACTATTTAATTGTGCAATATTTTGGTCAACAGCAACTTGAGTTACCTGACCAGCATTTTTTAAAGCAATAATAGTTTCTACACTTTTTTCTCTAGCATTAATTGTTTGCCTTGTTATATTTAATTGTGCATCTAAAGCTAATAATTGGTAATAAGTTGTGGCGATATTTGAAATTAATCTACTTTTTACAGCCTGGTGAGCAGCAACACTTTGAAGATAATTAGCCTCATAAGCTCTTTTATTACTTCTAATTTTACCCCAAATATCTGCTTCCCATGATAGTGTGGTAGTTAAGTCAAACTGATCAAATGATATTTTCCCAGAAGTGCTATTTTTAGAAGTTTCTTGATGCATTGCCGAGCCGTTCAGGTTGATACTGGGTAAGTACCCTGCCTTTCCTTGTTTTAAATAAGCTTCAGACATTACTATTTGTTGAATAGCTACTCTAATATCAATGTTATTGGCTAAGCCTTCTTCAATGTATTTTGTTAAAAAAGGATCTGTAAACAAGGTTTTCCAAGAGATATTTGCCATAGACAAACTGTCTTTTGGTATATGATCTGTTCTGTATAAACCTTGTGCTTCTTTTAAATCTGGTCTTTGGTAGCTTTTACTAACAAAACAAGATGATAATAATAAAGAAGCGCCTATTAATATTGCAAAATTAACAATTGTTAGTTTTCTCATTTTTTAATTGTTTTCTTGTAATTTTTTTTGAATTTTTTCATAGGGATTTCCAGTAAATTTTTCTTGAATCCATTGGAAAAACATAAATAAAGTTGGAATAATAAATATCCCTAAAAAAGTACCTATTAGCATACCTCCAGCAGCACCAGTTCCAATTGAATTATTTCCAACGGCACCAATGCCTCTTGATGTTACTAAAGGCATTAAGCCTAAAATAAAAGCAAAAGAAGTCATTAAAATAGGTCTTAATCTTGTTTTTGCAGCGTTGATGGCAGCATCTAATAAACTTTCACCTTTTCTTCTTCGTTGTATAGCAAATTCTACAATTAAAATTGCATTTTTAGCAAGTAAACCAATTAGCATAATTAGAGAAATTTGAAAATAAATATTGTTTTCTAATCCACTCAATTTTGTAGTAATAAACGCTCCAAAAACACCTAATGGAATTGAAAATATTACAGATAGCGGAAGTAGATAACTTTCATACTGTGCTGCTAGTAAAAAGTACACAAATACTAATGATAATATAAAGATAAGGATGGTTTGATTTCCAGCATTAATTTCTTCTCTTGAAAGACCCGAATATGCAATATCATAATCACTAGGTAAGTTTTTAGCTTCATTATTAGCAATAAAAATTCCATCACCAGAACTAAAACCAGCATTAACAGCCCCATTTAATTTAGTTGAATTATAAAGGTTGAAACGAGTAACAGATTGTGGACCATAAACACGTTTTAATTTAACAAACTGAGTTATTGGAGTCATTTCACCACTAGCGGTTCTAACATACATTTGCTGTAAAGATTTTTCATCAGCTCTATCTTCAGGTAAAGCTTGAATATAAATCCTATATTGTTTTCCAAATCTTGAAAAATCCGAGGCATACACTCCACCAATATATCCTTGTAAAGTTGAAAATATACTGTTAATAGGTACCCCTAATTTTTTTGCAAGCGGCATATTAATTTCCATTTCGTATTGAGGATAATTAGCATTAAAAGCAGATTGAACATATTGTACTTCAGGATGTTTAACTAAATTATTGATATATTCTTTTTGTGTGGCATCTAGCTCTTTAAAATTTCCTCCAGATTTGTCCAATAAGTTAACTTCAAATCCTGATGAAATTGAAAAACCAGGAATACTTGGTGGTTCAAAGAAGATGATTTTTGCATCTGGAATAGTAGCGGATATACCAAATAATTTTTTAATAATTGCAGTAGTTTTTAATGAATCTTCTTTACGTTCAGACCAATCTTTAAGTTTAATAAACCCTAATCCATAATTACTACCTTGCCCACCTAATAAACTAACACCATTAATTAGTGAAACTCCTTCTACACCAGGTAAGTCTTTAGTTTTATTATATAATTGTTCATTAACTTGGTTGGTTCTATCTAAAGAAGAGCCTGCAGGTAGCTCTACATTAATAAATACAAATCCTCTATCTTCATTTGGAACAAATCCAGTTCTAGTTGTACTTGCTGCCCACCAAATACCAATTACAGTAATGATTAATGTTAAAACAGGAATCCATCTATTTTTTGAAAGAAAATATAAAGCATTTCCATAGCGTTCAATTAATGCTTTAAAAGATGTATTAAAGGCTGTATGAAAACGCTCCATTAATGATGATTTCACCTTTTTATCTTTATGAGATTTTAGAAAAACAGCACAAAGAGCTGGACTTAAAGTAAGTGCATTAATTGCTGATATTCCAATGGCAACAATTAATGTTACACCAAATTGTTCATAAAAAACACCTGTTGGTCCTTGGACAAAAGTCACTGGGATAAATACTGAAGCCATCACTAAGGTAATGGCAATAATTGCTCCTGAAATTTCACCCATTGCACTTTTTGTTGCGTGCATTCTGCTAGTATCACCTTCATCTAATTTTGCATGTACAGCTTCTACAACAACAATGGCATCATCAACTACAATACCAATAGCTAAAACTAAAGCAAATAGAGTTAGTAAGTTAATTGAATACCCAAATAGATTCAGGAAAAAGAATGTACCAATGATGGATACAGGAACAGCTATTGCAGGTATTATAGTTGATCTAACATCTTGTAAAAAGATAAAAACCACTACAAATACTAATAAAAAAGCTTCAATTAAAGATCTTGTAACTTTATCTATAGAAGCTGTTAAAAATTCGTTTGTATCGTATTGAATATAAACTTCTATCCCTTCAGGAAAATCTTTTTCAAGAATAGATAATTCAGTTTTAATATTTTCAATTATTTCTTGCGCATTGGAACCTTTGGTTTGATAAATGGCCATAGCAACACTTGGAAAACCTTTTGTTTTAGAACTAGTGGCATAAGATTGTGAAGCAAGCTCAATATCTGCTATATCTTTTAGATATAGATATTCTCCATTATCTAATGCTTTAATAATTATATTTTCATACTGATTTTCTGTTTTAAATCGCCCACTATATTTTATTACATAAGAAAACGTTTCTCCATTATTTTCACCTAATGCACCTGCAGCAGCTTCTAAACTTTGTTCACGTAAGGCACTAGTAATATCAGTTGGAATAAGGTTGTAAGCTTTAAGTTTGCTTGGGTTTAACCAAATTCTCATTGCATAATCTTGCCTTGAAAATACATTCACTTCACCTACACCTTTAACACGTTGAAGTACGGGAGTAACATTAATTTTTAAATAGTTTTGTAGATATGTAGCATCATAATGTTCATTTTTTGTATAAGCTGTCATAAACATTAAGGCACTTGTTTGTTTCTTTTGAGTTAAAACCCCAATCTGTTTTACTTCTTGAGGTAATAAAGAGTTGGCTCTAGCAACCCTATTTTGAACATTAACAGCAGCAATATCTGGGTCAATATTTTGTTCAAAAAACACATTTATTTCTGCAGTACCATTATTGGTTGCTGTAGATGTTATATAGGTCATTCCTTCTACACCATTTATTTGTTCTTCAAGAGGAACAATTACGCTTTCTAATACAGTTTCTGCATTTGCTCCAGGATAACTTGCAGTAACATTAATTGTAGGCGGTGCAATATCTGGATATTGTTCTACAGGTAAAGTTTCTAACCCTAAAACACCAAGAATTACTATAATTATAGAAATAACGGTTGATAAAATAGGTCTTTCAATAAAAGTTTTTAACATTGTTGGTAATCTTATAATTATTTAAAATAAAACTTTAATAGGTTTAACAATTGAATCATATGCTACTTCTTGGGGAGAAATAATAGTATTGTTACGTAATTTATTAATACCTGAAGCAACAATTTTTTCTCCAGCAGTTAACCCAGATTCAATGACATATAAATTATCAACATTAGCTTTTATGTTTATTAATTTTGCTTTAGCTATATTATTGTTATCTACTTTATATGTAAATACTTGACCTTGTTGTTCAAAAGTTGCAGATTTTGGTAAAACAGGTTTATTTTTATACTCAATAGGAATACGAATTTGACCACTATTACCATTGCTAATTAGTAAATTTGGATTGTTAAAGAGAGCTCTGAAGCTAACTGTTCCAGTAACTTTATTAACCTGTCCATTAATAGTTTGAATTTCTCCTTTTTCAGAAAAAATGGCTCCATTAGCAAGTTTTAATTGTACTTTTGGAAAGTTTTTAATTTTTTCTTGAAGATTATTTCCTTTTGTTTTTTGTAGAAAATTTAAATATTCTTTTTCATTCATTGAAAAGTAAGCATACACTTTTTTTGTATCTACGACAACAGTAAGTGGAGTAGAGTTAGAAGGACTAATTAGAGATCCTTCCCTATAATTAATACTTCCTACCCAACCGTCAATAGGGCTTTTAATTTGAGCATACTCTATGGTAGCTAATAAGCTGTTATAGCTACTTTTGGCTTGTAGTAACTTGGCTTTAGCAGTTTCTAATTGCACCTCACTTATTATATTTTTTTCAACTAAAGGTTTTAATTTGTTAACCTCAACTTGTGCTGCATTAACATTGGCAGCTGCAGCTTTTGCATCTTGTGTTAAATTTTCAGTTTCTAATTGAAATAAAACTTGTCCTTTTTTTACTTTTTGGCCTTCATCAACCAAGACTTTACTTATATATCCAGTAGTTTTTGCTCTTACTTCACTGTTTATTATTCCTTCTATACTTGTTGGGTAAGTATCATAACCAATTACAGTTTTATTTTCAATAGTTGAAACTGGAAAAGGAATAGCTATTTGTTGATTTTGAACTTGTTTATTTTCATTGTTATTACAACTATATAGCGCGAGGCTTAAGGATAAAATAAATACTGATTTAATTATATTTTTCATTGTTTTCTTTTAGTGTATTAGATATGTATGATTTTTTTAGATTTTCAAAATTTGATATGACATCATTTATTAATTGAATATAATTTTCATTAAATTTAATTCTGTCTATTTGTGGATCTACTTTTTTTAGTTTAAAGCTCAAGATTCTTTCATGAAGTGCTTTTTCAGCTTTCCATTCTTTTATTTTTGATTCAAGTCTATTAATAATATAATCTTCTGAAATAATAAAATATCTCTTTCTATCTCCAGTTTTGGTGAAATATCTAATTACTCCTTTTGTTTGTAAAAGGTTTAAATTAACGGATATCGAACTTTTACTTGCTCCTAAATTTTCTACTAATTCATCAAAGCAAGTACCTTCTTCTCCAATTAATATTAATAAAGAGAAAATTCTTGCAGATAATGGAGACATATCTTCCAGGTTATGGAAGTAAACACCTAGCTCTTCAACTAAGCTTTTTTGTTCTTCAATTAAATCTTGAGCTTTCATAATTTTAAATTTAAAATGCAAATATATGTTTAGTTCGGTAAAAAACGAACTAAATGAAGTTAATAATTTGTTAAAGCTATTTTAATTAAAATAATTAGGGTTTAGAGTAGTAAAAAAGTTCCTTTTTGTATAGATTATAATTAAATTCTCTTTTTCTTAAATTAAGTCAGTGAAATGGAATAAATAGAATTTTAGTTTTGCATTAATTTTTAAATAATTATTTTGGAGAACTTCAGTTTTTGTTTGGTAACAATTTCAAAAATTAGTTATAATCTTACTAAATTTGATGAAATTTTATTAGTATTTTAAGGAATATAAATTTTTGATTTAGCCAAAAAAAACTCAAATAAAATACCTTATTAGGCTTTTTTTGGTTCTTATACATGCAATTTTTTGTACTAATTGTTAAATAAACTTTTGTAAGGTACCTTAAGATTTTTTTACATTAATTTACTTTGTTTTATATCCATCAATGCTAGTGCTATTTTTCTTCTTCCAATATTCTTTAATTTTTTCTTTTCCTTGTTTGGTGGCCCAATTATTTAAAGTGGTACGTTCTTTATTAAAATCCATAAAAGGAACTGCAAAACCGCATGAAGTTTGTACCAAATCAACATCCATTTCAATAATTTGTCTAGCTCCGGCATTTTTTGGAAATAAATTGATGTATTGTTGGAATTTTTGATCTTCGTGATGATAAATTTGTGCAATTCCATAGAGCCTTAAAATTAATGGTTTATCTTCAAAGGCACAGAACATAATTGTCATTCTGTTATTTTTTATTAAATGGGCTGCAGTTTCATTTCCACTACCTGTTAAATTTAGCCATACAATTTTATTTTTTTCAAGTACTCTAAAAGAATCTGTTCCTTTAGGAGAGATATTTACTCTGCCTTTATTTGCGGCAGTACCTACAAAAAATATTTTTTGTTGTTCAATAAATTCTTTTAAATCATTTGTAATAGCGTTTAATTTTTTGCCCATTAATAGTGGTGGATTTAATTAAATAAATTAGTAGAATTATTTGATTAAAGTTGATTTTTAATCCCAAAGACAGTTAGATTTAGTTAAAATAATAGGGCTATTATCAGTAATTAATATTGTTTGTTCATGTTGAGTAACATAACCTCCTTTATTTCCAACTAAAGTCCATCCATCATTTAATTCAATTGCCATTGTTGAATTTGTTGAAATAAAAGTTTCAATAGCAACAGTTGTATTTTTTTTAAATCGTTCTTTATTACTTTTAACTCTATAATTTAAAATATTTTCTGGTTCCTCATGCAAACTTTTTCCGACCCCATGACCTGCTAAATTTTTAATAACTTTAAAACCATATTTTTTAGCTTCACTTTCAATTAAATATCCAATATCTGCAATTTTAACACCACCTTTAATAGTGTTGATAGCTTTTTTTAAAATATGTTTTGAAGCTTCAACAAGTGGTAGGTGGTTGTAAATATCTTTACCTAGAACAAATGACCCTCCATTATCTGACCAAAAGCCATTCAGTTCAGCTGAAACATCAATGTTAATTAAGTCACCTTCTTTTAATATTTTATTTTTAGATGGAATTCCATGCGCAGCTTCTTTATTTATACTGATACAAGTGTAGCCTGGAAATCCATAGGTTTCATATGGGGCTGATTTGGCACCATAACTTTTCAAAATTTCACTTCCAAAATCATCAAGCTCCTTGGTTGACATTCCAATTTTAGCGTGTTCTATCATTAGTTTGAGAGTTGTACCAACAACTTCACTAATTTTTTTCATTCCAATTAATTCGGCTTCTTTTGTTATTGACATTTTCAGTTTTATTATATTAATTTTCTTAGATTCATCATATACCCTAAATGTAATCCTTCGTGGTAGTTATTAAATTCAAAAGCATCTTTTAGAGAGGTTAAATAAAAACCTGTACCTGTTATTTTTTTATTAAAGGTGGTAAATTTACCGTTATAAAAATCGGTTTCAGTTTTTTCAATAAGAGAACTCATTAGACGCTTTAATTCTTCAACTTCATTTTTAGAAAGTTCTTTATTGGGTTTTGTTCCTGATTTGTATAGTTCCATTAATTCATTTGAAATATAACCTTGTAAGCCAGAGGATTTATAAATTAGAGCTTGTTGGGCAACTATAATATGTCCAATATTCCATATTAAATTATTATTAAATCCTTTTGGTATTTTATTTAATTGTTCTATTGTATAATTTTCAAAAAAGTTTAAAAACAGTTTTCTACTGGTCTTCCAAATTTTTAATGTTGAATCCATTATAGGGTTAGTGAATTTTTGATTGTAATTAGTTAGCAACGATAAATTTTATAAATAATTTTAGAATTAAGCAAGTTTTTAATAAGAAATTATTAAAAACTAATTTTTAATGAGATGATAACCATTAGTAGCATTTTTTTTAGAAATTCCAGAGAGAGTAATTATTTTAAGTTAATAATACATTGTTATTTTTTCTTAAATTTTCTTAAAAATTGATCACTTCTATTTTCTATAACTAAGCTTATTATTTTGGCTGTAAATGTAACAAATGCACCAATGGATAAAAATGTGTAAATTATGGTGAATATTTTAGTTACAGTTGTTGTTGGAACTAAATCTCCATAGCCAATGGTTGCCATGGTCATAACAGAAAAGTAAATAGCATCAATAATAGACCATTGTTCAAATTTAGTGTAAAAAAAAGTAGAACCTATCAATAATAAACAAATAAAAGCTAATAGAAATCTGAACTCACTATCATCTTTAATTCCTTTGAAAATGATTTTAATAAAACGATAAAAATTGATAAAAAATGAAATCATATTTTTGAATGATTAATTTAATAAATTTACTATGTATTTATACAATTAAATAAATTATAGAGTTTTTATACATTTAATTTTTTAGCTGTTACTTGTATTTCAATTTTCATCCTTGGGTCAGCAAGGTTTGCCGATATCATTGTAGCACTTGGTTTTATTTCACCAAAATACTTTCTTAAGACTGGCCAGCATAGTTTAAATTCATCGGCTTTAGGAACAATATACATAATACGTACAACATCTTTTAAATTAGAAGCTGCTTTTTCTAGAGCAGTTTCTATATTTTTAATACACTGCTCTGTTTGTTGAATGATATCATCAGATATTGTCATAGTTTTATAATCAAAACCAGTAGTTCCAGAGACAAAAACCCAGTTTCCATCAACTACAGCTCTTGAATAACCTATTTGTTTTTCAAAATCAGAGTCAGAGCTAATTAATTTTCTCTTCATAAATTAAAATGTGTTAAAATTATGTAGATTTTATTTTTAGATTTTTTTTAATTATTTGTAAATGTACTTATTTTTAATTT
>Ga0193951_1000524_pt1 | contig 17320 bp, 17 predicted proteins | sample BB_2_MG_FD_140370 | JGI IMG/M metagenome (GOLD analysis project Ga0193951, IMG submission 140370) | Microbial mat bacterial communities from the Broadkill River, Lewes, Delaware, United States - BB_2_MG | ecosystem: Environmental > Aquatic > Freshwater > River > Microbial mats | place: USA... | reverse complement strand
ACCCGCAAGGTTTGGAGGTAGAGCATCCTCTGTATTGGATATTCGTCAAAAAGAAGGGAATACCAAAGAATTCAAAGGAGAAGGAGGATTGGGCACCCTATTTTCAAGATTAACACTAGAAGGGCCAATAGTAAAAGATAAAATGAATTTTTTGGCCTCGGGGCGTAGGTCGTATTTTGATTTGTTTTTCCCGCTAATAGGTGATGATGTTAAAAATAGCACGATGTTTTTTTACGACTTAAATACTAAATTATCATGGGACATAAATGAGAATAACAAGCTATATGCATCAGGCTATTTTGGAGCTGATGTTATGAAATTAGATGATACCGTTAGTTCCGGAGAGTCCAATGAATCTGAAACTTCAGTGGATTTCCGTTGGAAAAATGCTACAGCTACGATACGTTGGAATCATCTTTTTTCAGATAAATTATTCATGAATTTATCTACAATCTACAGTAGTTATAAATATTCTTTAACATCCCAAAACGACAATGGAGGATTTGTTAATGATACAGGTACATTTAAATGGAATTCTGGAGTAGAAAATTGGATAATAAAACCAGATTTCACACACTATTCGAACCCTAATACTAAAATGAGATTTGGTATAAATGGCACACTATATAAATTTAATCCAGCAGAACTGTCAACTAATGACGAAGGCTTAAATTCTAAGAATTTTAATATTGATAAAGGTTTGGAAATTGCTCCTTATTATGAAATAGAAAAGACTTGGAATACCCTTTCCTTAAAACTCGGGCTTCGCTATTCCTGGTTTGGAAATATTGGTCCAAACGAAATTTCTATTTATGAGCCCAATTCCCCTATGCAGACTAATACAATTACTGGTATAAAAAAATACAAAAAAAATGAAATTATTAAAAGCTATTCAGGTTTTGAACCCCGTTTTTCTTTAAAATACAATCTATGTGACCGAAAAGCTTTTAAAATTGGATATAATAGAACATTTCAATATATACACCTCATATCTAATACAGCAGCCGCATTACCTTTTGATATTTGGAAACCATCAGGAATGCATATAAAGCCACTAGAGGTAAATCAGGTTTCTGGAGGTTATGCTTATGACACTCAAAACAAAAAGTATAATATAACGATTGACGGTTATTACAAAACTTTTAAAAATTTCATTGAATACAAAAATGGTGCCGATCTTTTTATAAATGAAAACATCGAAACGCAGCTGTTACCTGCAAATGGATATGCATATGGTTTGGAGTTTGGATTTTATAAAAACAGAGGAAAATTTACAGGCAACTTGAATTATACTTACTCGGTATCAAAACGAAAAACGACAAGTAGTTTCAATTCTGAAAACATAAATAACGGAAAATATTACCCTTCCAATTATGATAGACCTCATGTATTTAATATTACTACAAACTATGATTTAGGCAAAAAATGGGATATGGGAGTTTTCTTTACTTATCAAACTGGAAGACCTAGTACGATTCCTACTGGTAGGTTGATTTTTGATGGAACCCCTTATTTAACGTATTCCGATAGAAACGCATATCGTCTTTCAGACACCCATAGAATGGATATTTCATTCACATATGTTCCCAAAGGGAATCCTGATACAACATGGGAGAGTAACTGGAACTTCGGTCTATACAATGTTTATGGTAGTCATAATGCTTTTTCCGTGTTTTCTACGTTTCAAAATAACGAACTTAAGACATACAAGTTTTCTGTTTTAGCCTCACCAATCCCTTTTATAGCTTATAACTTTAAATTCTAATTTTTATGAAATCAATATGTAAATTATCAATATACCTGTCAATATCATTCATATTGTCAAGTTGTGTTGACGAAATCTCAAACCCCTCTAACTTTGAACCTCAAGTGTTTATTTCAGGCTTTCTGACAGGTGGAACGGAATATGTCACAATAAAAATCCAAAGAACTGTCCCTGTAGATGAGCAAAATTTAAATCCAATTAATGACGCTCTGATCTCTTTATTTACTAAGGATCCAAATGGAAGTACTGAGCTTCTTACTACCTCTTTTAATGTTGATAACGGTACTTATAAAAGTTCAGAAATGATCACTTCTACAATAGGTAATTTGTATTGGATTGAAATAACCCTAGCGGATGGTACGACTTTTATATCAGATAAAGAAATTCTAAAACCTGCAATAATAATTAATGATATTGTAATAACTAATGAAACTAATCGAGTGATTTTTTCGGATCCCATAGATGATTACAATTTCTATTTAATTAACTTTTTGTTTATCTATGATGGTGATGGTGATGTGAATCTTAAAATAAATGAACTTACTAATGATGTTCTTTTTAATGGAAATGATAATGCGACTTTTGATACAACTGATTTCTTTGTTTATAATCCGCATGAAGTGCGTGTTAATATTTCAAACCTAAACTATAGTACATATCAGTTTTATTTAAATCAATTTGCACAATTTGAAAATCAGGTAAATAATGTAGGAAGCGAATCAGGCCCAGGTCAATTGTTCTTACCGCCTCCTGCTAATCTAACAGGAAATATAATGAACACCTCAAATAATAAAAGAGCTCTTGGTTTTTTTAGTGTACAAAGTACAACTCAATTTATTAAGAATTATTAGTATTAAAATTTATATTTAAAAGAGAAGGACATTGAGTAGTTCTAGCTAAAAATTAATAAATACTATAGATAGTATTATGGATCACTCTAAATTGTCTGTAATAATTAAAAATGTATTCTAATTCCTCAATAACTACTCAAAATTATGTTTACTTAATTTTTGACAAAATAATTCGATTAATTTGAACATAATTATTAGACAATATCAGAAAGTCATTTAATTATAATAAATGAATCAATTTTTTATAAAAAAAATTATTCTCTGTACAGTTAATAAACTAGATTTTGTTAAAAAATATTTCACTAAATTTAAAGAAATGAATCATGATGAAATTTTGATATTCAAACAATAAGACCCCTTCGTATTTACTAACAACCTTCCAAAACTGTAGCTCATTAAACTTGGATCATCAGGCCCGCAACTTTGTACGTAAGATATTTTTGGATATTAGCCAAAGCCATGGTTCTATTTATAGAATCAGGTATCAAAAAAAATTAAACAATAGCATAAGTAACTAAAATGAATTAGAAATGATACCCAACGGTCTGCTAAAACACAACTATTTTATTTAAGAACATAAATGTATAATGCAACTTATAATATTTGGATAACTATAGAAACTATTTCCTCAACTATTTAACCAATTCCTGAAAATGTGTGATTAGGCTTAAGCATTTATAAAGTTTTAATTTAAATAATAGTACTCAATACTACTCAGTAATAAACAATACCCTTATTAAAATTTGATATAACAAGCTCATTTAAGATTACATTCCAACCTCAAGATAGATATGAAACTGGGTAATCATAAATTTATTCAATTCAAAAGATAATATATACTATGCAGAATATCATTCTATTTTTTTTATTAAATTTAACTCTATTTTAGTTAAAAAAAAATGCAAAAAAAAAACATATTTTTATTTTTTATTTTTTTTTTCTTCTATCAGTCTACTTTAGCCTCTGTTAAGAATAAGAATTACTGTGATTCAATCATTAAAGTAGGCATCAAATTACTTTATAAAAAAGACCATATAGGCTCTTTAGAATTACTTTATGAAGCCAACCAATTAGCAGAAAAAAACAATTGGTATAAACAATTTTTTTTTGCTCAAAATAATATAGGACACAATTATTATATGCTTCTAAATTACGGCGAGGCTCTCACTTATTTCGTAAAAAGCTATCAAATAGCATCATTGCACTTGGATGACGCATCTAAAATGACTGCTCTTAATAATATTGCTGTACTATACGGTAAAGAAGAAAAATACGAAAAAGCAAGTATTCATTTTGTTAAAGCTTTTAATCTTGCCAAAAAACATAATGATTCTGTAAAAATGGGTATATACAGAGTTAATATGGGCATTTTAGCCAACAAAACAAACGAATTAAAACAAGCACGCCTATTACTGAATCAGTCACTTAACTATTCTAAAACAGAAGATTTTAAGATTCCCGCTAAAGTTGCCTTGTGCGACAATAGCTTACTCTCTGGAAACATAAAAGAAGCTCGCTTAAAGGCTAAAAAATTACTTCTTAGTTTAAAAAAAGAGACAAAAAATACAGATAGAATAGATCTTTGTTTAATCATAGTTAAATCTTATTTACAAAATAATGAATTGACACCTGCTTTACAATGGGCTAACTCTACTTTTGACGAATTACCTGATTTAGAAATTAAACGAGAATTATATCTATTACTTTCAGAAATTTACTTCAAATTAAAATCCTACAATATAGCCTTTAACTATAAAGATTCAATAATTGCAGCTGATACTAAATTAAACACAATTAAAAATAGTAAACTATATGAAAGTAGTGAGGTTAAATTTAAAATTCAAAATTTTAAAGAAAAAATAAATGAAAAAGAGAACCGTCTAAAAAGTGAACGAAAACTTTTTCACTCTATACTTATAGGTTTTATTCTCGCAGTCATTATTTTAATTTTAATTCTTAGAAATTATCTTATAAAATCTAAACAAAAACAATTATTAGCAAAAGGAGAACAAGAATTAACGACGTTTAAGCTTGAAAAAGAAATAGTAGAAAACGCCTTACTAATTGAAAAAGAAAAGACTATAATATTGGAGAAAGAACGACTACAAAATGAGATTCAGTTAAGAAATCAACGTATTTTATCGAGGTCTGTGTATAGTGCTAGAAAGAATAAATTACTACAAGATCTGATTGCCTCCTTTACATCAATTCCTAATTTTAAGAATAATAATTTATTGGCTAAAAAAATTGAAGAATTAAACCAACATATAAAAATGGATGAAGATTGGGACAACTATGTGCGCCATTTTGAAGAGGTTAATCAAGGCTTTATTAAACGTTTAACAGCTAAGCATCAAAATTTAACAACGACCGATATTAGATACATTTCTTATCTGTACATGAATTTAGACACCAAAGAAATAGCAAATATGCTTAATATTACACCTGTGGCTTGTAGAAAAAGAAAAGAAAGAATTGAAAAAAAAATAAATTTACCTAATAATCAATCCCTGAACTCTTATCTGTTGAATATTTAAAGTTCGTACAAATCACATCTCTAGAATGTGTTAAACTACTGACTATTAATATTAAAAAGTGTTTTGTCACAATTTAGCCTACGATATGTCACAATTTGTCACAATAAAAACACAGCTTTTTTACCAATGTAACATAGCTTCGTAGTCTTACATAATTTAAACAACATATACTATGAAAAAAATGTTACTAATTCTATTTATTTTTAGCACTGTAAGTTTTGCTTTTTCGCAAAATCCAGTGATTGATGGCGATATTCTGTTATGTCCTTATGACGAATATGGTACAGTAGCCGTTACCAATGCAACCTACGATACGTATCAATGGTACTTTAGAGCTTGGGGGGAAAGTGAGTTTACATTAATTACTGGTGCTACAGATTCTTCTTTTACATTTGATTATTATACATATGGTCTATCTGACATTAAAGTTATAGTCACTTTAGGAACAGATACCCTTGAGTCAAATATCGTACTTATTGATGCTAGGAGTTGGTTGCCTATTTATGTCCAGATTCATGAAAACGAATATGTGACTTTCAACTTTGGGGAGCCAAATTACATACTGTGTGAAGGTTATAGTTTTGGGTTAACCATTGGTGATCCTTTTGATGCAAACATTGAATGGTACAGAGATGGCAATCTTATTCTTGGTGCTACTTCACAGTATTATGAAATTACAGAGGCAGGTGTCTATCATGCAGAAGCAGCATTTGGACCTTGTCCAGAATCAAGAGAAACGACTCCTCCTGTTTCTGTTGGAATTGATCAAAATTGTTCTTTAGGCATTAATGATTTATTACATGACTCCATTAGTATTTACCCTAACCCAGTATTAGACGCCCTTATACTAGATATTAAAGTAAATTCTACAGTTATAAATAAATACAGTATTCTGGATATAACAGGTAAATTATTAGTAGAAGAACAGGTGATTTTTGAATCTAACGCTACAATAAATGTGGGTACTTTACCTTCTGGTTTATTTCTATTAGTATTAGAAAGTGAAACTGGCAATTTGATTCATAAATTTGTTAAAGAGTAAATACCATTAAGATTATAATTTAATTCTGCCCTTTTTAACTTGTTTAGAAAGGGTTTCTTATTTTCAAAATGTTAACTCAAAATAAAATCACCTTTACTATTTAACTGATAACTTTTAATATTTAAGCGCCGAACAATAACTTAATTATTTAATAAATATTATTCCTTTAACAGATCATAAACTTCACTACAAAATAATTATGTTCTTAAAGTTGAATTTAAATAAAAAGAAGGCAATTCAAACCACATCTAGATCTAATTCTACGGAGATCAAAACGTTTGATTTAAAGTTATTAAAAAAAATCGAACCTCCATCTAACAATAAATTATGGCATTATCATGCAGATTATAATTTTATAAAATATCTAAATTGGATCAATTATATAGAGAATACAAGCAATGTTTGAATACACAAATCTCAACACAACAGTTAAATCTACAATTTCAAGATTTAAATGGATGAAGCTGAAATCGGCCATGAAAAAGCGCATTAACTGTATTCTTAAGACAATGAGGTAAAAAGATTACCATTATCCATAATTAGAAGAAAATGAAGAAACATCATAGATTAATAACTTAAAAGCCATCAAACTGCAATTTAAAGGTAGACAATAATTATTAACAAAAATTTCATCTACTAAAAAACATTGATTAAATTCCATTTATTATTTTAAACTAAGGAACTCAAACAAATCTTTTTGAGAAGAAAAAATTTCATCAAAAGGAACCTCAATCATTGAATTTAACTTAGAATCTATAAATGACGCTCTTATATCTGTATGCAATCCTATTATTTGTTTAGATGACCCTGATAAATATTTTTGAGTATAAGCCATACCCAATTCAAAACATGCACCTTCGTCTGGTACTCTTCCATCTAGTACAAATAGAAAAATATCACATGTTAAAACCTGCTCTCTATCAATAGAAAAAATAGTTCTATTTCTTTCTATAGCTGTCATGTCAATAAAAGGGGCTTTCTCTAGTTCAGCACCATCTCTTTGAGGTAGGAACACATCATACTCAAGTAATTCTAATTTTTCAGCTAATTCTTTGTTGAAATTTTGTTCTGCAACACTAAACAAGGGTCCAGCAAAATAGATTTTCATAGCAGTTTTATTTTTTAAATTCATAAATTTTCATTTTGTTCAATTAAAATTAGGTTAAATCTGATTTCACATTTTAGAAATGTTCGTATATAATATAATTTTCAAAGTAAATTCTTTCATATCATCATTACCGTACCCCCCCTTTTGATTACTACAAAATCAAGTAATAGATAGAATGCATCTTTATGTTAAACTTGTCAACCGAATTATTATTAAATCATCACCTTAGTTTCTTCTTCTTAAACTAACTTACCTTTATTTGGGTTACAGACAAATAAAGAAATTATAGTAAAAAAAAACATTACTTTATTATTTGATAATTGCATATAAAATATGGTTTTGATACTTTCCATTTTTAAATGTATGACATTTTAGTATCCCTTCTTTTTTCATCCCTGCTTTTTCCATGACTCTTCCAGAGGAAAGATTTGCCTCAAAATGAGTTGCAAAGATTCTTTTCAGATTAAGCTCTTTAAATCCAAAATTGATAATAGCTTTTGTGGCTTCAGTAGCGAAACCATTATTCCAATGTTTTTTATTTAACCAGTATCCTAGCTCAGCTTTATGAAATTGTTTATTAACTCCTAAATCAATTCCACCAATTAATTCATTTGTTTTTTTTAGTCTAATTGCGAAAATAAATTGATTTTTATTTTTAAGACCTACTTCAGCTAGATTCAACCAAAATTTTGCATTTTCTATGGTATATGGGAAAGGAATATTTACTGTGTTTTTTGAATAATCTTCATTAGTGTTAAGTATGGATCTTATTTTTTCTAAATCGCTTACGTGTGGAGAGTTCATAATCAACCTTTCCGTTTTAATATGTGGCAATTCTAATTTTGGCATATTATTTTTTAATTAAAAATTAAAGAAAAATTTGTAACGGACTTAAATTTTAAATTATTCATACTATTACTAATATCCTCTTATCTATTAACTTTTTTTGAGAGCATTTCTTTTATTCCATTATTCCATTCCCTTTTTATAATACTTAAAATAATACTATCTCTTCTGTCTCCTTCTGGTTTAAACATATTACTTCTTAAAACGCCTTCTTCTTTGCATCCAATACTTTTCATAGCATTAATACTTGTAATATTATCTTTGTCTGCTCTAAATTCAACCCTTTCCATATTTAAAGTTTCAAAAGCAAATTCTAGAAGTAGAAATTTGCAATTTTTATTTATCCCTGTTCCTCTAAACTCCTTGCCATACCAAGTATATCCAATAGAAAGACATTTATTTTTTGTATCTATATTATAGAATCGTGTGGTTCCGCAGAATTTTTCTTTATGTTTATCAAAAACAATAAAAGGATATGATTTCTTGTTGTTATTTTCTTTGATTGCAGCTTTTATGTAGTTCTCTAAATTTTTTTTTCCCGAAGCTTTTGCAAGCGAATATTTCCATATTTCGGGTTCATTTATTGAGAACTCAATTAAGTTAGAAGTATCCTCTAATTTTAATAGATTCAATCTAACATTATCATTTTCTAAAATATATTCTTTTTTAAAATTAAGTTCCATAATTTATTTTTAAACTTAGTACGTACATTTTGTATCAATATTCAGCAGTAACACTAAATCCAATTCCTATACTCCCTAGTTTTTCCCATTCCGTCTGACTCGTCCAACGAGTTACAGTCGCATTTCCCAGAAGTCCAGCTGAAAATAAAACTTCACCTTCTTTATTTTCATTATTCCCAACCAATTCCACTGTTAAATAGAAATCATTATCAACTACAATGTCATATTCAGTAAGATCTAAAGTAAATAAACCTTCAATAGAATCTATACTAAAAATAATATTTTTGTTTATTAACTTTTTCTTCGGAAGCCCTTTTTCTATATCATAAAAATTCAATCTAAACTTCATTTCTCTACCTGTATTTGATGTTACATTTGTATGAAATTTAGTAATGTAAGTAGGACTCTTTTTTATCTTGATTTTAATTCCAAGTTCATTCCCAAGTTCAGCATTACTAAAACCTCCTTGCATTATTTTAGATTTGGTTTTATTTCCTAATATTTTTTCTTTAAGTTTCTTCTTGTTTGAAATGACAATTTCATTTAATTCAGTAACTTTTTCTAAAAGCTTAATAGCATTATTTTCTTTCAATTTTTCTATAAAATCTCTTAATATGAAAATTTTAGGCTCATAACCTATTGATGAAATCTTTATGGTGTCATTGATATATTCTACTGGGCTTTCTAGAGTAAATTCTCCAAACTTGTTTGATACTGTTCCTTTCTTTTTATTCAATATTCCGATGTTTACATATGGAATTGGATCCATAGTTGTTGCATTCAAAATAATTCCATTAACTTTAGTTTGTCCAAAAGCTGAAAAACTAAAAAGACAACATAGTATTAAAGTTGATAATTTCATAATTACGTTTTTTTTAACAGTTTAGAGTTAGCTTATATTAGATTAAATCTCACAAATATATTTTTAACTAATCTTAGCTTTAGCCTGACGTTTTTTTTGAGTTAAAAAGTGGAAAAATATGATTTTCCTCTTTTTAATTTATTTCTACTCATAGACTGCTGTAAGAAAGTAGTAATAAAAATACTTTACCAATTTTCAGCTTATCTATACAATATTTTCTTGCGAAAGATTCCATCAATTATTCCTTATGTGGCTTCATTTTTTTTATTCAGACTAAAACCGGTAGCCTATACTTATGGCACGACGATTAATAATATTGTGGTCTGTTTTATGTGCATTAAATAAATTACCGCCCATACCAAACAAAGCCTCGAAAACAAAACCGCTTTTGGTAACCCATTTGTATCCAATACTTGCTCCTAGTGATAAGTCAACCACATTAGGTCCTTCATTTGGGGTTAAATCTCCATTTACATCATATAATTGTTTTCCATCCACTGATCCTATCGTTGCAAACCCTTCTGCAAAAAAACCTGAGGCATACTTTTTACTGAAGTACCTTCTGTAAAAGGGTGTGATTTGATAATTTACATCTTCATCGTATTTTTGACTAAATGTATATAACCCTACAATTCCAAAGGAAGAATTTTCATTTATATTCCTTTCATAAGTTATTTCAAAAAGCCCTAAAGATATAAGGTATGCATTGAGCTTTACATCATTTTTCTTTTCAAATTGGTAAACTGCAGTATTATTATGATCTTGTGCTTTAACAACGATAAGTGAAAATAACATCACTGTAAAAAAAATTGTTTTCTTCATTAATTTTTTTTTAAAAAATTTTTAAGAAGCAAAAGTAATTTAGTCATGGTTAAAAAGGTTTCAAAAACTTAAGAATGAACAAATCGGTACTTATTTGTTCATTTGTCTGTACATGTTGGGAGTGATTCCTGTAATTTTTTTAAAAGATTTATTGAATGTTGTTTTTGAAGTAAAGCCAGCTTCCATTGCAATAGCAAGCAAGCTGTAATTATCGAATTTAGAATTCATCACCATCTTCTTAACGGCTTCTACACGATAGGTGTTAATGTATGTACTAAAATTTTCATTTCTAATAGTATTAATGATTTGAGATAAATAGCCTACACTTATATTAAGTTTCTTAGCAACTTTAGATCTATCCAAAGAGTTATCTTTATATATATGTTGTTCTTTGCACAACTTTTCGAGCTTTATGTAATATTGGTTTTCTTCAGTGAATATTTCTTTGTTAACTAAGTTTTTCTCAACAACTGATGTTTGATTATAACCGGTTGATGTTTCCTGCTTTACTAATTTACTTATTGCTTCTTTATGCTTTGCCAGTTTAAACTTAAATATTCCAATATATACTGTCCAATGAATTATATAAGAAACGAATAACGCAAGAATTTTCATTGCATAAAAAATGTAGTAATCAAAAAACAGAGCAATAATAATTGATAAAAGCCATGTTAATTGAAAAATCGAAATTAAAAACCATAAAATAGTAATCCATTTTTTTTCTTGTTCATCTTTGGAATACTTAATTAAAGTGTAAGTGAATGTTATGATAAAAGGTAGAAATATTAAAATCAATAGAAATTCAATTTGGCTTAATATCTCATATATAATTCTGCCTGAATTGGAATCAAAAATAGCGTTTATTACATTTATAATTAGAGAATACATAAAAGGTATAAACAACCAAATTCTTTTTTTTAAACTTATAAAAGGATTATTTATTTGATTTTCTACGAACAAGAAGAAAAATACGGGGAAAATAAAAACCCATTCTACGTTATCTAAAATTTGTAAGATAGGAACAACATCATAAGCTCCAATAATTTCAAATACAAGGTTTAGTAGAAGTAGAGATAGAATAAATATGGTGTATGCTAAAAAATTATTCCCTTTCGATTTAAAAAAAGGAGACTTTAAAACAATTAAACTTAAAAGGATTCCTTGAAATATTGCAATGTTTAGTAATGATACAAAAACCAGCATTAGAGTAGAGTTCTTTTTTTAGCCACAATATAATATTGGTTTGATGTTTTTTCTAATTTATTCTTTTCTAAAATATCAAATTGTGCATCTAACAACAAAAATTCTAAACCATCTAGTTGATAAAATTTAAAAGGAGGAATTATCCCTAGTTTACTAATTACGGATAAAACGCTACTAAATATATTTCTCTTTCCCATACAAGGTGTAACAGATATAAATATCCCATTTGGTTTTAAAAGATTGTTTGTTTTTAATAATACTTTTTGTGGGTTATCTAATAAATGAAGAATATAAAAACCAAAAATAGCGTCATAAGAACTCGCTTTTAAATGGTCATCAAAAATAGTAGCGTGGTTATATTCAATGTTTGTTATATTTTGATCTTTAGCTTTTGTTTTGGCAATTTCTATCATCTTCAATGATAAATCAATGGCGTGAACCTTTTTTGTTAATTTCGCAATAGTATTAGAAAAAGTTCCTGTTCCGCAGCCAAAATCTAAAACGACATCTGATTTTTTTAAATGACTCTTAACATTAGTTATTATTTGCTGATAAATTTCTCTGTCTTTTTGTTCTTCTTTGTCGTAGGTAAGAGCAGTTTTGTCCCAGAATTTTACGATTTTATTTTCGTTTTTAGTTGATGAATTCACCTCTATTCTGTTATTTTAAATCTTTAATTAGTCCTTTGACAACTTTCATCAATTTATCTGCTGTGTCCAGATCGCTTTGGTTTGTAATCACAGAGATTCCTAAATTGTATTCAGGAAGTAGAAAAAACCAATTTTGACTACCAAATCCACCACCATGCATACTGTAGTATGTCCCGTATTCTTCATTGTTTTTAATAGGCAAGTAATAGCCTATTTTTCGGTTACCGTTCTCTGAAAGATTTCTGTGAGATTCTGCCACTACCTTATTGTTTACATCTAAATGCAATTGCATATAGTTTACTAAATCTGGCATTGTGGTTTTTACACCTCCATCAGCACCATATATCACAACTTCATAGGGAACAAGTTTACCCGTCATTCCATAGCCATTGGCTAAATATTGTTCTTTCTGTTTTGGAAGGTTTATATAGGTATTATGCATATCCGTACTTTTTTTGAAGTAGTCTTTCAAAATGTCATTAAATAATTTGTCATAAACATTTTCCAGTATTTCTGCCATAAGTTCCGTGTCCACGTTAGAATATGCATATTTTGCACCAGGAATAGTATCTAGTTCTATTGTATGCAAATCACGAAAAAATTCTTTTTTACCATAATCTTTTTGAATTTCAAACACCTTAAAAGGTAAATCTTCATTAAAGTCATTGAACAGTTCATTAATACTTTCAGGTAAGAATTTTGACATTCTACTGGTATGCGTTAATAAATGTTTAACCCTAATAGGTTCGCCATTATATTCAAAATTTTTGAAATCTTCTTTTAGATATTTTCGAATATCATCTTCAAGAGCAAGTTTGCCTTCTAATACTGCATTAGCAACTAATACTCCCGTAAATGTTTTGCTTACTGATGCTATTTCGTAAATGGTGTTATCGCTAGGTGTATTACCTTTTCCTTTATCCAATTCACCGTAGTGAGAGGTATATTTTTTACCGTCTTTATAAACTCCGATTGAAACTGCATTTATTTTAGAATCTAAAAGAAGGGAATCAGCATTTTTGTCCATCGACATCTGTACTTTGTCAATATGTTTTGATACTGCTTTTTTGTCTGATTTTTTGCAATTCGAAAATATTAATATTGATAAAATGAGTAAAAATTTAATTTTCATAATTTATTTAAGTTGCCATATTAATAATAGTTTGGATGTGAGTAATGTACATTTGCTCATGATTATAAAAAGTATATTTTTCTTGTCCTCATTATTGCATTTTTTACCAGGGTAACCCATTCAATTCAATTTTATTAGCACATACTTTTCCATCTTTACTCAAAAGCATTGTTCTTGCTCCCCACAACTTTTTTCTGTTTGATTGTTCAAAATAAACAGGGCAATCTATTTCATACCAATTGAATTTTTCATAAAAAGGAATTAAAGTACTTGCGCAAAGTAAAAGGCCCATATCACAATTCAAGTCCTTGAAGATTAAATTTTCTGTTTCTCTTAAAAGCTTTGAGGCATACCCCATTCTTCGAAATGCTTTTGGTGTCATTACGTTGTTTATTCCACCAATTTTATTTTTTTTATTATCGACACTAATTTCTCTTATAACAATATTATAAAAAGTTACGATTTGTCCTTTGTCATAATATATTATTGTCCAATTGGGCGTTGCCCATTCTGTTTCATTAACAATGGGAATATGCCCAAATTCATTTTTTATGTGTGATTTTAGTTCATTCTTAACTTGTTCGGATAGTTCACTATATTTCTTAATTTGAATCATTTCTTTAAGTTTATTTTTAATACATCAATTTTCGTTTCACGAATTAATCCATATTATTTTATAACTTGTTAGCTATTTTTCAATTCTATAATTAGGTCGCTATAAGATTTGTCAACTAAATTTGATTTTGTTAATTGAAAAAAATTGAAATACTTGTTGCATTGTTCTTTCAGTTCTTCGGTTGTAAACTCTTCATTTCTGTCTATTGCTTCAACCTCTATAAAAGTTCCTAGACCATCTACATTATCAAAGTGAAACTTAACATTGTCAATAAAGTATATCTTTCGTTTTTTATCAACTATAATTTTCACTCCAAGTTGTCTTATTAATATATTTTTTAAGGCAACACTGGGTTTATGTTTATATAAAATTATTTGAGATTCTTTTGAACCTGAAATGTTTTCTCTGTCATAGTTTATTAAAGAGTTTTCATCATTACTTTCTCTTAATTTTAATCTTCCCAGTTCTGTATTAAAATAGGTGTCAATTTGGTGTTTAACCCCTTCAAATTCTGGGTTTAGTGTAAGTATTTTGTTTTCGTACTTTTCAAGTTCGTCAACTTTCGCCTTAAATTCAAAATTTTTAATATTCATTTCTTTTTTAGATTCTATCTCTTTTTCGAGCTATTAATAACAATTGACTAGCAAATATGCCTTAACTCTAATTATCTATAAATTATATTAGGTTATTGCCAATAATTTTTATTTTTTAAGCTTGTTTGTTTTCAATGTCTGAATTATTGTGTTTTGAAATTTTTCTGGTTCATCGTGATGTATTTGATGTCCTGAATTTTCAAATAAAAACAAGCCTTTTTTTGATGCATTCAATTCCTCAAAATATTTTTCCGTTATTTCAGTAGATGTTTGAATATCGTTTTTACCTACGAAAAAATAAATTGGGCAGTATACTTCCTTTAAAGTCTTTGGTAAATCAATTTTCATTACTTCGTTCCAGACAGGAGACCAAGTTTCTGACCATTTAAGAAAACCATTTTTAAAATCATCACTTGTTACATATTCTTTACCTTCTTTATAAAATAGCCACTTTCTTATATAAAATAAGTCTAGGTCAATTTCAAAAGGAATACTTACACTCGCCAATTCTTTGCTGGCAATAGCATTTTCTTTAAAATGAACTTTCAGAATTTTGAGCAATTCTACTTCACTTGATAATTGACTGACAACAGGACTTACAGCATAATAGGAATGTAGTAATTCAGGATGATTTTCAACGATATAAAAGCCTAAAACGTTTCCCCACGAGCTACCTAATAGGTATATTTTTTCTTGGTTTAATTCCTTTATCAAGAAATTTATAACTTGATAAGTATCCTTTTCCATTTGTTCAACTGAAGGTTGAGTTGGGGAAGAATTTAATTCTAAAGTTTTTCCTGAGTCTCTTTGATCCCAAAGGACGACGGTAAATTTATTTTTTAAAATGTTGGTAAAATTGTCCGCAGTATTCATTATTGAACTCCCTGAGCCTCCAGATAAAAATAAAAGTACAGGTTTGTTTGAATTAACTGTTTTAATTTCCAAAGCCTGTTTTATCCCACCAATTTCAGGTGTAAGAAGAGTATCGATTTTAACCGAAATATTGTTAGGTTTGATTTCTTTTTTTTGGTCTTTACAAGCAACAATTGTTATTGCTAAAAAAATAAAAAAAAATATTTTTTTCATTTGTTTCAGTTTGTTTTTTAAATGGCCCATAACTATGGTATTTACAATAATTATGTATAAAATTCTTATGATTCTAAAGGTTTGTTATAACATACTCAAAATTTCATGTGCCAAATTACCTATCAGCTTACTCCGGTAGAGGCAAGTATACCCCCCATTGCTTTATTGAGCAGGGAAAGATATATTCATAAGCAAAATAATCCGCATCACCCCATGCCAATATTTTATTTACTCCCCTTGTCCAACTTTTATTAATCTAAAACCGTACTGAAGATTTTTATTCATCTGATTTGTTTCTATAGGACGTTTTTTTTAAACACAAAAAAGTTCTAAAATATTTTTATTTCATAAATTTGAATGGTGTTAATTAATACTGATTTTGCGATTAGGATTTATTGGCATTTTATAGTGGGAGAACTCCAATTTTCCCACTTTTTATTTTATTACCTCTTCATTAGATCTTAAATGAAGGTTATCGAGCCACCTACGTTATTCTTAATTTTTCTTTATAGCTTGGCCTTGCACAGGTTCTCCCCTCTGTGTAAAAATGTTATTCGTATAATAATTATTAAATTGTGCTGGAAGCCCCATTCCGTCATAAACATCAGCTGTTGTTTGTAAATGATAATGTAGATGAGGCCCAGTAGAATTTCCACTATTTCCTGTTTTGCCAATTTCCTGTCCTTTGACAACAGTATCACCTACAGAGACGGTAATAGACTGTTGTTTGAAATGAACCATAAATGAGAATTCTCCGTTTAAATGATCAATTATAACATAATTACCTAATGGCTTTTCTGTGTTTAAAAATCCAGGAATATTGTCTACAATGTTATTTTCGAGAGCTACTATTTTTCCACTTCCAGGTGCGTTTAAGCGTTTGCCAAAACAATAATAATCTTCATTTTGATTACCATCCCCTGTAAATTCTTTTCCGTTTACTACTTGAATAATATCCATAGCATATCTTTGATGGCGATGTGGAATGAAATGATGATTTTGTAAGATAGATTTCCCTCCTGCTCCTATATGCCATTCATTTTCAAAAGGTAATTCCAAATCTGTTTTTGTTTCATAATTTAAAAAAACAGCCTCATCCAACTCTCCTTCATCTCCTATTAGAGTATCTGCACAAGTGGTTAATGATAAAATGGTCGATAAAACAATAGTATATTTGATAATTCTTTTATAATTCATAATTAATTAAAATTTATAGTTTATACCTAAGTTTATTTGATGTTGTAATTCTCTATAAGCATTTGGAATCTGTAGTCTATTGTAGTTAAAATTATAACTTGCTTTTACATCAAAATGGTCTGATAGTTTATAGCCATATTTCAAGTTCCATAAAACACTTTGATAACTTCCAAATGATTTTATGATGGCATCCGCATCGGTAACTCTAAATAGAATAAAGGGAATAGTGATTTTTGACGACAAATAATGCTTTTTATTGAGCTGATAACTAATTTTACTAGCAAGCCCAAACTCTTGATGAAAAACGAAATAGGTGTAATTGGTATT
>Ga0193951_1000523_pt1 | contig 17325 bp, 16 predicted proteins | sample BB_2_MG_FD_140370 | JGI IMG/M metagenome (GOLD analysis project Ga0193951, IMG submission 140370) | Microbial mat bacterial communities from the Broadkill River, Lewes, Delaware, United States - BB_2_MG | ecosystem: Environmental > Aquatic > Freshwater > River > Microbial mats | place: USA... | reverse complement strand
TGAATAATAGCCACTAAAAATAGAATTCATAAAAAAAAGCGATTTTCAGTAAAGAAAATCGCTTTTTTTAATTTGTATAGAGATCGGACTATTGCGCCATCATTTCTTGCATTTTTTCTTGCATTAACTCTTGGTTTTGTAAAGTTTCCCATCCAAAATAAGAGATAATCCATAAAATGTAAGCGACCATTAATACACTTAGTACGACACCAATAATTCCCATTATTCTACCAGCTTTTACATTTCCGAAACCTGAATAATTTTCAGGAGCTTCCATGTATACTTTTGTGGCTTTACCGCCAAGTATTATTGCTACGATTCCAAAAATTAATCCAGGAACACCGTAACAACAGCATCCAATAATTGATAAAATTCCCATGATTAGTACTAGTGTACCATTTGGTATTTGTTGTTTCTCCATTGTTAGTTGTTTTTAGTTGGTTAAAAAGGTTTTTATGATAAAACTTATTACAATAATACTAATATTTAATAAAAAAAGCCCAAAAATTATGCGATGACCATTTTTAAATTGAAATTTTAGATGTAATAAAAGATAAGAAAACAGTGCTATTAGCGAGTAAATAGCAGGATACATAAAAAAGGCAGCAACAAATTCACCTTTTAAAATTAAAGATATAGAACGTTGCATGCCGCAACCCATACAATCAATATTGAAGGTTTGCTTCCATAAGCATGGTAACATATAATCATCGAGGCCCTTGGCAAATAATAACATTTTGCTAAATTAACAATTTGCTAAAAACTTTTGTTATTGCGGTTACTATTTTTCTATGTCTTATTTTTGTGATTTATATAAATATTAAAATATGAACATATCTCGACGCGTTAATTTGATTTGTATAGTGGTAGGTGGTAGTATTGCTATTTACGCCCAGGCACAAGAGCAGCAAAATACCTATATTTTAATAGGAGGGATTGTAGTGTTGGTTTTCGGGATTTATAGAACATCTAGAAACATACCGAGTAAATTTGATAAAGAAGAAGCGTCGTTTATAAAAACAGAAAGAGAAGATGAAATTTAGAGTTGGTGATACCGTAGAAACTATTGATGATGCCATTTCAGGTGTGATTACAAACATTACTGGAGATGTGATTTTGGTTGAAGATTCTAATGGTTTTGATTTTCAATTTGAAAAACACGAACTTATGTTAACAGCTTCAGGAAACTCATTGGAATCAGCCGTCTATAACACCGATTTTGAAGCTGTTAAAAAGGAAAAAGAATCTAAGAAAAGAAAGTCAGCTCCGACGATAAAACCAAAGGAACGTCATGCTCCAAAATTTGAAGTAGATTTACACATTCATCATTTGACAAAATCATCTAAAGGGATGTCTAATTATGACATGCTGAACTTACAATTAGATACAGCCCGAGGGCAATTAGAATTTGCCATTCGAAAACGAATTCCTAAAATTGTATTTATACATGGAGTAGGAGAAGGTGTATTACGACAAGAGTTAGAAACACTTTTTAGTCGTTATAACAATGTCACATTTTACGATGCAGATTATAAAACCTATGGTTTGGGTGCCACGGAGGTTCGTGTTTTTCAGAACGTAGATCCTTAATCTAGAAAGTCATCACTAGATAGCACAGTCGTTCGTGTTCCCATATCAATGATAGTACTTCTTAAGATTTCTAAATCGAAATCAGTGATAATAAAATGAGTTTCTACAGTTCTTGTAAATTCATTTGTAAACGCAATATAATCTTCATTAGGATCTGGGATATAGGCAATGCTTTCCTCGTCATTTAGATAATGAGCGACCAAAACACCATTAACCGATACGCGGTCATCTCCAGGTCCATTTTCACCGTTGGTATCTTCATACCGTGTTAAAATTAGATCTCCATCATCATCTTTGTCTAAATAATCTGGAGTACCATCACCATCGGTATCTAAAGGATTAGTAGTTGGGTCGTCGTCGTCACTGTCGTTAATTTCATTTTTAGTTAATACATTGTCACCATCATCATCGATATCTATATAATCTGGTATACCATCACCGTCTGTGTCTAATGAATCATAATATATTCCATCATCACTAGGTAATCCAGATACACCTTCAAAAGCAGTTGGCACTCCATCGTTATCATCATCTTCATAAGTAGAAGTCACTTGTATGGTTCCAGATCCTGCTTCATAGTCTTCTAAAATAGCTAAATCAGCAGGCGGTAAAATAGCACAAATATCTGAGGCCGTTATTGTTCTATTGTAAGTTCTATAGATAAACCTAACAGTTGAGGCATTAATCGTTAATTCTACCGGAGAACCCTCTGTTGTCGGAGATGTAAATAAAGCATCATTGGTCGGAGACTTCGGAAAAATTAAAATAAGCGCTTCATTAGGGTCGCTATTGGTATCGTAAATAAGATGATAGTCTTCAAAATTATCGCATTGTGCCAGTACTCCTTCAAATTCTAAATCAACAGTTAGAATATCGCCATCATCACAGGTTGTAAATAAAGCAAAACATAAGAGTATAAAAAAACGACGTATCATAGGTTCAATTTTCAACAAAAATAAAGGATTTGTAAAATTATAACGCTCCATTATCTAAATAATTTTATTTAGGATACTTTTGCATTAAGAAACAAGCGATTTCTTAATTTTTATTACATTTAAAAATGACGAATCGTTGATTTTTATGGTCTTTAAATTAATTTATTTGTAAACACGTGAAATCAGTATATTTAGATAACGCAGCCACCACAGCTTTGCGACCAGAAGTCGTAAATCGTATGACCCAAGTACTTAGTGAAAGTTATGGAAATGCATCGTCGACCCATAGTTTTGGACGTTTGTCTAAGGCGCTTTTAGAACAATGTAGAAAAAATATGGCTTCTTATTTTAATGTGTCGGCTTCGGAAATTGTATTTACTTCCGGTGGTACCGAAGCAGATAATTTAGCCTTACGAAGTGCGGTTAGAGATTTAGGAGTCACCGAAATAATTACTTCTAAAATAGAGCATCATGCCGTTTTACATACAGTTGAGCAGTTACAGAGAGAGTATAATACCGTTATACATTATGTTGACTTAAAAGATGGAGGGCACGTGGATTTGTTGCATTTAGAAGAACTTTTACAAGCTTCTAATCAGCCTTTGGTTAGCCTAATGCATGTTAATAATGAAGTTGGTAATATCTTAGACATCAAATCGGTAGCCAATCTTTGTAACTCTTACAATGCTTTATTTCACTCAGATATGGTACAATCTGTGGGACATTACAAAATGGATCTACAAGAAATACAGGTTGATTTTATGGCAGCAAGCGCACATAAATTTCATGGTCCCAAAGGAGTTGGATTTTGTTTTATCCGTAAAGAATCGGGATTGAAACCTTTAATTTTTGGTGGAGAACAAGAACGCGGTTATAGAGCAGGAACGGAGTCTATACACAATATTGTAGGTATGGATGAAGCCTTAAAAATAGCCTATACGCAACTGGAAGAGGATAAAGCTTACATAGCGGAGCTAAAAAATTATTTTATTCGGCAATTAAAGACACATTTACCTGATGTAAGTTTTAATGGAACATGCGAAACCCATGTAAATAGTACATACACCTTAGTTAATGTGTGTTTACCAATTGCGCCATCTAAAGCACCAATGTTGCAATTTCAACTCGACCTTAAAGGCATTGCTTGCTCAAGAGGCAGTGCTTGCCAAAGTGGTAGCAGTCAGCAGTCGCATGTGTTAACCGAAATTTTAGATGAAGATAGATTAAAGCAACCATCGGTGCGCTTTTCGTTTAGTATGTTTAATACTAAAGAAGAATTAGATTACGTGGTCACTGTATTAAAGGCATTTGCAGAAACTAATTAAGCACAATTTTAGCGACTCATTTTTTTACAATGATTTTTTGAGACGTTGTAGTTTGGCCTGAATCGGAAATTACATTAACCACATACACTCCTTCTGTGAAATGGACGGTAGATACATGGTATTGCTCTTGAGTTTCCTTAAAGTGTAATTGTTTTATACGTTTTCCTGTAACATCATATATAGTAATAGTTTTTATGTCTAAGTTCTTAGGATTAAGTACCGAAAGTTGGTGAAGCGCATTGTTTTGGCGTATGGTCAATTCCGTATCTTTATACGTCTCTATTCCTAGTGTTTCTGTGGTGAATACGATACTAAAACGATCACTATAATGTCCTGGAGTTATATATAGTTCGTAGTCTGTCTGTCTTAGATTTGTATAGGTGTCTGTTAGGGTATCGTGAATAAAAATACCTTGAGATTCATCAAAATTCTGAATGTCGAATATTCTAAAGCGTAGTGGTTGCTGATGCTCAATGTCTACGACCAATGGAATAGTAAGTGTTTCTTCAAACGGAAAAGCCTGACCAGAAAATACATTTTCATCTAATGAAAAATAAGCATCTGAAGCTAAACTTTCTGAGCGAATGAGTTCTAGGCCATAATCAAAGCCAGCAGTTGCAGATTCGTGAAAATTTAAAACCAATTGTCTCGTGTAGTACGCATTGTTAACAGTGAAATCTACATTTATTCTAAAGCGTTTATAAGCATCCGGAACTATAGAAAGTCCGTTGTCTTGATATTGAATGCCAACTGAAGTATTGGATTCCGTCGCGTTAGTGTTACTACGTCTAAAAAAGTAACTATTTCCATCTGATTCTTTAGCAAAAACACGATGTTCGTTTTTGGTATATACTGTTGCCGGAGCAGAAGGAGTGCCAGCGCTGCCTTCTATCATAAAACCTTGACCGATGGGAATATACCTTTTAGCAACTTTACTACCATAAGTAGGTACAGGTAAAGGAAACGAGTTGTCTTCTTCATCGTATGTCATAAATTGAGCAGGTGCAGTAGTAATTGTAGAGCCGTCTTCACTAATTGTAAATGAAGAATAACCTCCTCTGTAGTCTACTAGCACATGAGAAGGAACAGTGCCATCTTGTTCCCAGAATAACAACGTACCGGTAATTGAGGCTTCATTGTCATCATCATGAATAAATGCCGCAGCATCTATGGCACTAGGATATGGATTACCAATTAACGTATTAACGCCATAAGCAACATCATTAGTGATGGTGCCATTGTTAGGTTTACCTCTAAAATCATATAATTGGCTACCCGTTTGCCCTGTACCATTACCTTTCATAGTAAAACCAAGGCCAGGTTTAATAGCGCCTGTAGCACCAACATACACCCAATCGATATATTGCGTAGACATTTGGTAGGTCCATAACCAACGCTTTGCAATAGATAAAGGACTTGCAGATCCATTATAGCCCGAAACAAATAAAGCATCTGTACTAGAGGTTAATCCTGTAGCCTCGTCAATTAAATTAACGCGTGCGTCTTCATTGCCAAAAGCAGATGAATTATTGCCAACAGGAGAACACCAATAATTATAACTCCATTGATTCACAGTTCCTGTTTGATACACACTTAATTCGCCGTAGCCAGAATTACCAGTCGTGCCGTTACCTTGCAACAATTGTGCTTCGTCTCTTAGGTATATTTTAGAATCAGCATCATCAATGTTAACGTCGTCCGTAACATAAACGTATTGGTTTTCTACAAAGACATAAGCGTCATTTTGAACACTAAGTTGGGCAAAAGAAATACTACACAACAGTAGTAGAAATGAAAAGAGGGATAATTTCATATGTCTTATTTTTTGTACGCAAGCTTAAAAGTATGACTTAAAGAACCTTAGTGACTCAAAAATAGGAAAATAAACTGATTTTATTTAGAAGACCATAAGCAAAAGTTTTTACAGAACGCTATGCCTAGAAACGAGCAGATAAGCGTACATTAAAAATACGAGGAGTTAAATAATTTGGTATGGCATACTGTTGCTTACTATAAACATCTCTAACCCATGTATTAGTTATTGAGTTTTGGTTGTTAAACATGTTATAGATTTCAAATCCGAGTGAGAGTTCTTTAAAGGGCGTTTTCCATTTAGAACTGTATGTTTTTTCGGGGTTAACTAGTTGGTATGAAATTCCTAAGTCAGCACGTCTATAATCGCGCAATCTCAATTGATAATTATATGGATCAGCATAACTTGGAGAACCGCCTGGAACTCCCGTATTGTAAACTAAGTTTAAATACATTTTTAGGTCTGGCATATTGGGAACATAATCTTGAAACAATGCACCAAACTTGAGGCGTTGATCCGTTGGTCTAGCAATATAACCACGACCATCTATATTTTCTTCAGTTTTTAAATAGCCAAAACTAAACCAAGACTCTGTACCTGGCACAAATTCCCCATTTAGTCTTAAATCTAAGCCATAAGCATAAGCTTTGGCATTATTGTCTGCACTATAACGGATTCTAACATTTTCAATGGTATATGGGTTTACGTCGGTCATGCCTTTGTAATAAGCTTCAGTAACCAATTTAAAAGGCCTATTCCATATTTCAAAACTGTATTCATTTCCTAATACCACATGAAACGATTGTTGTGCTTTTACATTGGGTTGTACGGCACCTTCAGAATCTCTTAGTTCTCTATAAAACGGAGGTTGATAATACAAACCAGAAGCAATTCTGAAAAGCATATCTTTCTCCCAATTTGGTTTAATTGCAAATTGCGCTCTTGGGCTAATTACGGTTTGTGTGTCGTTGTCTGTAATACCGTCTCCACTGACATTCCAAGTATGCGATCGTACACCTGCATTGTAGAAGACTTCGTTGCCATCCCAATCGGTGCGTTTGCTATATTGCACAAAAGCTTGAAACCTATTAATCTGCACACGGTTAGTAGCTCTGGTGTTCTCAAAGGCTACGAGTGGTCCAGAAAACGGTTCGTATGGCTGAGGGTTGGTCTGACTAAAAAGCGGTGGCCTAATGGAGAATCCTGCAGAATCAATAACTTCATATTCTACTAAACGGTCTCTAATATCTTCATGAGTGTATTTGGCAGACCATTCTACAGTACTTTCATCATCAATGTTATAATCTCCACGATGCTCAGCGTTAATTATGAAAGCGTCTAAATCGTTTCGTGCATGTGTTAATTGAGATCCAATGCCTTCACTAAATTCAACTTCTCCTAAATTTTCGTCTCCAATATTGGTGTTGACCTCACCTAAACGGTATTGGGCTAAGATGTCAAAGTACTCTTGCTCTGTAGTGTGATAAGCCGAGGCGATAAGTTTTAAGGTTAAATCATCATTTGCAAAATAATTGGCTTTAAAAGCACCAAAATAGGTTTGGTATTGGTCTTTTTCCTGACCGTCATAAAACACTAATAATGCTACAGGGTCTTGTAAGGTTCCGAAATTGGTTTGTCTGTTTTCGGGTTGAAAGTTGTATTTGTTAGAAGAAATATTTCCAAGAAAGTTTAAATGAAATTTACTAGAAAAACGATAGGTTAAATACGTTTGAGCATCTGCAAATACCGGTTCTACATTGCCATCCGTTTCTAAACTGTTTAACAATAAACTATTGTCTCTATAACGCACACCTGCGATACCTGAAAATTTTCCATCTTTTGAAATTGTTTCTGCGGTAAGGCTTCCTCCAAGTAAACTCAAATCTGTACGAATACCAAAATTAACGGGATTTCGGTAGGTGATATCTAATACTGACGATAATTTATCTCCGTATTTTGCTTGAAATCCACCTGCAGAGAAATCGACATTATGAACCATATCAGTATTTACAAAACTTAAACCTTCTTGATTTCCTGAGCGAATTAAAAACGGTCTGTATACTTCAATTTCATTAACGTACACTAGGTTTTCGTCAAAATTACCACCACGTACAGAATATTGTGTACTCAACTCGTTAGAGATATTGACGCCTGGTAACGTCTTTAGTATATTTTCAACACCAGGTTGTGCTCCTTTTATAGTTCTAATCATTTGCGGAGAAATGGATGTTACTCCATCTACAGACTGTCTTGTGTTGGTGTTAATTACGACCGTTGCTATTTGTTCTACTTCAATAAGCATTACGGGATTGTACTCAATTTCTTGTCCGTTTTTAAGGTTAAACTTTTGTTCTACGCGCTTATGAGAGACATGGGTAAAAGTTACCGTTACATCGTCTCCAAAAGGAATTTTAAGTTCGTAAAAACCATTGCTGTTTGTCGCAGTGCCTTCACCGGTGTTGGCTGTAATATTGACACCTTCAATAGGTAAATTAGCTTCGTCTAATATGACACCTCTAATAATTGCAGATTGCGAAAAAGAAAGCCAACTAAATAGTAAGCTTATAAGGACTATAAAATGTAAGCGCTTCAAATGTTTCTAATTTTCTTAGTTAGGTAAAACTCAAAGATTCAAAAAAAAACAAACCCTTGACTCATGATAAATCTATTTTCTAAAAAATGTTGCTTCAAATGTAGAACTATTTCCAACATTATCGGTTACAATTATTTTTAATTCGTTCTTAGTATCTTTAACGATATTGTCGTTAAAATCGTGTATTAATGTGTTTTTTTTATAATCGTATTCCATTAATATCCACTTTCCGTTAACCGTAGCTCTATATTTACTTATACCTGTCAACTTATCATCAATCTTAACTTTAAGGTAGCGGTAATTGCTAATCCATTTTTTGTCGTGAAAGTTAATTGGTGTAATTGTAGGAGGTTCAATATCTGGGGCCAAAGCATAAGTGCCTAAAGCTTTAGTTCTGGCAGTTAGAGTGTTGCCTTTTCTAGAGGTTGGCACGTAATATGGTTTTTTATAATTACCATAAAACCTAGCGACATATAATTTGTCTTGATGCTCTGCTTTGTAATGACTTAAATCATAATTAATATAGAAATGCTTCTGCATAGCAATAGCGTCTTCACCTAAAAAGAGAGTATCTGAACTTACTTTAAAATCAATATAAGAATCATCATATACGGTGTTTTTATAGAAATCTACAGTAAAATTTCCCGCGCTTAATTTGGTGTTTTCATCATTGCGAACGAGTGATTTGTGAGAGCGATCTAAGATACTATCTTTTTTTATCACTTCATGTTTTCCTACAATGGGTATCATAACCCAAGATTCATTTTGGCTGAAGTCCCTAATTCTTACTTTGTAAACCGAAGACGTACTATCTTCAACTTTTACGTAACCATTATCATAGACGTCTTTATAGATACTTAAGGGATTATTTTGTTCAATAAATAACTTTTGAATTTTTGCTTTCCTACTTATAAAATATTGGTAGTCTAAAAGACGTTTAATGTGCTTAGTTTCATCAAAACTGATACGTTTAAAATCAATTTCTAAACTTTTATTACCATTAAAGAAGGTTTGAATATTGCTTACACCATTATTATTGGGAGCCAAATCTTGTTTGTCAAATGAAATGACACCAAAACCAATATGTCCAAAAGCTTTGATTTCTTCAACAGCATAATCTCCATTTTTTTGCGGAATTAATCGCAGAGGTACTCTTTCATTTTTACCGTTAATAGTGGCATGTTCATCTTTAGGGTAGGCAAAAACACCCGACACATACGGACGTTTAGAGTCTTTAACGTCCATACCAAAAAGTAAAGGATTAATAGGACGTTCTTGGTTGTCTCTAATTTCAAAATGTAAATGCGGTCCACCAGAGCTTCCGGTATTACCAGAGTAAGCAATAACTTCGTTAGGATGTATTTTTAATTCTTCGCTATGCGGAAAAACTTCGACCTCAAAACTTTCTTTATCATATTGGCATTGCTTAATATAGTTTTCTAGGCGCTCAGAAAATTTTTGAAGATGACCATACACTGTAGTATATCCGTTAGGATGCGTTATGTAAATGGCTTTTCCGTAGCCAAAGTGCGAAATCTTAATTCTACTGATATACCCTTCGGCAGCAGCATATATTTTTAAACCTTCTCGCTGCTGCGTTTTTATGTCTAATCCACCATGAAAATGCGTAGAGCGTAATTCACCAAAAGTACCAGAAAGCACTAAGGTAATATCTAGAGGATGTCTAAAATAATCTTTTGGATATTCAGACTGACCATAAATTGAACAGGTTATTAAAAAAAAAAGAAAAACTGGCTTCATAAAATCAACTATTATAGCGAAAATATCAATTTGATAACGATTTGCAAATTATAAAATCGGATTATTTTTATTAACGATTTAATTCCCTTCAACTTATAATAATAAAAAATAAAGGTAAAAGAATTGTATTTCTTATTTAGGTATGTTAACTTTGTTTTATTAGTATTGAATTGCTTTAATGAGTAAAATAGAAGACATTGTTGATGCGTTAGAGAATAAAATCAGTAAGATTTTACACAAGCAGGAGGTTTTAAAACAGACCAATGCAAAACTCTCTGAACAATTAGAGCAACAACAACAAAGACTTTTAGAGCAGCAAGAAGAAATTTCTGCTTGGGTAGAAAAATATGATACCCTCAAAATGGCGAATTCAATGCTTGGTAGTGACGAAAATAAACGAGAAACGAAACTCAAAATAAATGCACTTATTAGAGATATTGACCATTGTATAGGGCAATTATCAGAATAATATTGTAAATTTAAATTATAATGCCAGAACAATTAAAAATTAAACTTTCTATTGCTAACAGAGTTTATCCGTTAACGATAAATCCTAGTCAAGAAGAAGGTTTACGTAAGGCCACGAAAAAAATCGAGGTTATGATTGGGCAATTTGAGCAGAATTACTCTGTAAGAGATAAGCAAGATGTGTTGGCAATGTGTGCTTTGCAATTTGCAGCTCAAGTAGAGCAAAAGTCAATAGATAAAGAGTATGTTAATGAAGAAGTACAAGAAAAGCTCGAGGCTTTAAATGAACTTTTAAACCAACATATCTAACTCGTACGTTCTTTTAAATAAAATTAAGGTTACTGCCTACATTAGTTACATTTTTTGATAAACTCAACGATCAATTCTTTAAAAAGGGTGAGTTTAAGTTGTAAAATCGTGCTGTTAGTGCTGAACTTGTTTCAGTATCTTAGACAGATTTTTGATCAGCTTGTTAGCCCTAAACTTGTTTTTAAGGAGTTTATACAAAACCGTTAACTGATGTGGGCTTTTTTATACACTAAAACTAAATAATAAACATGGACACTAACACAATTGTATATATTGTTGGAGGAGTAATACTAGGAGCAATACTAGGATATATTATTGCCAAAGCTTTAGAAAAAGGCAAGGCTTCAAAATTAATTGCAAATGCAGAACTAGAAGTTCAATCGATTTTAAAACAAGCAAAATCGGATGGAGAATCTATAAAAAAGGATAAAATACTACAAGCTAAAGAAAAATTTATTGAGCTAAAATCAGAGCATGAAAAAGTGATTTTAGCTCGCGATAAAAAAATGGCTGAAGCCGAAAAGCGCATCAGAGATAAAGAGTCTCATGTGTCTAATGAATTGAGTAAAGCTAAAAAGTCTAATCAGTCTCTCGAAGATAAAATTAAGGATTACGACTTTAGATTAGAATTCTTGGATAAGAAACAAGAGGAAATTGAAAAAGCGCATAAAAATCAAGTAAAACAGCTCGAGGTTATCTCTTCGTTATCTGCAGAAGAGGCTAAAAGCCAATTGGTAGAGTCGCTTAAAGAAGAGGCCAAAACCGATGCCATGGCGTTTATACAAGACCATGTAGAAGAGGCGAAATTAACAGCACAACAAGAAGCTAAAAAGATTATTATTAATACCATTCAGCGTATCGGCACCGAAGAGGCTGTAGATAACTGTGTGTCTGTGTTTAACATAGAATCTGATGATGTTAAAGGTAGAATCATCGGTAGAGAAGGCCGTAACATTAGAGCTATTGAAGCAGCTACTGGTGTAGAAATTATTGTAGATGATACTCCAGAAGCCATTATCTTATCGTGTTTCGATTCTGTAAGACGTGAAATTGCACGTTTATCATTACATAAATTGGTAACCGACGGAAGAATACATCCTGCAAGAATTGAAGAGATCGTTAAAAAGACAGAAAAACAAATTGAACAAGAAATTATAGAAGTTGGTAAACGTACCGTTATCGATTTAGGAATTCATGGTTTACACCCAGAATTGATTAAAATGGTAGGACGTATGAAGTACCGTTCGTCTTATGGGCAAAACTTATTACAACACTCGCGTGAAGTGGCTAAACTCTGTGGTGTAATGGCTGCAGAACTTGGTTTAAATCCTAAATTAGCTAAACGTGCTGGTTTATTACACGATATTGGAAAAGTGCCATCCTCTGAAACAGATGTAGAAACTCCACACGCTATATTAGGGATGCAATGGGCTGAGAAACATGGTGAAAAAGCAGAGGTTTGTAATGCCATCGGTGCACACCACGATGAAATTGAAATGACAACACTATTATCTCCAATTATTCAAGTTTGTGATGCCATTTCTGGAGCACGTCCAGGGGCAAGACGTCAGGTGTTAGACTCTTACATACAGCGTCTTAAAGATTTAGAAGATGTCGCTTTCGGATTTACAGGTGTAAAGAAAGCTTACGCTATCCAAGCCGGTAGAGAATTGCGCGTTATTGTAGAAAGTGAAAAGGTAACCGATGACAAAGCTGCAAGTTTATCGTTCGAGATTTCTCAAAAAATCCAAACAGATATGACCTATCCAGGGCAAGTTAAAGTCACTGTAATTAGAGAAACAAGAGCAGTGAATATTGCTAAATAAATCTCTAAACATATATTAATAAAAAAATCCGGTTCACCACCGGATTTTTTTTATGTCTTGTTTTCAAACGTTCTATTACGTAACTCCATAATAAAAATAGCAATAGAAGTTGAGTTTGGGATTATTCTACAGCACGTGGCTGTTGCTTATTAAAAGTAAGAATAAAGGTTGTACCTTCATTAAGTTTGCTTTCTAATGCTATGGTTCCGTTTAAAGCTTCAACTTGCGTTTTAGTAATATAAAGTCCAATACCTCTAGAGTCTTTTCGGTCTGTTCCATGAAACGTTTGGTACATATCAAACAACTGATTTTTGTATTTAGAAGTATCTATGCCAATACCGTTATCAGAAATAAGAATTTTTATAGTGTTTTCAGTGTGTATCGATTTAATAATAATATGCGATGCTTTATTCGGATCGGCATATTTAATGCCATTAGATATAATATTGTAAAACACACTTTCTAAATAAGATCGATTTGAAAATAAAGTGTCGTCTGCTCTTAGTGTATTCTTAATGGTCACTTCGTTTTTAGTACTATCTAATTTTAGACTATCCGTTATTTTATCAATACTCTGTTGCAAGTTAATGGGCTCATTACATTGGTTTAAATCTGCTTTAGATTTTATACTGATAATGTCATCAAGATCAACAATTGTAGTGGTTAAGGATGCTGAAATAGACTTTAAATGGCCAATTAATTCTTCTTTCTCAGACGCGTCTTGGGCCTCATCATAAAACTCAAGGATGTTTTTAAAATTACCAATATGTGTTTTTAAGTTATGAGATACAATATGTGTAAAGTTCTGAAGCCTCTTATTTTCACTACTAATGACCTGCAAACTTTTAGCAATAAGGTCTTTTCGCTTCTTAATATTTGTAATGTCAATGGCGGTCCCAATGGCCCGTACAGGTTTGTTATTAGTGTCTCTTTCTATAACTTTTCCTTTGGCCAATACCCATTTGTAATTGCCATGTTTACAACGTATACGGTATTCGTGCTCATAAAGTTCATCTTCACCACTCAGGTGTCCATAGACTTTAGAAACATAATCATCAAAGTCGTCCGGATGAACTCTTTCGCGCCAAGCCTGTGGTTCGTCTCGTAGTTCGTTACCAGAAAGACTAATGATATTCTTTAATTCTTCAGAGAAAAACGATTTCTGCTCTTGAATACTCCAATCCCAAACACCTACATTAGAAATTTCTAAGGCTAGTTTGTGTTTTCTAACTTCGTCAAATACACTTAAGGCTTTATTATCTTTCTTCTTTGTTGCTTTAGAAGTGATGAGATTCAGAATGGGCAATTTCATAGGTTGTGTTTTACAATAAGACACTAAACAATGGGGTTAGTCACAAAAAATATCAAAAAATACCTACAAGTTTTGCTTAGAATTTTAGCTCATAAACATGCTCAATAGGAGCTAACAATTTTTAGTGGACTACAAATTTAATAGATTTAATTTAATTAAATACACTTAATTTATTAAAATTGATATAGTTAGGTTTAAAACTAACGTGTTTACGGCTACTTTCTGGGGTGAAACTTATGCAGTACCTCACTTAAATGCGAACGATCTACATGCATATAGATTTCAGTCGTGGTTATACTCTCGTGACCTAGCATCATCTGAATCGCTCTCAAATCAGCACCATTTTCTAATAAATGTGTGGCAAAAGAATGCCTAAAGGTGTGTGGAGAGACCGTTTTTTTTAACCCTGCTTTTTCAACCAATTGCTTAATAATTGTAAAAATCATCGCTCTTGTGAGTTGCTTTCCACGTCTATTTAAAAATACGGTGTCTCTATAGGCTTCAATGGCTACAATATGTGGTCTTATGTCCTTGAGGTATATCGTAATATATTTTTTAGTTAATGGACTAATGGGAACAAAACGTTGTTTATCACCTTTTCCTGTGACTTTAATAAAATCTTCGTCAAAAAATAAGTCCGATAGTTTTAGGTTGGTCAGTTCACTAACACGCAAACCACAACTGTATAATGTTTCTATAATGGCACGGTTACGTTCTCCTTGCGGATGCGATAAATCAATAGCCGATATTAACCTGTCAATTTCTTTTATAGAGAGTGTATCGGGTAATTTCCGTCCTATTTTTGGAGATTCTATTAAATCTAAAGGGTTAGTTGTTCGGTAATTTTCAAAAATGAGGTAATCAAAAAAGTTACGAAGTCCAGAAATTAAACGTGCTTGCGATCTTGGATTAATGGTTTTAGAAACGGAATAGATAAAGGTCTTCACCGTATCGGTATCTATAGAAGTAGGATCTGTACTAATGTTTTGATCCTCAAGGTGAACCATAAGTTTTTTAATATCATAACTATAATTCTCAATAGAGTTATGAGACAACCCACGTTCTATACGAAGGTAATGTGTGTAATCTGTTAAAGCGTGTTCCCATTTCATAGTTAAAATTAGCAATTTACTATGAAAGTTTCCTCTGATTGCAGCATCTTATTTGCCATATTTTAGATCTTAATTGTTAATAAAACTTTATGTAATGTGTTGAAAAACAGTATTTTGTATTTGTGTGTTTAAAAAATTGTTAATAACTATGTGATGAAACTTTTATATTAAACAAAAAAGGCTTTAGTTTGTAGTAATCAATTTAAACTTATATTATTATGAAAAAATTATTTTTATGTGCTGCTATGGCAGTATTTGGTTTCGCTAATGTGAATGCACAAGATGGAAACTCTGATGGACAAACTTCAGAAGGAAAGTGGTTAATCGAGGCTAACACTGGTAATGCCATGTTAGGAACTACAGGTATTTATTTTAGATCAAGTGATGGATCATCAGAATACAATATTGGTCTTGATGGTGGTTATTTTATCATGGATGATTTAGCTATTAAGGCAGGTTTGGGTTACGGTGGATTTAGTCCCGATGAAGGTGATGCTGCTAGCAGTTTTTCTTACAGAATAGGAGCTAAGTACTATGTTAATAGTATGATACCTGTAACATTAGATTTGACAGGTGCTTCTGGCGAAGATGTTTATGGTGATGAAACACCATTATGGTTAGGTGTAGGTGCTGGATATGCATGGTTCGTTAGTAATAGTGTTTCAATTGAGCCAGGCTTAAGATATAACTTATCATTAAATGAGGATTATACTGATGAAGGTGTTTTGCAATTTAATGTTGGATTTGCATTACATTTCTAATGAACACAAATTTTATAGTTAAAAGAGAGGCCATTGGCCTCTCTTTTTTTGCTCCAAACATAAATCCGAATACTTTAAAATTCATAAAGTTTGTAAAATAAGTAAATGCTATAATCCATGTTTATATAGATAATGTATTAAAGTAATCCTAACTCTAAATAGAAAGATAACTATTGGCGTTACAAAAGCGATTTTAGACTTTTAGGCCCAAATATTGTGTTTCTTGATTAACAGCCGTTTAGCGTTATTTTGCAGTTTAAAAACAAATAATATCGATGAAATACGTTAAATTTTAACAAAATTACGATTTATAGTATTAAAGTAAAGTCTACATTTGCCGACCAATTTAATTATCAAATTTAAACTTAAATTATGAAAAAATTATTTTTTACAGCTGCAGTTGCAGTATTAGGATTTGCAAATGTTAGTGCTCAAGAAGAAGCTAAAACTTTTGGTTTTTCTGAAGGAGATCTATTCATTGAAGGAATGGTTGGATTCAACAGTTCAAATGACAAAAACACTGAAAACAAAGCAACAAACTTTAATATTAGCCCTAAAGTAGGTTATTTTATGAGTGAAGATTTAGCTATTGGAGGAGAAATCTCTTATGAGTCTTTCAAAACTGAAGTTGGTGGTGTAGATGCTGATGATCTTTCTGGTTTTGGTGTTGGAGTTTTTGCTCGTTATTACTTTTTAGATTTAGGTGAGCGTTTTAAAACTTACGGTGAGTTTGGTGTTGATTATAGTAGCTTAAATGATAAGAGTGGTGCAGAAGATGTTAAACTAAACGGTTTCAATGCAGGTTTAGATTTAGGTATCAACTATTTCGTAACTGAAAAAATTGCTTTAACTTTTGGTTTAAAGAACATATTATCTTTCTCTTCACGTAAGTATGATGTTGATAATGCAGAGGCAGAAACTAACTTTAACTTAGGTTTTGGTGATGTTGCTAACCCATTTGGTGGTAATGCTGCTTTTGGTATCTTATTCAAGTTATAAGAATCTGTACACCACATAATAATATATTTAAAACCGAAGCTATTGCTTCGGTTTTTTTATGCGCAGTTTTTAATATATTTACTATATATAAAGCGCAGGTTAACCTATGGTATTAAACGTAGCTAATACCTTACTGTGAGTGACGTTAATTGAAAAAGATAAAACCACACATGAAAAAAATAATCATCATCAACGGTCCTAACCTTAATTTATTAGGCAAACGAGAAACCAATATCTATGGTAGTTTAACCTTTACAGAGTTTTTCGATACCGTTGTCAGTAAATATCCTAATGTCACTTTAGAGCATTTTCAGTCTAATATAGAAGGAGAACTTATAGACAAAATACAAGAGGTTGGTTTTACTTACGACGGCATTGTTTTAAATGCTGCTGCGTATACACATACTTCAGTTGGTATTGGTGATGCGGTTAAAGCCATTACAACTCCAGTAGTGGAAGTTCATATTTCTAATACCTTTTCTAGAGAAGAGTGTAGACATCAATCGTATATTTCTCCCAAT
>Ga0193951_1000522_pt1 | contig 17331 bp, 12 predicted proteins | sample BB_2_MG_FD_140370 | JGI IMG/M metagenome (GOLD analysis project Ga0193951, IMG submission 140370) | Microbial mat bacterial communities from the Broadkill River, Lewes, Delaware, United States - BB_2_MG | ecosystem: Environmental > Aquatic > Freshwater > River > Microbial mats | place: USA... | reverse complement strand
GTTAATATAATCTTTAACTCTGCTCAAGGTTATGACGAAGATACAGGTGAAGCGGTTGATAGTTTTGGTATTAGTTATGAAGTTGAAGGAGATTTGTCAGAGGTTGAGCATCAAGCACTCAACCAAATATTGTTAGAAGTTGGCGAAATGGCTGATGAATTTTTTAAAGTCAGTGCAAACTCTTTTGGGCAAAGTTCATACACTAAATATGTACCTCCAGGCCAAGCTGAATTTAACCTAGATTTTTTAGCTAATTTCAATAATGAGCAATTATCTGGCTTTGACATTGCTTTTTCGACTACTGAAAACCAACCTATTGCCGCTTTAGAAAATAGTTTTGAGCTAAGTTATAATTTTGATGAAAAACACAATACACAAGCGCTTTCGTTTAAGTCAAACGCTGGCGTTACCGAAATAGATTTTTCATTAGATATGTCTATTTTTGGTGGTAAAGACGTAGACCAAATGCAGCAATACTTAAGCACATTAGACCAAAACCTTGAAGATAGCCGTTTTAATAGTAATGACAGCAAAGAAAACTCTGCATTTGGTAAGCAAAATGATGCACGTATGCAGCAAGGTTTTGCTGTATTTAAAGACGCTTTTACCAGCATGTCATCAGCTGCCGAGCGCTATAGTAATATCGAGTCAGTCGCCGCTCGCGAATTCACTAATGGCAGAGAAATGGTCGCCGATTTAGTTGATAACATGGTGACTAATGATCCTCGTTATAAAGGTCTTGGTGAAGAAACTAATAACACATTAGGCACGGGGATTTCTAAACTAGCCGATTTTGACGCTAAATTTTCATTTACGTCGGAGCCAGAAGGACTTCGACCTATACATCCTAAAAGTACTGTCGAATTAAGTCAGGTAACCGAGCACTATAAATCAGGTGAACTAAACGGCACAACGCAAAGTAAAACAGTTAACGCTCACTTTGATTATCAAGGTACCCGTCCAGATAATTATGATAAAACTGAAAGTTACAACATTAATACTGCTGTTAAAAAGCAAGAATTAGTAGGTCTTGATCAAGAACACCAAGTAGATATTGATAAAGAAACATACGAATTCAATCCAAAAACAAATCAGTATGAATTAGAAACGGCACTGGTTGAAAGAATAACAAACGAGAGCAGTATTCGCCAAATTAACGATATTTGGCTAGAGAAGAATGAAACTAGTCATGATAAAAAGGAAACTGAGCGTGTTGATTACACCGGAAAGCCTGAAGATTATGAAAGAACAAGTCATCACTCTCATGACAAATTAGTTACGTTGATTGGTGACTTAGACAAGCTAGCAAACAATAAACAGGTTAAACGTGACTACATGATTGACTTAAATAACGTAAACTTTTTTATGGATAATAAACCAGCAACTTAATTGCTCTTAATAAATGATATCTCCCACCCTGATATAAGTTAACGATAAGCCAGTTTTGAAATCAATGCTTAATTGCTTATATTGACTACAAAACTCACTTATTATTCATAATACTCGCTTAGCTAGCTTGCAATTCCGACATAATAAATTGCTTAAATGCTTCTACAGGTTGCGCTCCTGCTGCCGCAACTTTACGGTTAAGCACTACAGTTGGTACTGATGATATACCCAAACGTTGCCATTCAATTTCTTTTTCTTGAACTTCTTTAATTGCATTTTTATTTTCAAGTCTAACACTTGCTTCATTCGCATCTAAACCGACGGCTGAAACTTCTTTGATAAGGACTTCACGGTCTGAAATGTTTTTCTGTTCAGTAAAACAAGCGGCGAATAATCGTAACTTTAATTCGGTTTGAAGATTGTAATCTTTGGCAAACTCCAACATAACATGTGCATCACGTGTATTCACTATCCTCATTTCTTCAAAAAAGTTAAATTGAAAGCCAACCTCATTGCCGCGCTCAGCCATCTCAACTCTAAACTTAGCGCTACTTTCTGGCGTAGAGCCATACTTTCTTGCTGAATGTTCTCTTAAATGTTCGCCTTCTGGTGGCATATCAGGGTTTAATTCAAATGGCTGCCATTCAATTTCAACTTGATCTTGAACACCTAATTCAGCAATTGCTTGCGCTAAGTTTTTATAACCAATAATACACCAAGGACAAACAACATCCGAAATAATATCTATTTTTAGCTTGTCTACCATATATAATTCCTATTAACCTTCAACTCAATTTTTATTAACTGAGTGAGTCTTATTTAATTTCTATAAATGAATTAACACTATTTATTGCACACCTATACCAACAAGAATACTATCAATACTATATTCAAGCTCTGATTTATCAATGCCAGATCGCGCCATCGAAGCAGTCCCCTTTAATATAGTGTATAGACTTAACGCATTGGCTTGAGCATTATTATTTAGCCCTAATTTAATAGCCTCAGCATCACTATTAAACAGTTCGGTATAAACTTGAATTGGCATAGCATCGGCTTCTTTAAGTAACTGCTCTGCTTGTTCAGGAATATCACCGCTTACAAGCTCTGACTGACATAATGCCAAATAACAACCTTTTGCATCACTTGTATCACATTGCATAGCTACAATAGACATCATATGATTTTTTAAACGTTGTTTTAGTGTCACTTTTTCTTCAAAAAGCAGGCTAATAAGTGGCTTCATTTTAGTATCAATATAGCACTGGGTCGCTTTAACAAATAACGCTTCTTTATTACCAAAAGCACTGTACATACTCGGCTTATTAATTCCCATACGCTTAGTTAAATCAGTAAGAGAAGCACCAACATAGCCCTTTTGCCAAAAAACATCCATGGCAGCATTTAAAGCTGTATTTTCATCAAATAATTTTTTTCTACCGCTAGACACAATGACTCCGAATTAAACAACCAAGTATAAAACCAATTGTACTTAACGGTACATTTTAAGTCAAACCTTACCGAAAGGTACAATTAATTAACTAAAGTATTTCTTTAAATTTATAACCAACACCATAAACTGCAGAGATCGGGTTTACCCCCTCTTCTATCTCGTTTATCTTTTTACGTATATTTTTTATATGGGTATCAATATTACGATCTGACATATCTAACGCCTGATTATATATAGCGTTAATAATATCTTCACGAGTAAACACACGACCAACCTGACTGATAAAAAGCAGAAATATTTTAAACTCAACCGCAGTAAAACCTATATCCTTCCCCTTAAGAAGCGCAACATAATCTTCTTTATGTACCTCAAAACCCGATTGATAAATAATATTCATTTTAGTCTGCTGAGTTCTTCTTAACACAGCCTGTATTCTTGCAATCACCTCTTTTGGGCTAAAAGGCTTACAGATATAATCATCAGCACCAAGGTTTAAACCCAATAAGCGATCGATCTCTTCGCTTTTAGCTGTGACCATAATAATAGGGACATTCGAGAACAACCTGACTTCTTTACACAGTGTAATACCGTCTATATCTGGCAACATTAAATCTAACAGAATTAAATCAACATGATTATTTTTTACAAAATTAACCACGTCCTGCCCACTATTAAAATGTTCAGTGCAGTAACCTTGTTGTTTGCAGTAAGCGATTAGCACTTCAGCAATGTGCTCTTCATCTTCAACAATCAGTATTTTATGTGTTGTCATTATATTAACCTACAATAGGAAAGGTAACTTTTACCGCCAAGCCACCTAATGGTGAATCTTGTATAGCAATATCTCCACCATGTGCCTCTGCTATTTGTTTACATAGTGATAAACCAAGTCCTGAGCCGCCATAATCTCTATTTCTTGATTTTTCTACACGGTAGAAACGTTCAAAAAGTTTAGTATGCTCCTCAGGCAACACACCTGGCGCAGAGTCATGAACAATTATCACTAACTCATGCTCAAATTTATTAATTTCTATATTTATTTGTCCACCAGCATGAGTATATCGGCAGGTATTTTCTAATAAGTTTGCAAATAGCTGGTGCAACCTATCTTTATCACCACTAACTAGGCATGAATCTGTATGTTGTAAAGCTTGACTATTAAGCGATAAGTTGTGCTCTTCAAATCTAGGTGTATAACTTTCAATTAATTGTTGAAGCATTTCGCATACGTCAATATCTACCGCATTATAAGTTAAGTTAGCTGTATCGCTGTTAGTTAATTGGGCAAGATCATCAACAATATGACTTAAATTATCAACCTGATTAATGAGTAAACTAATGCGCTTTTCATCAGCAATAAAAACACCTTCTTGCACAGCTAATAAGTGCGATCGTAGAACAGTAAGCGGTGTTCTTAATTCATGAGACGTATCAGACACCCACTGAAACCGCATTTGTTGATTATGTTCAAGCGTACCCGCCAATTCATTAAAGTTCTTAGATAAGGTCCCTAGTTCATCCTGAGTAAGCGGTTTAATTCTACTGGAAAAGTTTCCTTTATTAAGCTCACTCGTACCGACAACAATTTGTTTGATTGGCTTAATTAAATGTCGAGATAACACAATTGCCATAATAAAAGCCAGGAGAATAACGAATAAGGTGATCAATAAATAATTATGAAGTTGTGCCGATAAAAAAGCTTCAGCTGGACTATTTTCAACTAAATTTGAAGGCACTAAACCGATCCAGCCGATCACGGTATTATTTAATAAAACAGCTTCGATATAAGGGTTTTCATTTATATCAGCCCTACCAACAACAACTTGTTTATTTTCATCATACAAACTGATGCGTTTACCTGTTTGTAATAAATCAGCGGGAAGGTTTACCCATAACATCGATGGTGACTTTTTTTGCGTGGCTGCTTGTTTATTTATTACTTTTTTATTATTAATGCTCTGTGTATTATGGGCAAAGCTAGTATTGTCTTTTGAATATACTTCTGACGTATTTGGATTCTTTTCAGGTGCAACAATAGAACGCCATAGTTGTGTATTGTCACTAATAGGATCCCAAGAGCCGAATTCAGAGTAGAGACTTACAAGTTGTTGCTTAACCTCGTTAAGATGCTTATGTTCTTCTTTTTCAACAAAGTGATTAAACTCTACTGAGAAATTCATATAGATAAACGCAAACATTAAGCCAACTAAGGTTATATTAGTGATGAAAAAAGCTAAAAAGAATTTATGGATTAACTTCATAGGCTCTCTGGTATTTAAGATCATGGCTTTATACTTTGTAGCAGTATTGCATATTGACTATATGCCTACAATTGAGGTTTTCACATAATAGATAGACTTACTCAAATTATTGTTAAGTAAACCTATCTATATATTAAAGAGCTAAAAAGTCATATGAGCAGTAGCGCCTGCACTGAGTAATTTGTACTGAGGCTTAACAAAACTCGTATGAACTGCTCCTAAGCTTTTATGAAATGAAACCGAGAGTTCAGTTACCTTTGAATAACTATGTCTTGCTTGAAAAATAATTTCTCTGGTGTGATCATCATTTTTATCCACAACGGTTCCTAAATAAGCAGTTTCAATACTTATCGGTTTTCCATTTACCGTTAAAAGCATTTTTTGTTTAAGCGCATCAACAATGAAAGCTTCCTGTTGGCTAGCATTTAAATTATCAGGCATTACGGCATCAATATCGCCCAATAACCAAGCCTGATCACTTTGTAAAGCAGCACTAAAATGTTCAAGATCGGTATACATTTTCACTTCTATTTGCCCGTCTCTTATAATAACTTGCGCAGTTGTCTCATTTAAAATATGAGCACTTAAAGGTATGCTAAGCGTTATAAAATAACCAATACAAGCGAACATTAAAGCACGCAAGGTTTTTGTACATTTCAATTTTCTAACTAACGTCATTCTAGTTACCTCGGTTATTTATTACTGTTGAGATTCAGGTTGCTCAATGGTTGCACGACAAATTAATGTATTTACAGTTTCAAGATCATCACCCCAGATTATCTGAGCATTTTCATCCCAAGTTATCTCGTTATAACCATCTTTTGGCCCTACCGAGGCAGTATTATGTTCAGTTGCATCATCCCAAGATGAATCATCAAAATCAGTTTTTAACCAATTGTTAGGCGCTTCTTTAGACATAAAAGTACAATAGCCTTCGCCAGCAACAGGGTTAGACTCTTGCTCACATAACTTGTTCAAAGGGGCTCGATGAAGTACTTCACATTTCCAACTACTATCTGTAACAGAAACAACTTCATTAGTATCTATATCAGTTACTTGCATAATAAAACCGCCATCACCCATTTGTTGGTTTCTGGCACCTATGTACTCTAACCCTGAATCATTTTGCTTAAAATCTTTAATAATCAAATTAAGCTGGATAGGATAATCCTCAGAAAAGATAACCCTTTCTGCATTAAAAGAACGCTCAGTGGTTATAGAGACTGAATCTTCAATAAGAAGATTTTCACCAACATATGCTGCAAACCAGTTGTCAGCCCATGCTTCTAGCTTAAAATGGTGTTCACCTGAAATGTTTGGATTAGTAGCATTAACAGTGACTAATGGTGTTAAAACATTTTGCTTACGCTTAGGTTCAGACTTAGGTCTGCCTTCTTGCTCTGTAGCTAAATTTTTCGCTGGTTCAGCTTTTGCTTGGTCACTGTTTCTGCAAAAAGTGCCTTCTTCAACTTTACCACCATTACTAATAGTTTTTTGTTTAAAATCATAGCAGCTATCCCCCTGCTTTGATGGCATATAAGTCGTGAAATACTCTTCACCTTGATATGAATAACGCATAGTACGGCTGCCATCTTTTGACACTGTGTGAGTTAAGTTTTCAACACCACCTGCAGGTGGACGAAGATCAGCTCTTATTCCTTGCGTATCACCACTTAATGGAGCAACTCTAGGTAATTTTGCGGTATTAACTTCACCAACTAAACATTGAATGATATAAGGTGGAGTTACTGAGGTTTGATAACGATAACCAAAAGTGTCATCTGCCTGACCATTACACACATCTAAATCACCTTTACTGATTTCACTGCCGTCAGGATTCTTGTCGCCATACAATGGATAACCATCGTATGCCCAACCAATAATGCTATCATCGTCTTTATTTTTCATAGTCTCAATCATACACGTTGGTGACACATGATAATGATAGTCGTCACCTCGACCAGAATGCCCTCCACAGTTATCTAACTGCCCTAACACTAAGGTATCGTGTTTAGCATCATATTGACTGACATCTAACTCACCTTGCGATGAATAGTCATAAATAGGTACACCATTTACAGCTACGCCAACGGCAGCATCAATAGTGGTTAATGTATCTGCTTTTTTAGGTTCGAGTTTAATCGGTGCTGCATAACCTTGTGCAGGTACGGGAATTTGTTCATTAGTGCCCGTAATGCCTGTCATCATTTCATGATCAGGATAGGTAGAAGATGCAATGTAGGCATAGGTTTCATCGCAAATTACATCAACATTTTTATCAAAACCTGCGTCACTTACCGACTGTTGAATTGTAGTGCAACGAGCAGAATCAATGTGTTTAGTCAAATCAGGTTGAATAAAAGGAGCTGGCTTAGGTCTTTTTTCAACGCCTTTTTTCATCCCACCATTTGAACGTTTATTTGCTCCCCTCTCACCTTTTGCCCTCTGGTTATCACGATCATAACTTACAGTCATTTGTGCAGAATCTAACGTGATATCTTTCATTGCCGCTAAAAGTGTCTCTCGATCGACTTTTTCATGCTCATTAGAAACACTACGTTCAGGAAAAGTAACCGGCTCAGACAAAGCATAAAGAGTGTAAGTATAATTTTTCACTCCAGGACCTTTAGAGCACGGTGGCGCATATTCGTTTATATCGTTAACACTATTACTACCCAATAAACCGAGTGTTTCACCACTATTTATTTGTGTGGCATCCCCATTGATGTTGTACATCGTCCAGTACCAATGAACACCATCTGGTGCATTATGATGCATAATCAAGGTATAAGATTGTGTAGTTTCAGGTGCCCCACTCCAACTAAAAGGAGGGTGAACACTTTCACCATCACAAGTATAAGTAACAGGTAATTTACCACCGTCTTCCATAGCAGGGCTTATTAAAGTAAACGCGTTAGTATCACTATATTGCTGAGTTAATTCACTACCATTATTACATGCACTTAGTGATAAACTACACACTCCTACCAGTAAAGCTGCCCACGAATTTTTCATCATTTTAAACCCCAATAAATTATGCTTAAACATTAAGAATTCAACGTCAAAATTAACTATAAAAATTAAACGTTAATACTTTATTGTCGTAAGCTTAACCACCAAATGTAGGGCAATTATGTAGTTATATAATTTATTTATCATTTCATTACAGCTATTTTATCTCGAACATAATTAGTTAAAGATGACGCACTGAAAACAATTAGCTGAAATTTTTTACCTTATTCTCCTCTCTTCTTTTAACAAGATTATTATTTTTTTCTATTAAAGGAATGGTGTATGCCCAGGTCATTGATAAAACTATTAACAGGAGTGCTACTTATTGTAGGCTTCACTGTACAGGCACTTGAAATTGAAGAATTAGGCGATGGCTTATACCGCTTTATAGACGATAGACACCGCTCAGTATTTTTGATCACTCCACAAGGTGCCATTGTTACCGACCCTCTTAATAAAAAAGCGGCTACCTGGCTGAATGAACAAATTAAAACGCGTTTTAACGTACCTGTTAAATATGTCATTTATAGTCATAATCACAGCGACCATATTTACGGTGCAGAAGTATTTAAAAGCCCACATACAATCTTCGTTGCTCATAGGTTAAGTGCACAAGATATTAAAAATACTAAAATGAAAACAGTTAGCCCTGATCTAATATTCGATAACGAACTCACACTGACGCTAGGAGATTCAAACGTTAAACTTAATTATCATGGACCAAATGACGGTCGAGGCTCAATAAGTATGTTGTTTGAAAAACAAAAAACCTTATTTGTAGTTGATTGGATAATGATAGGTAGAATGCCATGGCAAAAACTGTGGAGTTACGATATCCAAGGTATGATTAATTCCACACAAGCTGTCCTTCATTATGACTTTAATACCTTTGTCGGTGGCCATGCTGACATGGGTAATAAGGATGATGTAAAACGCTATTTACGTTACCTAAAACAGCTGTACAGTAAAGTTACCGAAGGTATTTTAGCTGGTCAAACGCTTGATGAAATAAAGCAAAATGTCAAGTTAAGTGAATTTAAAGACTTAAGACAATATGAAGCTTGGCTGCCACTTAATATAGAAGGTGTATATAAACGATTAATGGAAGAGTCCGGCATGGGATGGCGAAGTGACTTGTAATAACTACACCATCAATCTAATACCAAAAAGTAATTGAGGTTTGACTCTAGAAGATTTCAAGGAGAAGTCAAAGATGATTTATTTTTGACTTCTTAAATATATTCAGTATTATAACAACCAACGAAAAATTATCGATCGAAAGCAAGCATCTTACTCAGTGGCACTCTCTTCTTCTTTTTCATTCAATGAATCAACAAAGGCCTGCAATCCTTCTTGAACAAGATCGTAAGTGGTATCAATCGTATCACTTACTTCACCTTCTAATACATTCAAACCGCCCAATATGTCTTTCGCTTCACCAAAACCTTGATCAATGCCACTACCGATAACATCCATAAATGCATTAAGAGATTCTTCTTCACTCAGATCAGGATTTTGCTCTCTAAAAGCACCTAAAAATTGCGTACTAAAAGACACAATACGCTCTGCTGTTGCTTCAGGACTAAAATCAAGGCCAGACTCATAAGCATCTTCCACACTGCTTTCAACACCACTTACTTGCAATGCTTCATTAATACCTTGTAAAGCTGCTTTCAATGCTAATGATAAAGGTTGATCACCAAGTGAATTACTAAATTCTAACGTTGATTCAATAATAGCTGCATTAAGCTGTTTCTTTTGAGAAACCGCGATAGACTCCTGAACCTCGCCAGTTTGACCTGTTGTAACTTGCGGGTCTTCAACGCTGTTATTACTGTCTGTCGACTTAGTCATAGAACTGGTATCTTGGCTATAGGGATTTTTTGCCATAACGGTATTCATACTATTAATGGGTGAGCTCATGGTATTACCTTCATTAGTTAGCGCTTATAAAAGTGTATCGGCATTACTAAGTATAACTTAAGATTAAATTGTTTATATTTTATCCCCAATTTATTTCGTCTACTATATTATTTTTAGTCTGTTATTGTGAATATAAAATCACTTTAATGAAGCGATAACGTCTCTGACTTTCAGCATCACAACAATATAACTAAAGAATTCAATGTAAGTCATTTCATTAACTCAGTCCTATAGCCTTAGTTGGCAAAATTCATCTAACTTATTAATTTTAAAATATAAAGATGCTTGAAATTAAAGTTATTACTCTAATAATTTTAAAGTAAATTTTTTTTTATGATTTGTAACTAACGATTTAAAAGAGAATTAAGACGTTATTAACCTCACTGATATTGCACTTAATTAAATGATTAACAACTGAATAAACAGGCTAAAATAAATTATTTTTTTAAAAAAAATTGTTTATTAGTGTTGGAAAACATCAAAAATTAAATTAGAATGAACGTTCACCCTAAAAGAGAGATTGGTTAACATGCAGCGTTCACGCGTCATTATTTTTATTATCACTGCTTTAGCAAGTACAATTGTTTTATCTGGTTGCGAACAAAATCAGCAGGCAAATGCACCGGCTCGGCAGCCTACTCCTGTTGGCGTTATTAAATTAACAAGCCAACCACTAACACTTACAAAAGAGTTACCAGGTCGAGTGACTGCCTCACGAGTAGCGCAAATTCGTCCACAAGTAAATGGTATTGTACAAACACGCTTATTTACTGAAGGTGCCGAAGTTAAAAAAGGTCAAGCGTTATATCAAATTGATCCAGCAACATTTGAAGCGCAAATAGCAAGCAGTAAAGCCGCTATCAGTAAAGCGCAAGCAAATATTGCTAATGCAAAAGCTAAATCAGATCGTTATGCAGAGCTACTAGAAATAAAAGCTGTTAGCCAGCAAGACTATGATGAAGCAGATGCTAATTATAAAAGTGCGCAAGCTGACTTACTCACCGCACAAGCACAACTTAAAACAGCGCAAATTAATATTAACTACAGTAAGGTTTCATCGCCTATCAGTGGTCAAATAGGTAAATCTAATGTTACAGCTGGAGCTTTAGTAAGTGCTAATCAGACAACTGCACTAGCAACAGTTACTCAACTTGATCCCATTTATATTGACCTTACCCAATCAAGCCGTGAATTAACACGTTTGAAAAAAGCTATTGCCAATGGCGAGCTCAATAAAGATCTTACTTCACAATCAAAAGTTGAGCTAAAAATGGAAGATGGCTCAGTATACCCGCATCAAGGCACTCTTCAATTTTCAGAAGTAATTGTTGACCCAAGCACCGGCTCGGTCACCTTACGAGCTGAATTTCCAAACCCTGAAAAACTACTGTTACCAGGTATGTATGTTAGAGCTGTCATTGTTGAAGGTGTTAAAGCTAACGCAATCTTAGTACCACAACGTGGTGTTAGTCGTAATAGTAAGGGCGAACCTACAGCGATGGTGGTTAGTAAAAACAACACTGTTGAAGCTCGAGTATTAAAAACTGACCGTACCGTAGGCTCTAATTGGTTGGTAACAAGTGGCTTAAATGATGGCGATCAAGTGATTGTTGAAGGCTTACAAAAAATAGCACCGGGTGCCCCTGTTAATGCAGTGCCAGCCGAATCAATCGCTAAAATTCAATAACGGAGCACATAAATGTCACGATTTTTTATCGATCGGCCTATTTTTGCTTGGGTACTTGCCATTGTTGTTATGTTGGCTGGTATCCTTGCAATTAAGAGTTTACCGATTGCTCAATATCCGTCAATTGCACCACCTACAATTAGCATTCAAGCTAGCTATCCAGGTGCATCTGCACGTACATTAGAAGATACGGTTACCCAAGTTATTGAACAAAAAATGAAAGGCTTAGATGGCTTACTTTATATGTCATCTACGTCTGAATCTAACGGTTCAGCAACATTAACACTAACTTTTGATGCCGATACTGATCCAGATATTGCACAAGTTCAAGTGCAAAATAAACTTGCGTTAGCAACACCGTTACTACCTCAAGAAGTACAGCGCCAAGGTGTTTCGGTTGCTAAATCTGCCCGTAACTTTTTAATGGTTGTCGGCTTTGTTTCAGAAAATGGCAGCATGAGTAATATCGACATTGGTGACTATGTAGCATCCAATGTGCAAGATATCATCTCTCGAGTAAATGGCGTTGGTGAAGTACAATTATTTGGTTCGCAATATGCGATGCGTATCTGGTTAGATCCAGATATGTTACAAAAATATAAACTAACCCCTTCAGACATCAGTGCTTCTATCAGTGCACAGAATGCGCAAGTATCAGCAGGTCAACTTGGTGCTTTGCCAGCAATATCAGGCCAACAGTTAAATGCGACAGTTACTGCTCAAAGTCGTTTACAAACGCCTGAACAATTTGAAAATATTTTTGTTAAAACCAATACTGATGGTTCTGTGGTGCGTTTAAGCGATGTAGCTAGAGTCGAGCTTGGTGGTGAAAGTTATGCCGTTGTTGCACGTTTTAATGGTAAACCTGCTTCAGGTTTAGGTATTAAATTAGCAAGTGGTGCTAACGCGCTTGATACAGGCGATGCGATTAAAGCGGCCCTTGCAGAGTTAGAGCCGCTTTTCCCTGAAGGTTTAGCAACAGTTATTCCTTATGACACCACTCCTTTTGTTAAGTTATCAATTGAAAAAGTAGTCAGTACCTTAGTTGAAGCCGTCGTTTTAGTATTTTTAGTTATGTATCTATTTTTACAAAACTTCCGCGCAACATTAATTCCAACAATTGCGGTACCCGTTGTATTATTAGGTACCTTAGCGGTACTACAAACGTTAGGTTATTCAATTAACACCTTAACCATGTTTGCAATGGTATTAGCAATTGGCTTATTAGTAGATGATGCCATTGTTGTCGTTGAAAACGTTGAACGTGTCATGACAGAAGAAAAACTTTCTCCTCTAGAAGCGACACGTAAATCTATGGATGAAATTAAAGGTGCCTTAGTCGGTATCGCAATGGTGTTATCGGCAGTATTTGTGCCTATGGCCTTTTTCAGCGGTTCTACCGGGGTTATTTATAAACAGTTCTCGGTCACCTTAGTTACCGCGATGAGTTTATCAGTATTGGTTGCCCTAATTTTAACACCTGCTTTATGTGCAACAATGTTAAAACCAAGCCATGTACACAATGATTCATCATTTATTGGTCGCTTCTTTATGGCCTTTAATCGTGGTTTTGATAAAACCAATGCTGGTGCACAAAGTTTTGTTGGTCGTATGATTAGACTAAGCAAACGCTATTTATTATGTTACGGCCTCATTGTTGGTGGCATGATTTATATTTTTGCACAATTACCTTCAGCCTTTTTACCAGATGAAGACCAAGGTATTTTGTTCAACTTAGTTAGTTTACCTGCGGGATCAACAACTGAGCAAACCTTGAGTGTAGTGCAAAAAATGGAGCGTCATTATTTAGAAGATCAGTCTGATGCAGTGCGTTCAATATTCACGGTAACAGGTTTTAGTTTCGCCGGCTCTGGACAAAATGCAGCAATTGGCTTTGTTGGTTTAAATCATTGGGATGAACGTCAAGATCCAAACCTTTCTGTTGGTGCCGTTGCAGGTAAAGCAATGGGCTTTTTCTCAACCATAAAAGAAGCCTTTATTTTTGCATTCCCTCCTCCTGCGGTTATGGAGCTTGGTACTGCTAATGGTTTTACTTTATTTTTACAAGACCGTGTAGGACTGGGACACGACAAATTACTCGAAGCGCGTAATATGTTACTTGGCATGGCTTCTCAAAGCCCTGTATTAGCAGGCGTTCGCCCGAATGGTCAAGAAGATAAACCCGAACTTGAACTCGATATCGATTTAGCCAAAGCCCAAGCACTAGGTCTAACACAATCTGATATTAACAGTACGTTATCTACCGCATGGGGTAGTAGTTATGTGAATGACTTTATTGATCGTGGTCGTGTGAAAAAAGTGTACCTGCAAGGTAGCGCTGAGTCACGTATGGTTCCAGAAGATTTAGATAAATGGTATGTACGTAATAATAACGGTGATATGGTGCCATTTACCGCTTTTGCTCAATCATATTGGACTTACGGGTCACCTCGTCTTGAACGTTATAACGGTTTTTCAGCAATGGAAATTCAAGGTGCAGCTGCGCCAGGTTATAGTACAGGTCAAGCGATGGATGAAATCGAAAGGTTAGTTAAAAACTTACCTGCCGGTGTTGGTTTTGAATGGACAGGTATTTCATATGAAGAGCGTTTAAGTGGTGGTCAAGCACCATTATTATATGCCCTTTCGCTATTAATTGTATTCTTATGTTTAGCAGCATTATATGAAAGCTGGTCAGTACCTGCGGCGGTTATGATGATAGTACCATTAGGAGTTTTTGGTGCGACCATGGCAGCATTCCTAGGTGGTTTATCAAACGATATTTACTTACAAGTAGGCTTGCTAACAACCATAGGCTTGGCGTCAAAAAATGCAATTTTAATTGTGGAGTTTGCTATTCATAAAATGGATGAAGGTATGCCATTAGTTGAATCAGCCATTGCCGCAGTAAAACTACGTCTACGCCCTATACTAATGACATCAATGGCATTTATTTGTGGTGTATTACCACTTGCAATCGCGTCAAGTGCTGGCTCAGGTGCACAAAATGCACTCGGTATCTCAGTTATTGGTGGTACGTTAGCCTCATCATTAATCGTAGTATTATTCGTGCCATTATTCTTTGTATTAGTACGTCGAGTTTTTCCAGGTAAACATAAAACTGTGGCAGAGGATAAATCATAATGACATTTAAAACATTCAGTTTAGCCAGTTTAAGTGTTGTAGTGCTAAGTGCCTGTCAAATGGCGCCACCACGTGAAGATATTGCCCTGCCAGTACCAGAAAGTTATGCAGTACAAAGCCAACAAGGTGATATTACTGATTTACACTGGCAGCAATTTTTTACCAATGAAAAACTACAAAAACTGATTGAGCAAACACTGACTCATAATAAAGACATTAAACTTGCTGCGCTTAATGTGCAGCAAGTACGTGCACTTTATCAAATTGAAGACTCAGCTTTATATCCATCACTTGATATTGCTGCCTCGGGTACGCGTCAGCGCTTACCCAGCGATTTATCATCTACAGGTAGTGCACAAATTAGTGAAAGCTATTCAGCTACCGTCGGTATGACAGCGTATGAACTAGATTTATGGGGTAAGGTTCGCAATCAATCAGATCAAGCACTACAAACCTTGTATGCCTCAGAGCAAACTCAAACGAGTGTAAAAATTAGCTTAATCTCTGAATTAGCCAATGCCTGGTTAAATTATGCTGCTGATAAAGAACAATTAACACTTGCAATGGAAACACTAAAAAGCCAGCAAGCTTCATTAGCATTAACCGAAAAAAGCTACGCGCTAGGCGCTGCATCAAAGTTAACCTTAGCGCAAATTCAAAGCACAGTGGCCGCGGCAAAAGTTGATATTGCAAATTATCAACGGATGTTAAAACGTGATAAAAATGCACTTGATCTATTAGTAGGCAAACCTGTTGCGGCAGACTTATTACCCATTGAGAGCTTGGATGAAGTACTAAACTTCCCCAATGTTCCCGTTGGTTTACCGTCGGAATTACTTGAACAACGCCCTGATATTAAAGCAGCTGAGTTTAAGTTATTAGCAGCGAACGCTAATATTGGTGTCGCTAAGGCAGCGTTTTTTCCAAGTATTACACTAACGGCAAATGCAGGCACTGCTTCAGCTGATCTTGATAATTTGTTTTCAGGCGGAACTGGCACTTGGAGTTTTATCCCTTCAATAACGATTCCTATATTCAATATGGGGCGTAATCAAGCAAATTTAGATGTAGCACAAACCCAGCAAGAAATTGCCTTAGCCAGCTATGAACAAACCATTCAACAAGCGTTTAGAGAAGTTTCTGATGCGCTTACGGATAGAGAGGGTTATATGCAACAGTTAAGTGCACTTGAAGAGCTATATAACAGTAATAAAGTATCCTTTACACTTTCTGAAGCACGTTTTGAAAAAGGTGCTGATAGTTATTTACAAGTGCTGGATGCACAACGTAATTGGTATAGTGCAGGACAACAGCTTATTAGTGGTAAACAAGCTTATATTACTAGCCAAATTAGTTTATACAAAGCAATTGGTGGTGGTTGGCAACGACCTACTCAACAGAGTAAATAATCGTTAGTGCCACAGAATTAATATTTTATCACTCGTTTATAAGTTCGTTGATTTAACTCATAATATTGTTAATTGAGGTCTTGTAAACTAGTGATAAGTATTAGGTTAAAGGGAAGCTGTGCTTTTCGGAGTTACTATGAAAGAAAAATCTAAAAGACAAACAGATCCTGCGATTGCGCAAGCTCGACGTGAACAAGTTTTATGCGCAGCTGCAGACTGTTTTAGACGTAAAGGTTATCACGGTGCCGGAATGGCCGAAATATCCAAAACGGCGGGAATGAGCGCAGGTCATATTTATAATTATTTTGCCAGTAAAGAAGCCATTATTGAATCGATTATTGAGCAAGATATGGAAACAATGTTCTCAATTTTTCAAGAATTTGAAGATCAATCTGGAGATTTAGTCACAATTTTAATCGATGGCTTAGATCATGCTGTAGATCATCATAGTGATGTCACTCAAAGGGCGCTTAATTTAGAAATGTTCGCCGAAGCTGCACGTAACGATAAAGTTTCAGAGCAACTACAAAAGTCTGACTGCTACGCAAGGAATAAAATGCGCAGCTTATTAGTAGGTGAACGTAGTTTAATAAAAGATCTCAGCGAGAAAGAGCTTGAAAGTCGCATAGAAGTAATGTTTTCAATGATAAGTGGCATTACCTTACGTAGAGCACTTAATCCAAGTGTTGATAAAGAAACCATTTTAATAGCCTTGCGCCCAGCAATGCGTGTACTGTTAATGCCCTTTACTACTGAAGAGCCAATGGAATAGAAAGTTACTTTTATTTCAGTGCTAATATGTCTACAACGTATTATCCAAATAGACTGAAGATAGTAACCCATTCAGTACGAAATAAAACATCAAAAATTCTCTCATTAAAAATTAGTAACAGGTTAATTTTGAGAGAGTTTTTCTCCATAAAGAATCACCTAATACCAGTTTCATTAATTAAGTGAACAAATTTATACGTAGAAAAAATTGCCAAATACAAGGCATTTATTTCAATAACTAGTTGTTCTAATTATTAAATAAATAACGATGTAGTTGGTGAT
>Ga0193951_1000521_pt1 | contig 17345 bp, 12 predicted proteins | sample BB_2_MG_FD_140370 | JGI IMG/M metagenome (GOLD analysis project Ga0193951, IMG submission 140370) | Microbial mat bacterial communities from the Broadkill River, Lewes, Delaware, United States - BB_2_MG | ecosystem: Environmental > Aquatic > Freshwater > River > Microbial mats | place: USA... | reverse complement strand
GCTAATGAGGTTGTATTGGTAACAATGAAATTGTCAATTGATTTAGTAAAGTAGGCGGCAGATACATAACCGACTTCATCGAAGTAATATTCTATTGCTGTTTCAAAATTAGTTGATTCAAATGGTTGTAGTCCTGGATTACCTGCAGAAATGCTCAGGCCATTTGTTGAGTTAGGATCATTTTGTACTGTTCCTGTTGCATTTAATGCCGCTAATGAAGGGCGTGTAACATTTTTTCCAATACTTGCCCGTATCACTAGGTTATTGGTCGCCTCCCAAGCTAGATTTAATGTTGGCAATACACCAGAGTATTCTTGTGTTACTTCAGTAAGTTCATTATTGACTAAACCTACGGAACTAATGTTTGTATTGTAATATCGAGCACCTATATTGCCACGTAAGAAGCCATTAGAAAAGTCAGCACTAAATTCGTATTGTAAATAAGCGCCTAAGGTCTCCTCTTCTACTTGGTTTGAATAGCTAGCTTGAGGTAAGTTACTATCAATGCCATAGGCATTTAATACGCTAGGTACGTCAACAACTAACCACTGTTGTTCGTTATGTCCTGTATAGGTATAAGTTACATTAGGGTCAATAATATCGCTTATATCTCCTTGTTCCCATTCGGTACGTAATATATTGTCAGTTTTGTTTTCCCATGCTTCATTTTTAAAGTTTTTTAAGGAAATACCTGCAGAGATAGTACCAGCATTATCTAACATATAGATTGTGTCTAGCTTGGCAAGGTCAAAGCTATTCGATATTTGATCTTCTTCTAGATCTATTTCGTGGTACCTATACTCATCAACGTCGGTTACATCATAGCCATAGGTGTTAATGCCATAAAATTGATTCTTAGTATAGTCAATTGTTTGATCACCAAAGGATTCCAAATAGACTTTAGTGCTTCCAGTATCAAAATCACTATTAGCGTGACCAACTAATGCTTTTAAAGTGAAGCTATCAGTGATGCTCCATTCACTATTTAACACCATTTGGGTTAATGTAGTATCAGCATTTTGTTGACGACTTTCTGAGTGAATCGCTGCGTTTTCAAAATGTGAATAGATTACTTCGTTACCCGCATTATATTGTATATCGACTAAACTTGAGCAAATAGGTGCGTTAGCTTCTGCTTGGATACTACTATAAGTTGGGCCTGTGCAGCCTAAAGCAGTAGAGCTTGAGCCTCTACTTTGCAGGTGAAATTCATTACGGTCGTTATCCAAAACACCGTATAAGCCATCAAACCCTATTTTAAAGTTACTACTAGGACGATACTGCAAAGCAACGGTTGCACCAATACGGGTTTGTTCATTTTCAAATGAAGAATAACGGCTACCGCGTGAAAACCTTAGGTCACCACTGTTAACAGCATCTTGGTTTTCCTGAGATAGAGCCGAAATATCCGACCCATCTGCATTTTTTAATCGCCAACGATAGGTATTAAAGCCTTGTTCATTGGTATTACGTTTGCTGTAGGCGATCGATGCTAAGGCACCAAAATCTCCCCATGTATTCGAAATTAATGCAGCTACTCGAGGACTTGTACCATCGGCTAAAGTATTTTGTCCTATTTGACCACTAATCGCCCCTTTAAAGCCATCATAATCAAAAGGTTTTGCAGTTACTAAATTAACTGTTCCACCGATGCCACCTTCATCCATGTCGGCTGAGAAAGATTTGTTCACATCAACACGGTTAAATAACTCAGAAGCAAAAATGTTAAAATCAAAAGCGCGTGAGCGACTGATTGAGCCACGACTATCCATAGCCGAAGATGAAGTACCTAATGCTTCCATTCCATTAAGCTGAACTTGGGTAAAATCTGGGCCTAAGCCACGTAATGAAATTTGTCGGCCTTCACCACCTTCACGAGTAATGGCAACACCAGGAATACGCTGCAATGCATCGGCAAGGTTAAGATCTGGAAAGTCAGCGATATCTTCAGCTACAATTGAGTCTTGCGTACCCAATGCATTTCGTTTTAAGTCTTTTGCTTGAAGTAAACTACCGCGAAAGCCTTTAATTTCAATTGTTTCTATGTCACCTTCATTTGTATCCGTTTGTGCTAAGGTCGTTATTGATACAGAGCTGAGAGCGCCAATAATAGCTATAGCTAGTGTCTTTTTGGCGAAGTGCTTTTTCATGTGAATCTCCGTTTATAATTTACTAATGAGCTCGCAAGGGGCGAATGACGAATATAAAGTAAAGCTTTAAATGCTGAGTTAATGATTTCGAAAAGGATGATACATAGCTTGTGTCATTGGTTAATTGAAGTACTATTCTCTTAGGGATAAATTTAATCAATGTTTTGCCTATTAACGTTACATTTTTGTAGTGGGAAGTAACTTTTTTGAATTGGTTCAATTGTTTAGCTTTAATTAGAGCGCACTAAATGCTCAAAAAAACCGACTGTAAGGGGACAGCCGGCTTAATAGATCTTAATAGCCTAAAATACTAATCTTCAGTATTAGCCATATCTGTTACTTTATCTTTCAGCTGAGCGATAAAGCTATTAAATTCAGCTTCCTCAATTTGGCCATCTTGATTGGCATCGATATTATTGAACTCTTCTTGCAAGAAGGTTAGGTGAGAAACAGCAACTTCATCTTGGCTTAACATGCCATTTGCATCGCCGTCTAATTCGGTGATTAATGCAGGGAAGCTAAGTTGTTGTTCGACTTTAGCCATTGTTGGCTGAGAACTTTCTATCGCTGTACTTATTTTATCTTCAGCGTTAACAAAATTAGAAGCAAGAGCCGCAGTAATTACCATTACAGTAACTTTGAATAAATTAATGTTTTTCATTTTGATACCTTTTTATTTGTAGTCGAGCAACGCTCGATGTGTATTTACGATAAAATCCATAATGAGTTAAATAAATCAGTGTATATGCATTATTTATGCTCTGTTATGTGTTCGAATACAGTGATTGCATACTCCATGCCTACTTTGTAATTCGTTGTTTTTATTGGTATATTTTTTATTTTTAGGTGTTTTCTCTAGTAGGTGTGTCTCTTTTTGGCGACAGGTTTATTGGTGTGATAAAGTTTTATGAAATTAAAAGTCCTTGTTTTAAAATAAATCTTTATAAATCAATGGGTAATAGAGTCGTTTTTTATTCTGATATTTGTCTCCAATTTGAGACATCATTGTATTTACATTAAAAATGACATAAAAAGGCGTTGAATTAATGATAAGGAGTTATTCAGGGTGCTTTGGCTGAAGAAATTGAAGATCGATCTTGGTAGTAAATTAAATCGAGTAAAATCGTTATCAATAAAGACATTAACTTTTTTGGGATTTACACTCGTTGCATTGCCTTTAGTTTTAGCGCTTTTATACAGTGCTAAGCAGGTGAATGAACTCTCTAAGCAAGGGGCTAGTTCTATTTTTACTGTGGCAGAATTAATTAATACCAACCAAAAAATAAATAATACATTAAAGAAAATGGAAAGGTACGCTAGCCAATACTTAGTACTGCAAGATATTGAATTAATAGATAACTACATTATTGAACAACAAATATTACAGGCAACCAATGAGAAGCTACATCAGTTTGATGATAGGGTAATTAAAGAGTTGAGTGAACAGTTCTCAACAGCAATACTTCAGGTGCACCAGAGTATAATGATTCCTAGCACGACGACATTAAATACTGATAGTGTAGTGGTGGTAACGTCTTTAGAAGAATTACAGAGTCAGTTTAAACGGTTGATTAATATTAATGAGGAAATAGATACGCGTAGCCGCGAGTTTATCAGTCAACAAGCGCAAGGCATCAAAGATGCTACAGAGAAAGTAAGCCATACCTTATTACAAAGTCTATTTATTATCCCAATTTCATTATTAATTGCAGGGATATTTATTGTATTAATCACTCAGCCTCTCAAACGGTTAATTCTAAAAATAGGTAGACTTCAGCAAGGTAATTTTGAACAAGATACTAATTTACCTACGGACTATGTTGCTGGTTTTCTTGAAATTAAAGAGATTAATGATGCATTAAATCGTATGAGAGGCCGCTTACATGCGCTAGAGTTACAAAAATCGAGCTTTATTAGGCATATTTCTCATGAATTAAAAACGCCATTAGCCGCAATACGAGAAGGTACAGAGTTAATTTATGATAACAGTGTTGGTTCGCTTAATAGTGATCAACAGGAGATAACTAAAATTATTCGTAACAGTACAACTCGATTACAACGGTTAATTGAAGAGCTACTTGATTTTAATATTGTTTTAGATTCTACAAGTTTGCAAGATAAGGAAACGATTAATTTATCAGAACTTATTGAACAAGTCTTAAATGATAGAATACTCGATATTAAACGCAAAAATATCATAATAGAAAAAGATTACCCCAATATCACTATTGAAAGTAATATGAAGCAACTCAATGTTATTATTGATAATTTATTATCTAACGCTATCAAATATTCACCTGAAAACGGAATGGTAAAAATATTCGCGGTTATTTGTAATAATCAGTTGGTATTTTCCGTTAGCGATCAAGGGAGCGGTATTGAAAAGGAGCAACAAGGTAAAGTTTTTGATGCTTTTTATCAAGGAACACCAGCCAAAGATTATAATATTAAAAGTAGTGGTCTTGGTTTAACTATTGTGAAAGAACTACTGATGAGATTAAATGGTGACATTACGCTTATTAGTCAAACAAAGCCGCCTAGTGGTACAACAATGAAAATCATACTTAATAGTGTTGGTATTGGAGATAAGCAATGAATTTAGTTATAAATGCACAGGATATAAAGCAAGGCTTTAAATTCTATAAAGCTCTTTTTATTGTGTTTATTAGTATTGGAATTACTGCATGTCAAAATACTGTACCGATTGAGAAATCTTTATCGCCTCAAAGCACAGAAGAAGATGCCAATAATACGATTGTCACTAATACCGTTAGCTTTGGTCAGTATTATCTCAAACTTAAGACACTATCAGACGCTGAGCTGCAAAAAGAGATAGAAGAGCAACAGGCTAAAAAGCGAGCCGGTAATATTGAAGCTGGAATTAATTTAATTTTATTATATAGCTTGCCTAATTCTTCTATTCATAATGTTTATTCGGCTAAATCTCAACTAAATGAACAATTAAAAACGTATCAGAATTATCCATTGAGTACAGCTGATCAAGCTTTTATCCGTTTACTTAAAGATCAATTAAATCAGCAGTTATTCTTATTCCAGAAGTTAATTAATCAGGAGCTTGCTTATGATAAGCAAGTGACTAAAAATCGAATTAATGAGAAAAAGCAAGTGAATAAAATTGCAGCACTCGAATTAACCGTTAAACAGTTAACAGAACAAATAACTCAGCTGAAAAAAATTGAGCAAAATATTAGTGAGCATGGACAATAAATTATGAAATTATCAGATCATCAACCCATGACGAATATTGAGCAAGATAAAATTTTAATTGTTGACGATGATCCTAGCTTATTACGTTTATTAGGTATACGTCTATCTGCAGCGGGGTATTTAGTTGAATCTGCAGCTAATGCAAAAGTGGCATTGGGTATGTTAAAAAGTTTTCACCCCCAATTAGTGATTAGCGATTTACGTATGGAAGGAATGGATGGCATGGCGTTATTTGAACAAATACGTCAACAATCACCTAATGTCCCCGTTATTATTATGACCGCACACGGCACAATACCAGATGCGATTAATGCAACCAAACAAGGTGTTTTTAGTTTTCTAACTAAACCTTTTGAAAGCCAACAGTTACTTGAAACGGTTGCTCAAGCTATTCGTTTACAACCTTCAAGCTCTACTAATAAAGATAAAGAAGCGACATGGCGTGAGAAAATAATTAGTCGTAGCGCTATTATGGAATCGTTATTGCAACAAACAAAGCAGGTTGCTACAAGTGATTTTAGTTTACTTATCCATAGTGAAAGTGGTACTGGTAAAGAGCTCTTAGCACAAGCAATTCACCAGGCAAGCCATCGTTCTGATAAACCATTTACGGCGATTAACTGTGCCGCAATTCCAGAACAGTTATTAGAATCAGAGTTATTTGGTCACGTTAAAGGCGCATTTACGGGAGCGGATAAAAGTTACCAAGGACTTTTTCAAGCCAGTAACGGAGGCACATTATTCTTAGATGAAATTGGTGATATGCCAATGGGATTTCAGGTTAAGTTACTCAGAGCTTTACAGGAAAGAGAAGTGCGTCCTGTGGGCAGTACACAAGCCGTTAAAGTTGATGTTAGAATTATTTCAGCTACTCATAAAAATTTGCAGGAAGCGATAAAAGAAAAAACGTTTAGAGAAGATTTATATTATCGTTTAAATGTGGTTGAACTAGAATTGCCGCCCTTAATAGAACGTCGAGAAGATATTCCTTTACTTGCTCAACACTTTCTTAATCATAGCAGTAAACAAACCAGTCTTGATATTAATGGTTTTTCGCAAGAAGCAATGGAGGTACTTATTGCTGCTCCGTGGCCTGGGAATATTAGGCAATTACAAAATGTTGTTGAGCAGAGTGTCGCTTTATCTCGAGAAAGTATAATTGTCGCGAGTTTAGTTAAAAATGCTTTGCGTGACGAAAGTAGTTCATTACCTTCATTTCAGCAAGCTAAAGATGAGTTCGAACGAGATTATTTAGCTAAATTATTAAAGCTAACGGAAGGGAATGTATCTCAAGCAGCTAAAATAGCTCAGCGCAATCGTACTGAGTTTTACAAGTTATTGAATCGACATCATCTATCTGCTGAAGCGTTTAGGGTAACCGAATAATATAAAAAATATTTAATCTTTTTTGACTTGTACAAAGTGAAGGCTAATTTTTCCTTGAGACGTCCAAGAGCAACGAGTACCTTGAGGAATAAATAGTGCTTCGTCTGTATTAATTGTGTGTATATTTTCTTGTTCATCAGTACAAATAAGAGTGCCACATTTAACTAAAATGAATTCATTATAAGGAAAGGCAATAAGCCCTGTTTTAAATTGTCCTCCTTGCCATACTCCTGCGGTAAAGTTTTTATTATAGCTTTGATATTCAAGCTTTTTTTTGTAACCGTCAGACGTGTCTTGCCAAGGAGTTTCATTTTTTTCATCAATAAAAAAAATATCTTTAAGTTTTTCTGATATAGGTAAGGACTGTTCCGATGCTAGGTAAGTAAGATGAAAAGTGATTAAATTAGCACTTTGTTGCCATTGATAAGTATAACCTTGTGGAATAACAAAGCTTTCTCCCTGATTTACCTTATCAACTTTACCCGTAATTGTGTTCTTTATTTCAGCAGAGCCCTCTACTATAGTGACGAACTTATCGCTGTCATGTGACGTTGCTCTTTTCATATGATTATTACTATCTTGAATGCCGACACTGAGCCCTAGTAATTTATTTTCATAATAGCTCTGGCTAGATTTATTGTGTGCTGATAGTTTTAATAACATTGTATTGTGATCCGTTGATTCTACACTATGGTTGTTAGGAAACTTGAAACTTGAAACTTGTTATTTTTTAAGCTTTTAGTTTATAAAATATTAGCTCGTAAGGCACCTATGATTAAGGTCTTAACTTTTATGTCTATCTCAGGTAAAAATAAAAGATAGATAAAGGGTTTTTATTAGTATATAAAACAGACGTTGAGATGAATAGCTGATATTGTGCATCAAAAGTTACTCGTCGCATATGTTCACAATTAGATTTATCCTTTTAATGTGGCTATTACTTGCCCAATTACACCATAGAACAGACCATGAACCTACCTAAAGCTAGCCTTCTTGACGATGATTCATCATTGTTTGAATCGCTATTTGAATTCATCGCGAATGATATTATTGAAAAAGGTTACAGTATTCGACCTTATGCATTACCTGAAAATTTAACCAATTTATTATTACACCATATTACCGAATTACCTGAATCAAACTTTAAACGGGCAGGTATTGGCCGCGCTAAAGATCATATAATTAATGATTTTATCAGAACAGATGAAATCAGTTGGATAACAGGAAGTAGTGAAGCTGGCAGTGCGTGGATATCATGGGCTGCGGCATTACAGGCTTATTTGAACAGACGGTTATTTCTCGGTTTATTTTCTTTTGAGAGTCACTTTGCTCGTTATACCAAAGGCGATTTTTATAAAAAACATAAAGATGCTTTTAAAGGTGAGGGAAATCGCGTGTTATCTGTTGTGGTATACCTTAATCAACATTGGTCAGCAGATGATGCTGGCGAGTTAGTGATATACGATAAAAAGCTACCAGCTTCAGCTGCTATTGATAACAAAAAAGTAACGGTGATCCCAAGTTTTGGCACAATAGTGGTTTTTTTAAGTGAAGAGTTTGTTCATGAAGTTCTACCGGCAAAACGTGATCGTTATTCTATAGCGGGTTGGTTTCGCTTAAATAATAGTATTGCTAATAATATTGATCCACCAAGTTAATCTTATCGCTTTTAGTTTTCTTTTAAATTTTTCTTAACTATAACTGTCTGTTAGAGGTCTCTGCTTGTTTATTAAATCGTACTTAGATTATATTAATCAAGCAGCACAGGTTATTTAACTAAATTAAGAATTTCTTTAAATTCACTGGCCCTGCAATCTTTAACAAGTTCATATAAACACATTTCTAGCCCAGAAATATCAAGGCCTCTATTAATAAGTTTTTTTATTGCTAACTCTTTATTAACAAGAGTTCTGGCCGATATGCAGTCTGTCACCAACTGTACTTTTAAGCCTAGTAGATGTAAATGCAATGCTGTTTGATAAACACAAATATGTGCTTCAATGCCGCAAATAAGCCAAGTATCAACATCTATCGTGTTAATTTGTTCGATGAATGAAGGCTCTGCGCATCCATCAAAAGTAAATTTAGTAATTGGAGAGTTGGTTGCTAGTAACGTTTTTAGTTCATCAGTGGTAGCACCAAGTTTATCAGGATTTTGCTCCAGTAAGATAACCGGTAAATCAAGCGCTTTTGCTCCTTTGATGAGTTTTTCACAATTCGAAATTAACGTGTGACTATCATGAACTAAGCGTGCCAGCTTTCCTTGGATATCAACAACAATAAGACCTGTTTTTTCTCGTTTTAGCATAGTCACACCTTAACTTTAAATTTTACTTGTGTTCAATATATCAATAACAATATTTGGATCAAGCTTATTTAATTTAATAGAATCGGTATAATACGAACCATGACGACAATAAAGAATAGAAAACCATGATAGAAAAAATAAATACGTTAAATGATCTTTACCAATATTTAGATAATCTTTTTGATCAAGATGTTGATAGTGATACGCTCTTTGCCGGAGGCTATCTTCGCGGTTTAGTTTCGTTGGCCGCAACCGATAGTGGGGATGAACAACAAGCTATGTCTGCAGCCTTAGTGGAAAATGTTTCACAAAGATTAGCAAATGCAAAATCTGAACTTAGTCCACAAGATAATGCGATAGTCCAAAATTTCTGGTCTGTTGTGCAAGGTTTAATGTAATACGGATTAAGTTTATACTCTGTTAATGTATCTGAGATCCGAGGTATTGTTAAATTTTTCGTCTAATAATATCTCGAATGACAAAACGATTTGGACTTAAATTGAAAAGCATTTCGTTATCAACAGGGTAGGGAGTACCACACAAGTCAGCTGCTAGAATATCGGCAGCCAATGGTGCTGAACATAGGCCTCTAGCACCAAAGCCCATCATGACATATAAATTATCAATAACCGGTGCAATTTGATCATACTTCCAATTTTTATCTTTGGCTAAATGTGGATATATTTCAATGTGTTTTTCAATATCAGGCATAGCACCCACTATTGGCATATGATCAGGGGTCATACAGCGTAACCTTGATTTACTTCTAGCAATGTCACTTGTATCCCAACCTATTTTTTGAGTTAATTCAGGTAAGCAAGTTGATAACATATTTAGATTGAATTGATCTTCTTCAGATGTCGTTGTGGTTCTTGTACAGTCTTTATTAAATGTAGCGCCAATAGCATGCATATTGTTATGTTGAGGGGTTAAATAACCTTTATGACATATCACTGTTGAAAGGTCACTGATACTTTCATTGGTATTCATGTTGGTTACTTGGCCTTGAACTGAGCTAAAAGGTAATTGTTTTACCCAGTCAAAATCAATTATTTCTGCGCCTCCACAAAAAACAACAACACAGGCATCGAATTCACCTTTATTTGTGAGTAACGTCCAGTTTTTCTGATGACTATTGTTAGGTTTACCTGTTTCTATTTTTTTTATTTTATTTACTAATATATTATTTTCAACTTTTAATCGACCAGTGGCTTTTGCTGCATTGATTATTTGTTTAACCGCATCTTGCGGTGATATCCAGCCTGCATGTGGCATAAATAAACCACCATGAGTTAACTCTATATTAGCTAACTCACTTGCCTTGTTAGCATCAACCCTATGAATTAGTTTTGTTGGCCAAGTGGCTAACTCATTAAACTTCTGTTGACGTTTTTCAAGTGCCTCTTTATAGGCTATTTCTAATAAGCCACACCATTGGTGAGGAAAACTAAAACCATCTTCAATAATCGTATTATAAAGTGTTTTAGCTCGCCAAAATGCTTGTTGATAAAACAAACTAATATCATCGGCTTGTTGGTGTAATAAAGGATATAAAGCACCAATTGCGTTACTTGATGCGCCTTGAGCAAGCGAGTTATCTTTACAGTAGATAGTTACTTTAATACCTTGTTTAGTTAAAGCTAATGCGGCACAAGCTGAAGCAATACCACCGCCGATGATGCTGACATGTTGCGGTTTAGTGATAATAGAGCGAAGTTGATACCCTTTTTTTGAATAAGGATTTTGTTGAAAAACGCCAGTTAACATTTCGTGCTTATTACCGATACAGGCTGTTTTTTGTGTTCTAAAGCCAACGTCTTGCATTTGTCGTTTTACAAAACCAGCGACAGTAAAGGTGGCTATGCTAGCTTCAGGTTTCGATAAACGAGCTATTTGTTCGAATAATGCCTTACTCCACATTTCTGGATTTTTAGCAGGAGAAAAACCATCGAGATACCATGCGTCAGCTAAATCATTTTTTAGTGGATTAAGGTTGGATAACCCTTTGGTGGCATCATTAATAATAACAGTGAGCGTGACTTTATTATTAAAAAAACTAAGCGAAAACTCTTCAACGTTGTCGTTGTCACAAGATAACTCAGGATATTGTGCTAATAGTAAGTTAGAAAAATTAGTTAATTGTGGTAGTGCTTGCAGTGATTTAACCAACTGCTGCTTAGTAAGTGGAAATTTTTCAACGCTAATAAAAGATAATTCAGGTAATTCCTTATCTGTGACTTCTTGTAATAATTTATGGTACGCCTGTAAGGTCAATAGAAAATTAAGTCCGGTACCAAACCCAGTTTCCATAATCACAAAACGGTCATCTTTGTGTTTTATTCTATCACTGATATTGTTTCCTAATAAAAAAACTTGTTCGCTTTGTTGATATCCAGATTCACTATCAAAGTAAATATCAGTAAATTGTTTAGAATATGGCGTACCATCTTGCTGAAAGCTTAACTCAGGGGATGATCTAACAGGTTTTTTCAAAAGAAACTCAACTATATACAGTGCATAATGTCTGAGATTTTACGTTAATTTTAGCTTTAGATCAGCGTAATTACATTTTTATTATTGTGATAACGTAGATATTCTATCAGTAACATTATATTATGGTGTACAAGTGTACGCTGGTTGGTCTATTTTTAGTTTACTTGTTGTACCAGTTATTAGATTAAGCTCAGTATAATACTCAGTATTTTTTGTGTATCAAAGTCTGAACTTTCCAAATTCGTACTTAATTTTTTATTAAACAATGGTTATTTAAATGAAACGTGTAGTAATCACCGGTATCGGTATTGTATCTAGCATTGGTAATAATGCTGATGAGGTTTTAACCTCTTTAAAATCAGGAAAATCAGGCATTACATATTCAGAGAGTTTTGCTGAACAAGGGTTAAAAAGTAATGTTTGGGGTAAACCTAACATTGATATTAAAGATCATATCGATCGTAAAGCATTGCGCTTTATGGGTGATGCAGCAGGTTATGCCTACATAGCGATGGAGCAAGCCATTACTGATGCAAAACTAACAGAGGAACAAGTTTCAGATTTTAGAACGGGTATTGTTGCTGGTAGCGGTGGTGCATCGTCAGCAAATATTGTTGCTTCTTGTGATACTTTACGTAATCGTGGTATTCGTCGTGTTGGTCCTTACGCCGTACCTAAAACTATGGGTAGTACAGTTTCTGCTTGTTTAGCTACACCATTTAAAATTAAAGGCGTTAACTACTCTATCAGCTCTGCTTGTGCAACGAGTGCTCACTGTATTGGTCATGCAATGGAGCTTATCCAGCTAGGTAAGCAAGATGTTGTTTTTGCTGGTGGTGGTGAAGAAGTTGATTGGTCTTTAGCTATGATGTTTGACGGCATGGGCGCATTATCTGCAGGTCGTAACGATACACCTGAGTTAGCATCACGTACTTATGATGCAGACAGAGATGGTTTTGTTATTTCTGGCGGTGGCGGCATGGTTGTTGTTGAAGAATTAGAGCATGCTTTGGCTCGTGGTGCACATATTTATGCTGAAATTGTTGGTTATGGCGCAACATCTGATGGCTATGACATGGTAGCACCAAGCGGTGAAGGCGCGGTACGTTGTATGCAACAAGCAATGGAAGGCGTAGAAGGTGAAATTGATTATTTAAATACTCATGGTACTTCTACACCTGTTGGTGATGTTAAAGAGCTAGGCGCTATTCAAGAGTTGTTTGGTGAAAATTCCCCTGCAATTAGCGCAACAAAAGCAATGACTGGTCATGCACTAGGAGCTGCTGGTGTTCATGAAGCCATCTATTCAATTTTAATGATGGAAAATAGTTTTGTTGCACCATCGATTAATATTGATAACTTAGATGAACAAGCAAAAGGTTTGAATATTGTGACTGAGAAGTTAGACAAAGAGCTTAACTTAATTATGTCTAATAGTTTTGGCTTTGGTGGAACTAATGCAACGTTAGTGATGAAAAAATATAAATAATAGCCTTTAGCGAGGGGACTTAAATAAAGCCATATTAGGTATTTACTTATTATGGCTTTTTTATTGCTTGCCTCTGCAAGTGCAGTTACTCTATAACTTAGTTTTTGAACACTCCCGCTAAATAAATAAATGAAAAATTAATGAAAATATTCTTCGATGAAAACATGCCTTACGCTAAAGAGTTTTTTAACGATTTTTGTAAGGAAGGGGACTTGATACCTTTCTCTGGGCGAAACTTAACAGCAGAGCAAATAATAGATGCTGATGTATTATTGGTTCGCTCAATTACTAAAGTTAATGAAGCGCTTTTAAAAAAGAATAAAAAGCTTAGTTTTGTTGGTACCGCAACTATTGGGTTAGATCATATTGATCAAACCTACCTAGCTCAACGCAATATAGATTTTCATTCTGCACCTGGCTGTAATGCTATTTCTGTTGCTGAATATGTTATCAGTAGTTTGGTGGTGTTAGCAGAACGCTATTTATTAAATTTAAGCCTATTAACGGTTGGGATTGTTGGTGGTGGTAATACTGGAACACGGTTAAGTGAAAAGCTAACAGCGTTAGGTATTCCATATAAAATTTGTGACCCTTTACTTGAGCATAATAAAAAAGATACAAGAGACTTTTCATCGTTAGAAGAGGTGTTAGCGTGTGATGTTATTTCATTACATGTGCCTAAAATTACTGATGGTGATTATCCAACCTATCATTTATTAAATGAAGAACGCTTAGTTAAATTAAAAGACAATCAAATATTAATTAATGCCTGTCGTGGTGAAGTCATTGATAACCATGCTCTATTAGCATTAAAGTTACAAGGCCATGGACTAAAAATTGTGCTGGATGTATGGGAAGGTGAGCCGGAAGTATTAACGCCACTTATTGAACATACAGAAATAGCGACAGCACATATCGCAGGTTATAGCTTAGAAGGAAAAGCAGGTGGAACAGAAATGCTTTATCAGGCATTATGTCGCCATATAGAAAAACGTCAGAATATTAGTCTTGAGCCAAAACGTAAATTAATTAACTTTTTACCTCCTGCAAATATTTCAGAAGTAAAATTAAATCAAGAATTTAATGAAGAATTGCTAAACCAACTGGTAAAAATGGTTTACGATGTAAGACGTGACGATGCTATTTTCCGTCAGCACTTATCAATTAAAGGTTTTGATAGCTTAAGAAAGAACTATCCGGTAAGACGGGAGTTTTCAGCGGTACAAGTTACCTTGTCATCTAGTACCTCAAGTGATGTGCCACATCGCTTAGGTTTTAATAAAACATAAACTAGCATTAGTTTAGCTAAATTTAACGAAAAAGAGAGAGGATCATGGCACAGAAATTTGATGTATGCATACTTGGCGCAACAGGGCTAGTTGGCAAAACCATTATGGAAATTTTAGAACAAAGAAACTTCCCAATTAATAAATTATACCCATTAGCAAGTGCTCGCTCTGCTGGAGAATTTATTGAATTTAATGGCGAAAGCATTGAAGTGCTTGATGCAGATAAGTTTGACTGGAGCTTAGCGCAAATTGGATTTTTCTCTGCTGGTGGTGCAACGTCAGCAAAGTTTGCACCTTTGGCTGGTGATGCCGGTTGTATCGTTATTGATAACACCTCTGAATTTCGTTACGACGACGATATTCCATTAGTTGTGCCAGAAGTAAATCCAGAAGCATTAGCTGAATATAGAAACCGCAACATCATTGCTAATCCTAATTGTTCAACTATTCAAATGTTAGTGGCGTTAAAGCCAATTCAAGATGCTGTAGGCATTGATAGAATTAACGTGTGTACTTACCAATCAGTTTCTGGTGGTGGTAAAGAATCAATGGATGAGCTTGCAAAGCAAACGGCTGATTTATTACAAGGTAAGCCAGTTGAATCTAAAAATTTCTCTCGTCAAATCGCATTCAATGTAATTCCGCAAATTGATGTTTTCCTTGAAAATGGTTACACCAAAGAAGAAATGAAAATGGTTTGGGAAACCAAGAAAATATTTGGAGATGATAACGTTTTAGTTAACCCTACGGCTGTTCGTGTTCCGGTATTTTTTGGTCACGCTGAAGCGTTACACATTGAAACTCGTAGCCAAATCTCGGTTGATGAAGTTAAAGCATTGCTAAGTAATGCAACAGGTGTTGTATTATGTGAAAATGATGAAGATTTCCCAACACAAATTGGTGAAGCAAGTGGCCAAGATGATACTTATGTCGGTCGTGTACGTGAGGATATCACTCATCCAAATGGTATTAACTTATGGATTGTTGCAGACAACATTCGTAAAGGCGCTGCTACTAATAGTGTTCAAATAGCTGAGTTGTTAGTGAAAGATTATTTAAGCTAATAAAATACGATAGAAAAGTAGCAAGCTCGACTTATCCATTATAGTTTACTTGTTACTCTTAAGAAAATTTAAAACTCGCCGTTAACATTGTATAAAATATGTTAATTGCGGGTTTTTTGTTTTATATCACTAAAATATTGAGATATTTACGTTGAATTTGCTATTATTCCTAATGACAAACTAATCGTTGTATTAAAGCTACACCTTTAAATGGAATGATTTTTGCTTATATTTTAAAGATTAACTATTATCGAAATATTGTCAAATAACTGACCTATAGCTAATTTTGCAAAACAATAACTAGGAAAACTTCGATGCCAAAATTATTACACCTGTGCCTACGGCAGGTTGTTCTTAGCATATCAATAGCTAGTATATTAAGCGCTAGCCTTATCATTACTAGTGTATCCGTTATTGGTTTCCCTACTTTTGCTCAAGAAGCTTTACCAGAAAGAGCTGGCGTTCGTATGTTAGGCCCTAAGGGATCAGATGTTGTACGTTATGAACGTTATGGCCCTATAAATAAAAGTGATACGCTATGGAATATAGCGTTAACCGTTCGACCTGATAATCGCTTAAGTGTTTATCAAGTGATGCAAGCCCTATATCAAGCTAATCCTAATGCCTTTGTTGATGGTAATCTTAACCTTTTAGTTAATGGCGAATATTTAAAGATACCATCGTTTGAATATATGATGTTAGTTGACACTAGTGCAGCAAAGAAAAAATCTAGTGAAGACGAACAAGCATGGAAAAACAACTCATCTAAGAAATCGACCTCAGCATCAAAAACAGCTAGACGGAATGTTAATAAACAAGATTTAGATACCGTAAAAGTCGAGCTCAATGATCAATTAGAAAAAATAGATAGTGAACAACAGTTACGCTTAGAAAATATCCAACAGGATATTTTAGATTCTATCGGTGGTTTACAAGCGCTTTTAAAAGAAAATGAGGCATTACGCCAACGTTTGTCATCTTTTAATGATCAATTAGACACAATGCAGGCAGAAGTCGCTAAAAGCAAAGAAATTAAGCTACAAATGGATGATATGATTCAATTGCAGCAGGCGTTACTGGCAAAAGCACAAGCGAGAGAAGAAGAACTACTTTTAGAAAAAGAACAAGCCAAGTTAGATGATAATATTTTTAGTAGTCAATGGTTTGTTGTATTAATGGCAACATTACCGGCCATTTTAATCTTACTTGTGGCTGCATTTATCCTGAAGCGTAGGAAAAAAGAGCCTGCAACCCTAGAAGATTCTCCAAAAGAGCCATTAAAAGAAAAAACTAAAGCTGACAAAGTCACAGAAGAAGTTGAAGCGCCTGAAGAATTGTCGCTCGACGATGAATTATCATTAGATGAAGAACTATCTCTGGATGAAGAGTTATTACTAGATGATGAATTATCACTAGATGACGATTCATCTAGTGATCTTTTTGAGACTGATGATAACGATGTTATACACCTTGATGGTGACGATGATACATTAAATGACTTAGACGATTTAGATGACTTGGATGATCTAGACGACATGATACTTGATAAGGAGGTTGATGAATCAGCCTTACTTGAAGGTGGAGAGTTAGATCAATCTGCACTTGATTCCTTACTGGCTGGCAAAGATGAAGATAAAGACGAGTCTCCGGAAGATGATGTTTTAGCAAATAATGAACTAGATCAAAATGATTTGGATGACTTGTTAAGTGGGCTTGATGATGAAGCAAATATTCAGGAAGAGGAGCCTTTAGTTTCAGAGGAAGTAGCTGAGTCTGAAGTAACCGACCCAGATGATATTGATGCCTTGCTAGATTCTATTGATGTTGATGCGGATGAAGCTATTGCAGAAGAGCCAGCTGAATCTGAAGTAACCGACCCAGACGATATTGATGCCTTGCTAGATTCTATTGGTGTTGATGCGGATGAAGCTATTGCAG
>Ga0193951_1000520_pt1 | contig 17397 bp, 17 predicted proteins | sample BB_2_MG_FD_140370 | JGI IMG/M metagenome (GOLD analysis project Ga0193951, IMG submission 140370) | Microbial mat bacterial communities from the Broadkill River, Lewes, Delaware, United States - BB_2_MG | ecosystem: Environmental > Aquatic > Freshwater > River > Microbial mats | place: USA... | reverse complement strand
ATACATCTATCATTTGATAGAAATGAATAAAGTCATTTCTAGTATTTCCCTTTACAGAATCTATATATTTTTGTGTAAATTTCTCTGAAGAAATATACAATACTGTTTTGTCTGGATATTTATCTTTAATTTCAACTCCAATAGCATGAGCTATATGGGTTTTTCCTAATCCAACTCCTCCATAAATTAACAAAGGATTAAATGAAGTTCCTCCAGGTTTATTAGCAACAGCCATTCCTGCCGAACGAGCTAACCTATTAGAATCTCCTTCAACAAAACTTTCGAAATTGTAATTAGGATTTAATTGAGATTCAATTTTTACCTTTTGAATTCCAGGAATTATAAATGGATTTTTTAACTCTCGTTTATTAATATCTAGTGGAAACGCAACTCCTTGAGGTGTAATTGGGTTTCTATTAGAACTTGGTATTTTTACAGTATGTGGATTGTTGCTACTGTAATTATTTTCCATTCTTACATCATAAATCAACTTTGCATCCTCACCCAATTGTTTTACCAAAGCAACTCTTAATAACTTAATATAGTGTTCTTCTAGCCATTCGTAAAAAAATTTACTAGGAACCTGAATTGTCAATGCTTCACCTGATAATTTAATTGGTTTAATTGGCTCAAACCAAGTTTTATACGCTTGTTGCTTAATGTTATCCTCGATAAAAGATAGGCATTCCGTCCAAACTGATGATGCAGTTTTATTCATTGGTAATCTAAAAGGTATATTTAAGTTAATTAGTTTTTAAAAAAGAGTAAACTCCTTTTCCTTTTTTGGTTGTACAAAAATGTGAATATTTTTCAGTATAAAAAAATTAAATATCTATTGATTATTAATTTTTTTTTACGTAACATAACACGTATAAATATACAAAATGATTTCAAATAAAATTCAATTTAGAGTAAGATATGGCGAAACCGATCAAATGAGTTATGCATATCATGGGAATTATGCACAGTACTTTGAAATGGGCAGAATAGAATGGCTAAGAGAAATGGGGGTTTCGTATAAAAAAATGGAAGAAACTGGTATTATGTTACCTGTAATTAATCTAAATATAAATTACAAAAAGCCTGCAAAATACGATGATTTACTAACGTTAAAAACAACACTAATAAAAACACCAACTGTTAAAATTGAATTTGAATACGAATTACGAAATGAAAACGACGAACTTTTAACAACGGCTAACATTACTTTGGCATTTGTAAATATGAAAACAAATAGACCTACTAAAGCTCCTGAATATTTATTAAAAAAACTTAATGCTACACTTCCTTAATATTTAAACACCTTAAATCTTCAAATCTATCTTTAACTTTTTGTGAATTCTTTTTTCTAACCGAAATTATAAAATCGCAATTTAATTCCATTTTTTGATGTAAAATTTCTAAATTTTCTTCTTTGATAATTCGCATCACTTTATTCATATACTGATATTCAAAAATTAATTGAAAATGAATATCTATCGTTTTTACAACAATTTTAGCTTCATCTAAAATTAATTTTGCAGTTGTTTTGTATGCATTTATTAACCCACCAACCCCTAATTTAGTTCCTCCAAAATACCGAACTACAATTACCAAAACATTTGTTAATTCTTTAGATAAAATTTGCCCATAAATTGGTTGACCTGCAGAATTATTAGGCTCTCCATCATCGTTAACTCTGTACTGTATGTTTTCAATACCTAACTGCCAAGCATAACACCAATGTCTTGCCGTGTGATGCTTTTTTTTAACACTTTCAATACATTCTTTTATTTCATCTTCTGAAGTTACAGGAAAAATATAGCCAATAAATTTACTTCCTTTTTCCTTATATAAAGCATCGCCTTTAGCTACATCAATAGTTTTATATGTGTCTTTTTCTAAAATACTGTAAAATTTAAGAATACAAATATATCAAAAGTAAAATTTTAATTTTCTGTTTTTAAATGAATATATTTGAACACTAAACTTAACCACTTATGAAAAAAATTTCTTTATTACTTTATTCACTTCTTTTAATTATTTCTTGTCAAGAAAAAGATTTAAAAAAAGAAATTAAAAAAACAAGAACTCCTAACTCTTTCGCAATAGTAATCCATGGAGGTGCTGGTGGAATAAAAAGAGAGTATTTTACTGAAGAACAACAGAAAGCATATGCCGAAAAATTACAAGAAGCTTTAAACGCTGGATATTTAGTACTTGAAAAGGGTGGTATTTCATTAGATGCTATTCAAGCTGCAATAAATGTAATGGAAGACTCTCCATTATTTAACGCAGGTAAAGGAGCCGTATATAACAGTGAAGCAGCTCAAGAAATGGATGCTTCAATTATGGACGGTCAAACCTTAAATTCTGGAGCAATTGCTGGCGTAAACCATATTAAAAATCCAATTTTAGCAGCGCGTGTAGTTATGGATAGCTCTTCACATGTAATGCTTTCTGGAAAAGGTGCAGAAATTATGGCTGCTAAATACGGAATTGAAATGGTAGATAGCTCCTATTTTTTTACAGAAAAAAGAATGAATCAGCTTAAAAAAATTCAGGGAAAAGAGCAAACTCAGTTAGACCATACTGCGTTTTTAATAAAAAATGAATTAATTGACGATCATAAATACGGAACCGTTGGCGCCGTTGCAATAGATAAAAATGGAAATATTGCTGCTGGTACTTCAACAGGTGGTATGACCAATAAAAAATATGGACGAATTGGAGATTCTCCTATCATTGGAGCAGGCACGTATGCTAATAATTTAACTTGTGGAATTTCTAGTACAGGTTCAGGTGAATATTTTATTAGAACCGTTGCCGCTCATGAAGTTTCAAATTTAATTCAATATAAAAAAGTAAGTCCATCCGAAGCGCTTCACGAAGTTTTATTCAATCAAATTGGTAAATTAGGTGGAGAAGGTGGAATGATTTTATTAGATAAAAATGGAGATGTTTACTGGGATTTTAATTCCTCAGGCATGTTTAGAGGCTACAAAAAATCAAACGGAGATACTAAAATTGAAATGTTTGAAAAAACAAACTAATCACTATTTTTATAAATATACAACGTATCATCTGAAATTTTTCGGATTTCAGATGGTACTTTTTTAAATTTTGGAGCTTTTAATCCATCTTTAAAATTTGTATTCCCTTCAAATACATATGCTTCATCCCATAAACCTTTATCTATAAAAGCTTTTAGAGTATAAGCTCCTCCTTCAATTAGCACAGATTGTATTTTATATTGATATAAAATCTTTATTATTTGTTGAGGAACATTTTCTGAAAAATTTATTTTCTCAAAATACGTATTTTTAAATAAACTTTTTTCGAGTAATTTATTCGTTAAAACTACGGTTTTAACACTATCATCTAATAAATTATAATCTTTTGGTACTTTTAAATTTTTATCAATAAGGATTCTTATTGGATTCTCTCCATACCAACCTCTAACAGTTAAACTTGGATTATCGTTTAAAGCGGTATTGGTTCCTACTAGAATAGCTTGCTCTTCTGCCCTCATTTTATGAACCAACTGTTGAGAATATTTATTAGAAATCCAATTAGGAGAATTACTTCCTCCTTTTTCTCTTTTTTTATCTATAAACTTATCTTTAGTTTCAGCCCATTTTAAGATTATAAATGGGCGCTGTTTTTGATGATAGGTAAAAAACCGTTTATTTAAATGATAACACTCTTGTTCTAACACACCTATAATAACGTCGCAACCATTTTTCTGCAAATGTAAAATCCCTCTACCACATACCTCACTATTAGAATCTATAATTCCTATAACTACTTTTTTAATTCCACTTTCAACAATTAAATTAGCACATGGAGGTGTTTTTCCATAATGAGAGCAAGGCTCTAAACTAACATAAATAATAGCATCTTTTAACAGCGATTTATCTTTAACCGAGTTAATTGCATTCACTTCTGCATGAGGCTCTCCAGCTTTTTGATGCCACCCTTCACCTATAATTGTATCATTGTATACAATAACGCTTCCAACCATAGGATTAGGATACGTAGTGCCCAAACCATTTTTAGCTAATTGTATGCATCTTTTTATATATTTTTCGTGTATCTTCACGTCGTAAAAATAGTACTTTAAAATGACTCTTAATAACTTTACAATTAGAGAAATTAAACCTGAAGACAATGTTAAAATAGCCAAAGCAATTCGTGAAGTTTTAATTGAATTTGGCGTTCCTAAAGTTGGCACTGCATATGCCGACAAAATTTTAGACACCTTATTTGAAGCCTACAATGTTGAAAATGCAATTTATTATGTAGTTGAAAAAAATAATGAAATTTTAGGTGGCGCAGGAATAAAACAATTGGACAATTATACTGGAAAAGTATGTGAACTTCAAAAAATGTATTTCCTACCCGCTGCAAGAGGCATAGGACTAGGTAGTAAAATGATGCAAATATGTTTACAAAAGGCTAAAGATTTTGGTTTTGAAAAATGTTATTTAGAAACCCTTCCTTATATGGAAGAAGCCAGAAAACTGTATAGAAAAGTTGGTTTTAAAGACTTGGATAAGCCAATGGGAGATACAGGACATTATTCTTGTAATTTATGGATGCTTAAAGATTTATAATGCAAATTCAAGAATTTAAACAGTTATTTTTTAAAGAGCTTTCTGATAATTATCCTCAAACAGAAATTCAATCATTCTTTAATTTATTAATTGAACACCTGTTAAAAATGAATCGTGTTGAAATAGCTCTTCAGCCCAACCTAATAATTGGTAAAGATGATTTAATTTTTCTTCAAGATGCTATATCTAAATTAAAAAAAGAAATTCCTGTTCAATATATAATTGGTGAAACGGAATTTTTTGGATTGCCATTTAAGGTAACTAATGAAGTTTTAATTCCAAGACCTGAAACCGAGGAATTAGTACATTGGATTATAAAGGACCACCTAGATAAGGTTCAAAATTCTGAATTAAAAATTCTTGATATTGGTACAGGAAGTGGTTGTATTGCAATTTCTTTAGCAAAAAATTTACCTAATACTAACGTTTATGCACTAGACATTTCCAAAAAAGCACTAAAAGTTGCAGAAGAAAACTCATTAAAAAACAACGTAGCTATCCAATTTATTACTGAAGATATCCTCAGCATTAAAAAGCTACCGCATCAATTTGATATTATTGTAAGCAACCCCCCCTATGTTAGAGAATTGGAAAAAAATCAAATGCAACAAAATGTATTAGGAAATGAACCTCATTTAGCCCTGTTTGTAAAAGATGAAAACCCATTAGTATTTTATGATAAAATTGCTGATTTAGCTAAAACACATCTTAAAAAAAATGGAACACTTTATTTTGAAATCAATCAATATTTAGGAGAAGAAACTGTCCAACTGTTACACCAAAAAGGATTTAAAGAAATACAATTAAAAAAAGATATTTTTGAAGTTAACAGAATGATAAAAGCTTTTCTATAATTAAGTATATTTGCAAAATGCGAATAGATATTATTACTGTTTCACCTGAATTGATTAAAAGTCCGTTTGAATTTTCAATAATCAAACGTGCCATTGATAAAAACTTAGTTGAAGTCCACTTTCATGATTTAAGAACTTATGCTTTAAACGAATATGGTAAAATAGATGATTATCAATTTGGTGGTGGAGCTGGTATGGTTTTAATGATTGAACCTATTGATAAATGCATTTCAAAATTAACATCAGAAAGAACATATGATGAAATCATTTATATGACTCCAGATGCGCCAACTTTAAATCAGCAAACTGCCAATACACTTTCTTTACAAGAAAATATCATTATACTTTGTGGACATTACAAAGGAGTAGATCAAAGAGTTAGAGATTTATTTATAACCAAAGAAATATCTATAGGAGATTATGTACTAAGCGGAGGAGAGTTAGGTGCTGCAGTTTTATGCGATACAATTATAAGATTAATCCCAGGAGTTTTAGGAGATGAAACTTCTGCTCTTACAGATTCTTTTCAAGACAATCTATTATCGCCTCCAGTATATACTAGACCCTCTGAATATAAAGGACTTAAAGTCCCTGATATCTTATTATCAGGCAATTTTCCTAAAATTGAAGAGTGGAGAAATGAGAAAGCATTTGAACATACAAAAAAAATTAGACCCGATTTATTGGAAGACTAATCTTTTTTACTAAATTTGCACTCTCAAAATTAACCTCTGACGATACTCGTGAATGTTGATTTATGAAAAACCATTAATTAAATTTTAAAATGGAAAGTTTAGTAAAATTTGTACAAGACGAATTTGTAGCAAAAAAAGAATTTCCTCAATTTCAAGCAGGAGATACTATTACTGTATACTACGAAATTAGAGAAGGAGAAAAAACACGTACACAGTTCTTTAGAGGTACAGTTATTCAAAGAAGAGGAACTGGAGCTTCAGAGACATTTACCATTAGAAAAATGTCTGGAACCGTTGGTGTAGAGCGTATTTTCCCTGTTAATTTACCAGCAATTCAAAAAATTGAAGTTAACAAACACGGTAGAGTACGTAGAGCTCGTATTTTCTACTTTAGAGGTTTAACTGGTAAAAAAGCTAGAATCCAAGAAAGAAGACGTTAAGATCTACTTTCTACAACAAAATTTAAGCCCAATTTTCAATTGAAAATTGGGCTTTTTCAGTTATTAACATTTGTTAATAACTACAGTTTACAACTTGTTGATATAAAATCTATTATAAATTTGGAAATTAAAATTTTACCTATTTATTTTACAAAAGAATTAACGGAGAAATGTTAATTTACATTGTTGAAATGCAAATTTTAATACTGTAAAACATTTTAAAGTAACATTCTTAATGTTCTTGAACATCGTTTTTAAAACCAACTTTAAAAGAGTAATGTGCCCAAGTATTTAGCATGAATAGATGGAAACATGGTTTTAAAAGCATTTTTAAAATAGTGTTTTAAAGCGAGTAATTTTTAGAAATTACAACAAAGCTTTAGACTTGTTTTAAACGAAATACTTAAGCTAATAAGAAGTTGTTTCGTAAGAAAGCAACAAGCTATTGAAAGACTTTAAAATTGTGTGATTCTTTAACAAGAAAAACAACAAATCAGTTTTAACAAGTTAACTTTAGACTTATTAAGTTAAATGTTTCAGCAAAAGGCCATAATAGTGAGAAATCAATATTATGGCTTTTGTTTTTATCAATTATAATTCCCATAATTTTCTATATTTATTTTTATCAAAAAACCAAAAAAATACCATATTTATAACGTTTTCGATAGGTGTTTTTATATCTATATTTACTACATTTGCACTACTTCAAATTAAAAATAATTAGTACAGTTATAAATTGAATTTAAATTCAATTTATAAACTTAAAATATGAAAAAATGATGAGTAAAACCGCAAAAATTATTTACACAAAAACTGATGAAGCTCCTGCTTTAGCTACCTATTCATTTTTACCTATAGTTGAAGCTTTTACAAAAACTTCTGACATTGAAATAGAGGTAAAAGATATTTCTTTAGCACATCGAATTTTAGCTTTATTTCCTGAATATTTAAACCCTGAACAACAAGTTTCTGACGCATTAACTGAATTGGGAGAATTGGCAAAAAAACCAGAAGCAAATATTATTAAATTACCCAACATTTCTGCTTCAGTTCCACAACTAAAAGCCGCTATAAAAGAGTTGCAAAATTTAGGATATAACATTCCTAATTATCCTGAAGAAGCGAATACAGATAAAGAAAAAGAAATTCAACAAAAATATAACAAAGTAAAAGGGTCTGCTGTAAACCCTGTGTTAAGAGAAGGAAATTCAGATCGTAGAGCTCCAAAAGCTGTTAAAAATTATGCGAAAAAGAACCCACACTCTATGGGTGCTTGGTCTCCAAACTCTAAAACTCATGTAGCTTCAATGAATGGTGGTGATTTTTACTCCAATGAAAAATCTGTAACCATTTCAAAAGCTGGAGATGTAAAAATAGTTTTTAAAGATAATAACGGAAACACTACTGTTTTAAAACAAAAAACTTCATTGTTAGAAGGAGAAATAATTGATGCAACAGTAATGAACAAAAAAGCATTAATTAATTTTCTTGAAGCTCAAATTAAAGATGCTAAAGAGAAAAATATCTTATTTTCTCTACACATGAAAGCTACTATGATGAAGGTTTCTGATCCAATTATTTTTGGACATGCAGTAAAAGTATTTTTTAAAGAAGTGTTTAATAAACATCATGAGGTACTAGAAAAAATTGGTGTTGAAGAAAACAACGGCTTTGGAGATTTAATCTCTAAAATAAAAACACTTCCTGAGGATCTAAAAACTGAAATTGAAACAGATATAAAGACTTGTTTTAAAAATGGTCCTTCACTTGCAATGGTAAATTCTGACAAAGGAATTACCAACCTACATGTACCAAGTGATGTGATAATTGATGCTTCAATGCCTGCAATGATTCGTACTTCTGGTCAAATGTGGAACGCCGAAGGAAAACTTCAAGATACTAAAGCTGTTATACCTGATAGTAGCTATGCAAGTATCTACCAAGCAACTATTAATTTTTGTAAAGAACATGGAGCTTTTGACCCAACCACAATGGGTACTGTACCTAATGTTGGATTAATGGCACAAAAAGCAGAAGAATATGGTTCTCACGATAAAACGTTCGAAATTACCGCTAACGGAGTTGTCCAAGTTATAGATGAATCTAACCATATTTTAATTGAGCACAACGTAGAAACCGGAGATATTTGGAGAATGTGTCAGGTAAAAGATGCACCTATTCAAGACTGGATTAAATTAGCTGTTAAAAGAGCTAAGTCGAGCCAAACTCCAGCAATATTTTGGTTAGATGAAAACAGAGCTCACGATGCTGAAATTATTAAAAAGATAAATTTATACCTTCCAAAACTTGATACCAAAGGTTTAGATATTCAAATTATGTCTCCTAAAAATGCTACCCTTTATACCTTGAAAAGATTAAAAGATGGTTTAGATACTATTTCAGTTACAGGAAATGTTTTACGTGACTTTTTAACTGATTTATTCCCTATTTTAGAATTGGGTACAAGTGCAAAAATGCTATCTATTGTTCCTCTTATGAATGGTGGAGGATTATTTGAAACTGGCGCTGGAGGTTCCGCTCCAAAACATGTACAACAATTTAATGATGAAGGACATTTACGTTGGGACTCTTTAGGTGAGTTTTTAGCTCTAGCAGTATCTTTAGAACATTTAGGAGAAACTAACAACAACTCCAAAGCACTAATTTTAGCTGAAACACTAGATGATGCAACTGATAAGTTTTTAGATAATAAAAAATCTCCTTCTCGTAAAGTTGGTGAATTAGACAATAGAGGAAGTCATTATTATTTAGCTTTGTATTGGGCCGAAGCACTTTCTAAACAAAACAAAGACATCGAATTAAAAGATAAATTCACTAAAATTGCACTGGCTTTAAAAGAAAATGAACAAACAATTCTCTACGAACTAAATGGTGCTCAAGGAAAACCAGTTGACCTAGGAGGTTATTACGAACCTAATGAAGAATTGACAAAAAATGCAATGAGACCTAGCACAACTTTTAACCAAATAATTAAATCTATTGATTAAGCCTTAAACAATTTAAAAATCAAAAGAGCGAAAACATATGTTTTCGCTCTTTTTTTACCAACTAATTATACTAAACCTTACAACTATTTATAATTATGACACTTTACATTAAATTAAGTCACAAAAAAAACTACCTTTTTTAAAATATAACCAACATTTTATTATTTTTGGCTTTATGAGTTTTATATTATGTGAATAGTGACTTAAAAAAATGTAATGACATTATATTAACCGCTTGCATTACTTGAAACTTAAAGAGTACTTTCAATACATAAAAGTGTAAGAAAAGCAATTGAAAAATTTACGAATGGCAACAGATAAAAAAGAACTTTTTAGAGGACTAAAATATGAATTAGCGGCTCTACCGCTATTGTTTTTAGCCCCTATACTAATTACCATTGGTTATAAAGCCATAAAACAACAAAACAACTATTTATGGTTAATTATTGGTATTCTTTTAGCAATTTTAGCAGTTGTCTTAGGCTTTTTGGGTATCCAAATTATTTTAAATGCACTTTTTAACAAAAAATAAAAGTGAGTACACCGTTACATAAAATTACTAAATGGGAATACTGGCCATCCTATATGTTTTACATCCCGCTTCTACCTTATGCTTTTTATTTGGCTTTAAAAGCAAAAAGTTTTGGTTTTTTTTCTGCTGTAAATCCATCAATTGAAGGAGCTGGTAATGGTTTAGAATCCAAGTTTAAAACTCTTCAATTAATTCCAAAAAAATATTGTCCTAAAACAATTTACATAGCTAAAGGTGAAAGTTTTGATTCTGTTTCTTTAAAAATAAATGAACAACAACTAACATTCCCTTTAATAATTAAACCAGATATTGGTTTTAGAGGATTGCTAGTAAAAAAACTCAATTCTGAAATTGAACTTATAAAATATGTAAACAAGTACAACTCTATAAATTTATTACTTCAAGAGTACATTAATTTACCAAATGAATGTGGTATTTTTTTCTATAGATTTCCAAGTCAAAAAAAAGGAAAAATCTCTTCTATCACATTAAAAAAATATTTAACTATAATTGGAGATGGTATTAACAATTTGAGCCAATTAATTAGCCTGGATTCTAGGGCTCGAATTTATTCAGAATTGATTTCTGAAATTAACAAAGAAAGACTTTCATATATTCCAAAAAACAATGAGGCGTTAATTTTGAATATCATTGGAAATCATTCAAAAGGAACTCAATTTATAAATGGTAACCATTTAATTAATGAAAAGTTAACTACATTTTTAAATGCTTTAAACACCCAAATAGATGGTTGGAATTATGGAAGAATTGATGTAAAATATACAACTTTTGAAGAATTAGTAGAAGGTAAAAATTTTAAAGTTTTAGAACTTAACGGTATTATATCTGAACCTACTCATATTTATGATGCTTCCAAAGGAACCTACTTAAAAGCTCTAAAATCTATAAAAAACCATTGGAAAATTTTATATCAAATCAGTCTTCAAAATAAAAAAATAGGGAACGGAGAGTTTACCAACTTAAGCTATTTTATAAACTTATATTTTAGGTATAAAAAATATTTAAAGCAAATTAAAAAACTTAACAATTCTTAACTTACCTTGGATTTAGGTGTTGTTGGATTAAATCCAAAATCTTCATCAGGCAATTCAATTCCCAATTGTGAAATTACATAACCAACACTGGCAAAATGATGAATTGCATGACTGTGTGCTTGTATTAATATGGCACTTAAGGTATAATTGGTAGCTATAACTCCAAGACCTAAATCATCAGTTACAGAAACCATTGAATTAAAATCTACCTCTTTTAATTTATGAAGTTTTTTTATAGTTGAATTAAAATAATCAACTCCATGTTTGGTATAATTTTCAGCTAATGGATTTCTTTTTCGTTGAATTAAATTGATGTTTTTAGACTCAATTCCTTCAAATATACAATCAAAAACATCCAATATATGACGCATATGACCACCAATACTTGAATGATACGGAGCAATTGACGTATTACTATATTCTTCATCAGAAATACACGTTAAAAGATTAAGACCTCTACGTAAATTGTGCTCTATAGCTTCAATCATATTTTAAATAATATTAATTTTTGTAAATATAAAAATATTTTTAGCGAAGTAACTTAAACAATGTTAAAATTCCTAAAATCAAAAATAAAATACTTAATATTAAATTGATATTTCTAGCTATAAATGCTATTTTGTTATTAATTACAGCCGCCATAATAATATAGGTGTATAACAATAAATAAGAGCCTAAAGCTGACCCAAAAACAAATAATATGATATATGGTTGCTCAATTATTATTTTATTAATTGATGCTAAATAAATACTTATTCCTAAATAAAATGGTACAGCCAACATATTAACAACTGACATAGCAATACCTTTTAAAAAATTATTTCTAGTACCTTTGGTCGTTTTCGCATTTAATACCTTTCGAGATAGTATAAAAAAAAGGACTGAAAGCATAAAAAAAACAAAAACTCCAATAACTTTTAATACTTCAATTATTTTAGGGTTTTTCACAAAATAATCAGCAAAAAACAATGCAATTCCAGCTTGAAAAAACACTACTAAAGAAGCTCCTAAAGCAAATTTGATACTTTCTTTTTTATTTGTAGATAAGCTTATTTTCAAGGCCGTCATATTTAACATTCCTGGTGAAATTAAACCAATATAAGCCATTAAAACCCCATAAAATACATGTAAAAAATAATCCATCTTTTTAAATATAATTTTACGAATATATTAATTTATAATGAGTCTTTCCTGTGACTTTTATTACAATCTTATATGAAAGATTAGCTTAAATTTGTACTAGAAATTAATTCTTATAACGATACTGCTGAAAGTTAAGATTTTTCTTAATTTTAATAATTAAAACCATCAAACTTAAGTTCTGATGGTTTTTTATTTTTTATTAAAATATGTTTTAAAAAGCATATTGATATCCTCTGAAATATTAATCTTTTTAACTAAAAAAACATACAAAATAGTAATTAATATTACTTTTAAAAATATATTTAAAAGTGGGTGAAAGGAGAAATTCCAAAAATAAAAAAGTATAAAAATGCAACTTATTAAACAAAGTAACTTCACTGTTTGTAAACTAAATGGTTTAATGTTAAACTTTAAATTAATGTAGCCTATTTTTATTATTGTATATAACACCACCACAATTAAACTTGAAAGTGCCGCACCTTTTATACCAATTAATTGAATTAGCCAATTATTTAAAACAACAACAGTAATAGCCATTGCTAGTGACAAATAAAAAAATATTTTGTAATATTTAGAATTTACTAAAATTGCATTTCCCGTTCCAAAGGCTAATTCCATTAATTTAGCTAAAGAAATTATTAATACAATAGAGATACCCTTTGTAAACTCAGGTTTATTAATAAGTAAATATAAATCTTCTACATTTAAATTAATTAACAAAAAAAGTAACCCTCCTATTACCAATAAATTTATGGAGGTTTGTTTATACAATTTACCTACTTCAAACAGCTTATTTTCATTCATCTCTTTAGCAATAATTGAAGTGGTGATTTGCTGCATGGCTCGTGTAGGAATTGCTATTACACTTGCAATATATATACCCACAGAATAATAAGCTACTTCGGCAATTTGTTCTAGTTTTGGAATCATGAATTTATCTATTTCCAACAATATCCCAGCTGCAGAACCAGCAACAACTATATACAATGAAAATGATAAAATTTCTTTAATATTTGAAGGTATTTTAAATATTATTTGAGGCCTATAAACAATATATGCATATAATTTCATTAATAAAGTTCTTACAGCATATACTACTACCATTGCATAAATAAATTGCTCGTTTGTAATCCATTCAAAATATACTGCAAACAATAAAAATGTAGTGCAAATACGTGCAAATATCTCTTTAATAAAATTTCCAAAAACAGAATTGAATTGAACTTTGGTCCAAGCATAAAAAACTTCAAAATACCCCATTAAAATAGCAACAATAAATATTAAATAGGTGTATTTTTTTATTAGTATATTTTCTGATGATAACCAATTTGCAATAGTTTCATATAAATAAGTTCCAATCAAACCTACTGGAATTATTACTAACAACGGAATAAGTAGTGTTGAAATTAAAAAACCATCTTTTTCTTTTTTAGTTTTATAGGATGAATAGTATTTAATAACGGTATGCTGCATTCCAAAAACCAATAAAGGAAGTAATATGTTTGCAGCAGAAAGCAAAAAAGTGATTAAGCCAAAATAATCTTCATGTAAAAAATGGGTAAACAAAAACAATACATTTACTCCACCAATAGCAAAACCTAAAAATAGAATTATTGTATTAATAAATGATTGTTTTAAAACAATTCCCATTATATAATATTTAAAATTTCTTGATAAATGCTTTCACCTACATTTGTTCCATATAAATCTAAATTAAAATGAGCTGTTGACTTTTGAAAATTTTTGAAAGCATCTTCCATTTTTTGAGGGTTATTCCCAACAATTACAGCAAATTTATTTTCTACAAGCTCAATCCACTCAGTTTCATCACGAGCAATAATACAATGCTTTTTATTAAAATAGGCTTCTTTTTGAAGTCCCCCACTATCAGTAATAACTAAATTACAATTTTTTAATAACTCTAACATATCAAAATACCCCACAGGTTCAATTATTTTAATATCAAATACTAACTTATTTTCTTCTAAAATAGCTTTTGTTCTAGGGTGTAATGGTAATATAACTTGTTTTATTTTGCTAATTTTTTCTAGCCCTTTAAAAATAGCTTTTAAACTTTCCAAATCATCTGTATTTTCTTGGCGATGAATTGTAGCTAAAACAAAGTTATTTGGTGTTAGATTTAAATTGGAAATTATCGTTGATTTTTCTTTCGAAAATTTACTATAATACTCAACAGCATCTTTCATTATATCTCCACTTTTCACAATTTTTGAAGGCATATTTGAAAAACCTTCGTTTACTAAATTACTTACTGCGGTATCAGTTGGACATACTAATAAATCAGAAATTCTATCAGTTAAAATACGGTTTATTTCTTCAGGCATAGTCATATTAAAAGATCGTAAACCTGCTTCAATATGAACAACTTTAATGTGTAGTTTTTTGGCAGACAATGCCCCAGCCAAAGTTGAATTTGTATCCCCATAAACCACTACTATATCTGGTTTTTCGAACTCTAAAACCTCTTCAATTTTTATTAACATTTGACCGGTCATAGCACCATGACTTAAACCATTAATTGCTAAATTATAGGCTGGTTTAGGAATTTCCATTTCTTCAAAAAATATGTCGCTCATATTTACATCATAATGTTGCCCCGTATGAACAATAATTTCTTCAAGTTCTTTGTGGTTCGAAATCACTCTACTCAATACAGCAGCTTTTACAAATTGAGGACGCGCACCTAAAATGGTTACAATTTTTTTCATTCTGTAATTTGTTCTATTAGTTCTGATACTTTTTTTGTGAGTTCTCGTCTATGAAATTGTTCAATATTTTTTGAATTTATTTTTAAACTTCCTTTTTTAAATTCTTTATATAATTTTAAAAGCTGATTTTTTAATCCAATTTCATCTTCAAAATCAACTACAAAACCTGCTTGGGTGCTTTTTAAAATTTTAGCTAAATCTCCATCCAATGGAGCAACAGCTAAAACAGGTCTTTTGGCATTTAAATATTCAAAAATTTTACCTGTTAAAATGCCTTTTGCACTAGGTACATTATTTACTAATAACAATAATACTTGGGCTTTTTTTTGAAATTGAACTACCTCATTATGGGTAATATAATTAATTATATTTACTTTTTTGGTGAGCCCAAATTCTAATATTTTTTGTGTTACAGAAATATCAACTTTTCCAATTAATTTAACTTCTAAATCTTTTTTAAATTGGGCATTCTCCTTACATATCTCGGATAAAACTTTCCACAATGTTTTTGAATTTCTATCAGCATTTAATAAACCTACATGCGTAATATTAAATTTTGAATTTAATTGAACTTCGCTATTTTTATTGGTAAGTTCATCATCAAATCCATTAGTAATAACACTGATATTTTTAGTAAACTTCCTATAATTTTCTTTCATTGTATTACCAACAACCATCACATTATCAGCAGTTTGTAAAACTTCTTCTTCCAACTTATGATGTTTTTTTAGTATTCGATTTGAAAATGGTAATTGATGAAAATAGTCTATTTCTGTCCAAGGATCTCTAAAATCTGCAATCCACTTAACTTTTAATTGTTGCTTTAATTTTAGTCCAATTAAATGCAAACTATGCGGAGGACCTGTAGTTATTACAACCTCAATTTTATTTTTTGAAAGGTATTTTTTTAGATATTTTACTGATGGATTGACCCAAAATACTCTAGCATCAGGAACAAAAAAATTGGCTCTAATATATTGTATTATTTTACCAATAAAAGAAGGATTAGGATTTAAAAATCCAGAACTCTCCGTTTTTTTTTTGCCAAAACAAGAAAGAAAATTATTAGGTTCCCAAATCGATTTTCTTAAAACTTCAATATCTTTTGGTATTTCGTTTATTAGTGTATCATCAATAATTGGGTAGTTTGGATTGGCTATTGTATATACTACAGGTTCAATGTTAAAATCTCGAAAATATTTTACAAACTTTAACCAGCGTTGTACGCCAGACCCACCTGCTGGCGGCCAATAATATGTTATAATTAAGACTTTTTTCATAGATTTAAATTAGCATATAACTCAATTAAATCTTTTGAAGTTTTCTCCCAATAGAATTCATTTTCGATAAAAGATTTTCCATTTTCTCCCAATTTAGATTGCAAAACTTTGACATGATATAATTCCAATACTTTTTCTGTGAAATCTACAATATCTTCTGCTTTATGTACTAATCCAGATGCTGCTTTTTCAACTATATTTTTTTGTGCCGTAGCATCACTAACCAATAACGGCTTTCCAAAACTCATATATTGAAAAAGTTTATTAGCATAAGTAGTATCATGGTGTAAATTTCGATGCAAGGGAGATATACAAATTGAACTAACTTTAATGTAGGAAGGAAACAAATTTTCATTTTTCCACCCTTCAAAATCTACATAATCTTGAAGATCTAAATCTGCTACTTGTTGTTTTAAAAATACATCCGAGGAATTACTTCCAACGATTACCAATTTAATATTTGGAATTTTCTCTTTTAAAACATCCATACTTTCAATAACAGTAGATAATCCTCTTCTTAAACCGGTATCTCCAACATACAATAACGTAAACTGTGTGCTATATTTTTCAATAATTTCCTGATTAAAAGTTGCATTGTTTACATACGATTGATGAACTGTATTTGGTACAACTACTATTTTATTTGGATGAACCCCTATTCTATTTATAATTTCCTGCTTTGATTCTTCAGTAACAACCACAACTTTAGTTGCCTTTTTTATAAACTCCTCTTCTTTTTGTTTCCACTTTTTTATTGCAATTAAATATCTCCCAGGAAATTTTTGTAAATGAGGATAAAACTTCATTATTTCAGGTCTATTTTCGTGTAAATCTAATATGGTTTTTAAACCTGTTTTTTTAATTGCTTTAAAAACTGCTTTCGCTATTTGAATATCGTGTATATGAACAATATCTATTTTATTTGAAATTAAAAAATGACGAATTTTTTTAGACATTAATTTAGAATATACAGGGATGGTATAAGCTAAAGCTGAAGATTTATAAATAAACTTATTTGAAATATATCTTTTTACTTGAATTCCTTTTATTAGTTCTTCTCCTTTTT
>Ga0193951_1000518_pt1 | contig 17407 bp, 14 predicted proteins | sample BB_2_MG_FD_140370 | JGI IMG/M metagenome (GOLD analysis project Ga0193951, IMG submission 140370) | Microbial mat bacterial communities from the Broadkill River, Lewes, Delaware, United States - BB_2_MG | ecosystem: Environmental > Aquatic > Freshwater > River > Microbial mats | place: USA... | reverse complement strand
TCTTTTTATCATTATTTATTAGTAGCTACATTAAACTTACCAACAGCACAAGAAACAAAACTTTTTGCTGTAGTAGCAGCTTTGTCAAAACCACTTAATTCGTCACTAGTAAGAGGATATCCTAGCTTTCTAAGGCTTAGTTTTAGCTCTTCTTCTTTATTCTTTTCTATATCAAGGCTGATTTTTCTTGGATGAACTTCTAAATCTACTTCAACTTCTCCAAACTCATCTTTTAAAGAGTTAATAAGAGTATTTGCACATCCTCCACATTTTACATTATGTACTTCATATGTTTTTTTCATATTGCACCTTTTCTATTTTTTCTAATATTATCAAAGATGTGTGGAAGAAGTGTTTAAATTATTAAAAGAATTTATTTTCTAGAGTATCAACTAATTCTTGTACAGAAGAGATTGACCTATCAAATAGTTCTCTTTGAGTATCATCTAATTTTAATTCAAATATTTTTTCAACACCTTTGCTTCCTAGCATAACAGGAACTCCACCAACAACATCTTTATAGCCATACTCTCCATTTAAGTATACAGAACAAGGATAAATTTTCTTTTGGTTATCTAAAATAGCTTCAACCATAAGTGATGTAGCATGAGCAGGTGCATAGTATGCTGAACCCGTTTCAAGTAGTTTTACAATTTGCAGTCCACCATTTTTTGTTTTTTGAACAATCTCTTCTATATCTTTTTTTGGTAAAAGTTCAGTAATAGGAACACCTGCAACAGTAGAATAGTTTGGAAGAGGTACCATATCATCACCATGTCCACCCATTACAGAAGATTCTATTTGTCCAGCTCCAAATCCTACTTTTTCCAAAATAAAGTGACTCATTCTAGCACTATCTAAAATACCAGCCATTCCAATTATTTGATTAGAAGGGAAACCTGATGTTTTTAATGCAGTATAAACCATAGCATCAAGAGGGTTTGAAACAATAATAACAATTGCTTTTGAAGCATATGTTTTAATATCATCTATTACACTTTTCATAATTTTTGCATTTGTAAGAAGTAAATCATCTCTACTCATTCCTGGTTTTCGTGGAACTCCAGCTGTTATAACGACTACATCACTATTTTCTAAATCTTTTCCATCACGGGCTGCATGAACAACTGTGTGAGATTTTGCAGCATTTGCACTTTGTGAAATATCTAAAGCCATTGCTTGAACAATATTGTCTCTTATATCTTTTAAAATAATTGACGAACAGATACCTTTATTTGCTAAAGTATATGCTAAAGTTGAACCAACATTTCCAGCTCCAATAATACTAACTTTTTTGTTTATCAAGATATTTCCTTTTGCTTTTTGAAATTATAACTTTTTGGGCATAAAAAAAGGCAAAGCCAAAGCTTCGCCTTTAGTTTTTTATTAGTAGTTCTTAACCAATAATTGAATTTAAAGTTGCTGATGGTCTCATTGCAGCTGATGCTTTTGCATCATCTGGTAAGTAGTATCCACCAATATCAGAATCATTTCCATGACCTGCAACTAGTTCAGACATAATTTTTTCTTCATTTTCAGTCATAGTTTTTGCAATTGGTGCAAACTCTGCTGCAAGCTCTGAATCTTCAGTTTGTGCTGCAAGTTCTTGAGCCCAATACATAGCTAAATAGAAGTGAGAACCTCTATTATCAACTCCACCTAATTTTCTTGAAGGTGATTTGTCATTTAAAAGGAAAGTTCCAGTAGCTTTATCTAAAGTAGTAGCTAAAACTTTTGCTTTTGCGTTGTCTTGTGTATTACCTAAGTGCTCAAAAGAAGCTGCTAGGGCCATAAACTCACCTAATGAATCCCATCTTAAGTAAGACTCTTCAACAAACTGTTGTACGTGCTTAGGAGCAGAACCACCAGCACCAGTTTCAAATAATCCTCCACCTTTCATTAATGGAACGATTGATAACATTTTTGCAGATGTTCCAAGCTCTAAAATTGGGAATAGGTCAGTATTATAATCTCTTAATACATTTCCTGTTACAGAAATAGTATCTAATCCTTTTCTCATTCTTTCAACAGAAGTTTTAGTTGCATCAACAGGTGCAGCAATAGTAATATCTAATCCGTTAGTATCATGTTGTGGTAAGTAAGCATTAACTTTTTTAATCATCTCTGCATCGTGTGCTCTGTTTTCATCTAACCAGAAGATTGCAGGAGTATTAGATAGTCTAGCTCTTGAAACTGCTAATTTAACCCAATCTTGAATTGGAGCGTCTTTTGCTTGACACATTCTGAAAATATCACCTTCTTCAACATCAAATACAAATACATCATTACCATCTTTATCAATAACTTTAATTTGACCATCATCAGCAGCTTGGAAAGTTTTATCATGTGAACCATACTCTTCAGCTTTTTTAGCCATAAGTCCTACATTTGGTACTGTTCCCATAGTTACAGGATCTAATGCACCATTTTCTTTACAATCGTCAATAACTGCTTGGAAAGATTTTGCATAACATCTATCTGGAATCATTGCTAAAGTATCTTCTTCTTTATCTTCAGCATTCCACATTTTACCACCACCTCTAATCATAGCAGGCATAGATGCATCAATAATAACATCAGAAGGTACATGTAAGTTTGTAATTCCTTTAGCAGAGTTAACCATTGCTAATTTTGGTTGATTAGCATAAACAGCTTCAATATCAGCTTCAATTTCAGCTTTTTTATCAGCATCAACTTGCTCTAATTTAGAGTATAAATCACCTAAACCATTGTTGAAGTTTACACCTAGTGAGTCAAATAAATCACCATGTTTAGCAATTAAATCTTTGAAATATACTTTAACAGCAAATCCAAACATAATTGGATCAGATACTTTCATCATAGTAGCTTTTAAGTGAAGAGATAATAGTACTCCTCTTTTTTTAGCTTCATCAATTGAATTTTGATAAAACTCTTGTAATGATTTAGCACTCATTACAGTTGCATCAATAATTTCACCAGCTTCTAAAGGAGTTGAAGCCTTTAATACTGTTTCTTCACCTGCTTTATTAAAGAAAGAGATTTTTACATCATTTGCTTCAGTCATAGTAGTTGCAACTTCTGCACCATAAAAATCATTTTCATTCATGTGTGCTACGTCAGTCTTAGAGTCTTTAGCCCATGTACCCATTCTATGAGGGTTGTTTTTAGCATAGTTTTTTACAGCACCAGGAGCTCTTCTATCTGAATTTCCTTCTCTTAATACAGGGTTAACAGCAGAACCTAAAATTTTAGAGTATCTAGCAGAGATCTCTTCTGATTCGTCATAGTTAGGTACATTATAACCTTTTGATTGTAGCTCTGCAATCGCTGCTTTTAATTGTGGAATAGATGCAGAGATATTTGGTAATTTAACGATATTAGCATTAGCATCTTGCGTTAATTCACCTAATTCACTTAAATGATCACCAATTTTTTGTTCATCCGTAAGATTTTCAGGAAAGTTAGCAATAATTCTTCCTGCAAGTGAGATATCTTTTGTTATCATTTCAATACCAGAGCTTTTTGTAAAAGCTTGGATAATAGGTAAAAATGAATATGTTGCTAAAGCTGGAGCTTCATCAACTTTTGTATATATGATTTTTGACATGTCTATTCCTAAGTTTTGATTTTAAAGTAAAAACATCATATCACTATTTGAATTTATGATAAATGAAATTGTTACTTAAAAACCTAAGGAAATAATCTTTGTTTCAAATTTTCACATACTATTTTACATTATCCCAAAGAGACTTCACTGAACTAGGTTTTTGTTCTGAAACATCAGTATTCATTATTTTTTTTGCTTCTTTATCTACTTTGTTCTGTACTTCTTTTATTTTTGTATAGTTTTTTGCTACACCTCTATTATCATTTATATTTCTTAGATGTTGATTGTAAGAGTGAGTAAATTTGTGTAATCCTGTTGAGTTGTCTCTAACAAAATATAGGAAATTACTTTTCACTGGAAAAATAGCAGCTTTAATTGCATTTAAACTAACTGCTGAAATAGGATGTTCTGGTAAGCCTCTGTTTTTATAAGTATTATATGAAGAGTTATCTTCTCTAATTCTTTTAGCAGTAACTTTCACGTGAGCATATTTTCCATAGTTTAAAGTACCGTCCATTTGTAGTGCCATACCTTTTCTAAGTCTGTTATAAATAACAGATGAAACAATAGGCATTTCATCTACACTTGCAGCTTCTTTTTGAATAATTGAAGCCATGATTATGTAGTAATACCATTTTTTCTTATCATAATATCCAAAGATTTTTTTTGAAAACTCTTCATATTGTTTATTTGTATTTGAAAATAGATAAAATAAAAGATGGTCTTCTTTCATTCCATAAGGTAAAGAATAAGTCTCTGCTAGAATATTTCCATCTGCTTTATATGCATATTTATCGTAAACTTCATTTAGTTTTTTCTCTGATAAATTAAATTTTTTTGCAATTTTCTTTAAAAGTATATATGAAGTTTCTCCTGGAATTAATGTAATATCTTTTAGTGCTGCTTTAGATGTTGTTAATTTATATAAAAAATCAGCTTTTTTCATATATTGAGATTTTAAGTCAATCCAACCACTTTGTGGGTAACCTAAAAACTTTATTATATACTTATCTATATCATTAAGTTCATATCCAGTTTTATTTAAATGTGATATAATACTATTTGTACTACCTTTAGGGATATGTAATACCTTTGTTGAACTTAAGGGTATATTTACATAAAATAGTACTGCAATAGCTGCAAGAAGGATAAATTCAATAATGCTAAAAGTTATTAAACTACTTATAATAACTCTGTTACTCTTTTTTTTATTTTCCATTTTTCTCATTTTCTCTGGGATTAAGATTGATTCATTTTCTTTAGGGAATTTTTCAATTTCGAAATTGTATTTAAAATATGATAAAAAACTTATTTTAGAAGCAGAACAATTAGTGGTTGATTATGTCTCAAGTGATGAAAAAGTTTCAGTTGATGACCTAAAAAAGAGGTTTCTACAAATTCCAAAAGTATTAGACTATATAGAAAAAATTGATATAGAAAGACTTAAGTTAAAAAACAATGAATTTACAATTTTAATTGATAAAGAAGATTTTTATTTAGATAGTAAAGATATAAATATATCAGCTAAGTTAGAGTTTGTAAAAAATCAACTAGATATGGAAATTTATTCAATCTATTTAAAAGAACAAAACCTTACACTATTTGGAGAATCAAAGGTAGATGCAAATAAAGGAATTATTAATTTCTTTGGTTTTTTTAATAAAGATGATATGGATGGAGAACTTAACTTAAAAATCACAGAAGAGCTTTTAGACTTTTTTGTTAATACTACTCATGAAATTAAATCATTGAAATTTTTGAAAGATATGTTTCGACTTGATGAAGTTGCAGAAGCTTGGATGTATGATAATGTAGAAGGAGATATAAATTTAAATTATCTTTATGGTCAAATTGATTTGAAAAAGCAAGAAGCTATTTTAGATTCTATAAAAGGTCAAGCAGTTATAAAAGATGCAAAAATAAGATTTCATGAAAATGCACAAACTGTCGATACTCCCCTTTTAACAATTGATTACTATGATGATACTTTATATTTTGACTTAGAAAAACCAATGTATTCTGATAGTGAAATTTATGGAAGTAAAGTTTATATTCCAAATCTAACAAGTGAAGAAAAGGGTATGGTAGTTGTTGATTTAAAAACTAAATCAATGCTAAATGATAATATTTTAGAAATACTTAATGCTTATGATATAAATTTACCTTTAAAACAAATTGATGGTGAAAGCAACTCTTCATTAATTCTTAAAATTCCTTATATGGCATCAAAAGAAATGCAAGTTGATGGAAAATTTGTTTTAAACAATGCAAATTTAAAATTAAATAATTTTGAGTTTTATACAAAAAAAGCAGAAGTTATTTTAAAAGACAATGATGTATTTATAAAAAAGTCATTTGTAAAACATAAAGATTTAATTGAGGGTGATTTAACTTTAGATATTAATACAAAAACATCAATAGCAAAAGGTAATCTTGATGTTTTAAAGTTTAATTTAATGGCAGATGATAAAAGTATATTAAAATTAAGTGGTAAAACAATACCCCTTAAAATAGATTTTAAAAATGAAACAAAAATAGATTTAGATACATTAAAATCTAAAATAGAAATTACTGCTGGAGCTTTCATTTTAGATGTTAATGATATTTCATTACTTTATGATGATTCTGAATTACTACAAGAAATAGGAATAAAAGTAGGTGATTTACAAGTAACTATAAAAGATGAAAATGACATATCATTTATTACTAATGCTAAAGAGTTAGAGTTTCCTTTTGAAAAAAATGGCAAAAAAATAACACAACTAAAAGCTTTTGGAACTATAAATGATAAATTTACTAAAATTAAAACTAATGATTCTGATATCGAAATTGTTTTAAAAGAGAAACAAACTCCTTTAATAAAACTATCAAATATTGACTTAGTAGTAAATCAAGATAGTAAAGTAGCTAATAGTCTACCTGTAGTAAACTTACAATTAAAAAACTCTCAAATAAAAATTGATAATAGTATGAACTACAAAGTAAATTGGGCAAAAATATATTTAGATAAGGAAAAAATTAGTTTTGAAGCAGAAGCTAAAGAACTTGATTTACCTTTTAAAATGAATGGGAAAAAAGTACATACTCTAGTTTTAAAGGGATTGTATAAAAATGATCTTTTAAAAATTAATTCAAAAGATAATAACTTAAAATTAGAATATAGAATTGAAGAAAATAAAGTAAATATAGCACTTGAAAACTATGACTTGATATATGATACAAATGAAGATAGTACACAAGCTAAAGAATACTCATATTTTATAAAGGGTAAAAACTCAAATATAATTGTTAATAAAGATTATATAGCAAAAGCTACTTCTTATGATTTTATTTTTACAAAAAATATTACAAATGTAAAACTAGAGTATAAGGATACAAAGTTAGATTATGAAAAAGATTTTGAAGGTAACCTAAAATTAGAAGCTAAAAATATGAGTGACAGCTTTTTAAATGCCTTATTAAATAAAGATTTGATTAGTGGTGGAAATGTAAATATAAGTGCATATGGAAAAAATGAGATTATCAACGGTGTTGCATTCATAAAAAATAGTAAAATAAAAGATTTGGCAGTTTTAAACAATCTTTTGATTCTTATAAACACTTCACCTGGACTTATTAATCCTTTGCTTGCAATTCCTTCAATTGTTGGAATGGCTACTACAGGAGGCTTTAATATCAATGGTTATAGGGTAATTGATGGAAGAATTGACTTTGCTTATGATTTTGAAAATAAAAATTTAAATATGTATAGAATTTTTACAAAAGGTAATGGTGTAGATTTTGATGGTAATGCAAATATTAACTTCAATAGTTCAGAAATAGAATCAAAATTAAAACTTGTATTTTTTAAAAACTATTCTAAAATAGTTGGTGAAATACCAGTTATAAACTATTTATTTTTAGGGGATGAAAAAAGAGTAGATACACAAGTTGAAATATATGGAAGCTTAGATGACCCTAAGTATAAGACCAACTTAGCAAAAGATGGTGTAAGTGCACCTGTTAATTTTTTCAAAAGACTGATTGAATCTCCTAAGAAAATATATGATTCAATAAATGAGTAGAAAAACTACTACTCATTTCTTAATACATCAATTACATCGATATGTGTAGCTTTTTTTGCTGGATAATACGATGAAATCAATACAATAACAACTGCTCCAATTACAATTGAGATAAAATCTAAAGCAGATAAGTCAAGAGGCAACTTTGATGTTCCATAAACATCTGCAGGTAAAGATATAACTTCAAAAGTATCTAAAATCCACATTCCTAAAAAACCTAGAGCTATTCCTACTAATATCCCAGAAAATCCAATTATTGTACCAAGTTTTAAAAATATTTTTTTTACTTCTTTTGCACTAGCACCCATTGATAAAAGTAGAGCAATCTCTTTTCTTCTACTCATAACAGTCATTAGTAAAGAAGATATAATATTTAATGAAGCAACTAAAATAATAAGCATAAGTACTATAAATAAAGCTTTTTTCTCCATTTCCATTGCAGCAAAGAAGTTTCCATTTTGTTGCCACCACCCAACTACACCAGCACCATTTACATCTAAAAATGCTTTTATAGTTTTAATATCTTTCATTGCATTATCAGAATAGACATGAATTCCATCATATATGTGTTCAGGTTTTCTTAAAATTGTTTGTAAAGCTTCAATAGATGTATAAACATATGTTTTGTCATAGGCATTAAGCCCTGATTTAAAAGAACCTTCATAAGTGAATCGTTTAAGTTTAGGCATCATCGACAAACCACTAGGACTTAATGATGTAAAGTATAAAGTAACTTTTTCCTTACTTGATAAATATAAGCTATCTCTGATTCCATCACCCACAATAATATCATATTTGTTTAATTGAAGATTTTCAATTGCATCTTTGTATATTGAGTTTATAGGTGCTTCTCTTTTTGGATCAACTCCAAAAATCATACCACCATTCATACTATCACCATTTTGAAGGATAACTTGAGAACTTAAGTATGGAGAGAATTTTAAATGGGGAAACTCTTTTTCTAAAGAGTTTAATAGTTCTTTATCAACACTATTTTGGAATTTTGGATAAATTGAGAGAGGGTAGTTCATTGTAAAGAGTTTATTTTCAAACTCTTTTGCAGTTCCATTCATAATAGCCATTGTAATGATTAAAACCATTACTCCAATTGCAACACCAACAAATGCTAAAATAGCACTTATTGATATAAAAGGATTTTTTTTGTCAAATTTTAAATACTTCTTGACAATAAAATTTACTAATTCTTTATTCAAATTAGTTTCCTGCCACTAAACCTCTTTTAGGTCCACTTTTTCCATGGCACTGTTTATATTTTTTACCACTTCCACAAGGACAAGGTTCATTTCTTGCTATTTTTTTCTCATTTGATAAAATTTGCTGTTCTTCAATATTTGTAATGGCACCTTCATTTGCACTTTCCATTTCAGCTTTCATTTTTTCTAAAGCTTCTTGTTCTTTTTGTGTATCATCTTTACTTTGAAGTTGTACAGTAAATAAAACTTTTATAATTTCATTTTTAATATTTGAAATAAGTTCAATAAACATATTATATGACTCTTTTTTGTATTCAACAAGAGGGTCTTTTTGGTTATATCCTCTAAGTCCAATACCTGTTTTAAGAGTATCCATTGCGTATAAATGTTCTCTCCATGCTTTATCAAGAATTTGTAAGTAAAGAATTCTTTCGATTTCACTTTTCTGTTCAGGAGCTGCAACACTCATTTTTTCTTCATAAACATCTTTAATAATAGAAATTAGCTTTTCTTCAAGTTCTGTGTAATCTTTTGCAAGAATATCTTCTTTTTCAACAATTAAGTTAAGCTCTTCTTTGAATTTTGTTTCTATATATTCATAGTTGAAATCCTCAGAAGGCATTCCATCAATTATTTCTGCATTCATTAGCAGATTTTGAATATATTCAGTTCTATTTTCATCTAGTTTTGAGTCAATTGTATATTCTGGGTTTAAAAGATCATTTCTAAAAGCATAAATTACTTTTCTTTGTTGATTTGCAACATCATCATATTCAAGTAGATGTTTTCTACTTTCAAAGTGCATTGTTTCAACTTTTTTCTGTGCATTTTCTACAGCTCTTGTAACCATTCTTGATTCAATATGCTCACCTTCTTCAATTCCAATTCTCTCCATAATACCTTTGATTTTATCACTTCCAAAGATTCTAAGAAGATTATCTTCTAGTGAAAGGTAAAATTGAGACTCACCAACATCACCTTGTCGTCCAGCTCTACCTCTTAGCTGGTTATCAATTCTTCTTGACTCATGTCTTTCAGTACCAATAATTGCAAGTCCACCTAGTGATAAAGTCTCTTCTGTAAGTTTAATATCAACACCACGACCTGCCATATTTGTAGCAATAGTTACAGCACCTTTTTGTCCAGCATCTGCAATAATATTACCTTCTTTTTCATGTTGCTTAGCATTAAGTACAGTATGAGGAATTTTTAATTTTGTTAGTAAACTATTTAAGTGTTCTGATTTTTCAATTGAAGCAGTACCAACAAGAACAGGTTGACCTTTTTCATGATACTCTTTAATTTTTTTAGCAACTGCATCAAATTTTTCTACTTCACTTTTAAAGATTAGGTCATTTCTATCAATTCTTTGAATTTGTACATTTGTAGGAATAGATACAACATCTAAACTATAAATTTCTGCAAATTCTGTTGCTTCTGTTTGAGCTGTTCCTGTCATTCCTGCAAGCTTGTCATACATTCTAAAGTAGTTTTGGAATGTTATATCAGCTAAAGTTTGTGATTCTTCTTGAATTGCAACACCTTCTTTTGCTTCTAAAGCTTGGTGTAAACCTTCTGAGAATCTTCTTCCTTCACTTAGTCTTCCTGTAAACTCATCTACAATAACAACTTCATTATTGTTAACTACATAATCAACATCTTTTTCGAATATATAGTTTGCTTTTAGTGCTTGGTCAAGATTATGAGAAAGCATTGCATTTTCTAAAGAGTATAAGTTATCTACTTCATATAGTTTTTCAGCTTTTTCTATTCCTTCTTCTGTTAAAAGAACAGATCTATTTTTTTCATCAACAGTAAAGTCTCCTGTTGAGTATGGTTTTTCAGAGGCATCTTTTGGCTCAATTAATTCACCTTTTTCAAGTTGCATTGCAATTTGTTGTGATTTTACATAATCGGCACTTTTATGATTTGTAGGTCCTGAAATGATTAAAGGTGTTCTTGCTTCATCAATCAAAATTGAATCCACTTCATCAACAATTACAAAGTTATGTTCTCTTTGAACTTTTTCTTCTAAATCATAATGCATATTATCTCTTAAGAAGTCAAAACCAAACTCATTGTTTGTACCATAAGTTATATCTGCATTGTATTGTTCTTTTCTTAGTTCATCATCTTTTAAATCACCAGTAATAGAACCAACTTGAAAACCTAGGAAATTATATAAAGGCTCTAATTCAGAAGCATCTCTATTTGCAAGATAATCATTTACAGTAACAACATGAACACCTTTTCCTGTCATTGCATTTAAAATTACAGGTAAAGAAGCAACAAGTGTTTTACCTTCCCCCGTTTTCATTTCGGCAATTCTACCATCATTTAGAACCATTGCCCCAACTAATTGAACATCATAATGTCTCATTTTTAGGACTCTTTTACTAGCTTCTCTAGTAATTGCAAAAGAGTCATTTAAAACTTCATCTAGCGATAGTTCATTATTTTGAACTTTTTCTTTTAAAGTATTGAAAGTTGCTTGAAGCTCTTCATCATTCATAGATTCATATTTGCTTTCTAAAGCAGTTATTTCATCAGCTTTTTTTCTATATCTTTTTACTTCTCTGTCATTTGATGTACCAAAAATCTTTGAAAACACATTAATCATAAAATAAATTCCTTTTAACCAAATTTTTGCCATATATTTATTTTAATTTGGTATTAGTTATAATCCAAAGATTATATAAAAAACAAGGTTAAAAAATGGTTTATAAGGCATTATTACTTTCATTTATGTTTATATCTTCTTCATTTGCAGTAGATAATTTAAAAAACATCAAAACTTTTCAAGCAGATTTTGTACAAACAATTAATAATCAATCAAATAAAACAATTTCATATGATGGAAAAGTTTTCATAAAAAATAGTGACAAGGTTTTATGGAAATACTTAAAACCAATAGAGAAAAATGTTTTTTTATTAAATGATGTTGTTGTGATTGATGAACCAGAATTAGAACAAGTGATTTATACAAGACTTAAAGAAGAGATAAATATTTTGAGCATCTTGCAAGATTCTAAGAAAGTTTCAGAAAACACATACGAGTCATTTTTTTATAAAAGAAAATATGAATTACTTATTGAAAAAAATAAAATAAAACAGATTTCATATAAAGATGAATTGGATAATAAAATAGTTATTAAATTTAATAATATAGTTCAAAATCAAGAAATTCCAAATGATTTTTTTAGATTTATCCCACCTTCATACTATGACATTATAAAAAAATAAAGATTATTTAGCTACTATTTCGCTCAAGGTACAACAGACAATAGCTTGAATTAATTCAAGAGGAAAGTCTGGGCTGCAGTGAAGCATGGTTCCATTTAAAGAATGGCTAGGGTAACCTAAGGGACAGTGCAACAGAGAAGAGACCGCCAATTTTATTGGTAAGGGTGAAAGGGTAGGGTAAGAGCCTACCAGCACTTTAAGTAATTTTAGTGGCTATGTAAACCCAACCAGCAGCAAGAAGAAATTGGTAATAAGCTTCACGCTATTGTTCTTCGCAAGATTGCTTAAGTAATTTAGCAACTAGATAAATTATTGTCAGAAACAAAATCCAGCTTACCGTTGTACCTTGATTATAATGGTTTTTTTACAAATAACCATATTTAGACACCTTAAGTGTCTAAATATTAAAATCCAGCAGAATATCCTCTACTTGAATGACTTTTAATTAATCCATAATAAGTTTTATCTCTTATTTGCTTAATCATATTTCTAAGTGTAAAGATTGAAGTACTTTTATCTTTCCATGCACTTCTTTTGATTGTTTCTACATCTACAATCGTACCTTGACTTCTTAAAATGATACCAAAAATGTTCATTTGTGTTTTTGTAAGTTCCACATCTACATTTTTTCTATCAAAAACTTTTTTTAATACTTTATCATAGTAAAAACCTTTTCCAAGATCAATTCTACTATCAACTTGTTGACTTATGATTTCTTTTAAAGTTTCTTCAAGTGGAAGATTAAATTCTCTTGATTTACTTTTTAGAAATCTTTCCATTTCTTTTGTTAAATCTATCGTAATATTGTTGCTCATAATGACACCTTATATTTTTATTTTAATTATAACACATATAATTATAGAAGAACATAAAATTGAGACAATTGTGAGACAATTCTTTTCAAAATTTTAAAAAAGTGACTTATGTAATAAGAAAGTGGATTATTTACTTTTATTTAAGAGCTTTAAAAATTCATTTCTATTATATATTTTTGCACCTAAATCTTTTTTATATTGTAGCTGTGGATGCCCAAGATTCCATAGTTTGAACTTGTTGGATTTTAAATATTCATTTAAAAGAACTAATTGTAGTTTTCCCCAATTATTATATTTTTTACTTTTTGTTGTAAATCCTGTTAAAGATGTATAAATTGAGCCAATTTGATAGCCAATCTCTCCAGAAATGAGTTTTTTATCATTTTTATCGTATATTTCTGTTGCAAATAAATTAAAATCATCACTTAAGTTAATATTCAATTTTATATTATTTAATATGTCTAAATACTCTTGTGTAAACCAAGAATTGGGATGATAGTCATTTATTTTTTCAAAAACTTTTTGTAAATCTTGACTTATATCAAAAATATGATTATTTTCTTTTATCAGTTTTTTTACTTTTGAAGGAACGATAATATCATCAAAATGGAGGATAGCGTATTCAAATTGTATTTCAGGTAGTAAAACAAATCTTTCATTATCATACATTGAAGTTGTAATAAATCCACATTTAGCAGCTTCAATATAAAATTGCGCAGAGTAGTCATCACTCCAATAATAGTTTTCTTCCATATTAGGATAGATATAGTTTTCTAGTATTTCTTTATTTTGTAAGTCTTCTAATGTAATATAGTAAATAATAGTTTATCCTTTATTAAATCAGCTGATTTTTTACAAACTCTAAATAGTGGCCTTCTTCATCTTCTAGTTCTTCATGTGTCCCACTTTGAACTAGAACACCATCATTTAGTACATATATTTTATTTGCATTTTTAACTGTACTTAATCTATGTGCTATAGTAATAACAGTTTTATTTTCTAAGAATTTTTCTAAAGCAGTAAAAAGTTTTACCTCTGTATGTACATCAAGAGCTGAAGTTGATTCATCAAATATAATTACACTTGGATTTGCAATAATCATTCTAGCTATTGATAATCTCTGTCTTTGTCCACCACTTAGTCTTATTCCATGTCTTCCAACTATTGTATCTAGACCATTTGTCATTTCTTCTACTGTTTGTCTTAATTGGGCTATTTCTAAAGCCTTGTGAATATCTTCATCACTAATATTTTCATTTCCCATTGTTATATTAAATCTCATACTATTGTTAAACAAAATGGGCATTTGTAAAACTAGGAAAATAGACTTTCTTAGAGTTTTTTTATCTATGCTATCGATACTTATATTGTTGTACTTTATATCTCCTGAATCTTTTTCATAAAATCCTGATATAACTTGACTAAGTGTAGTCTTACCACTTCCACTTGCTCCTATTAAAGCTATTTTCTCTTTTGGTTTTATATCAAAAGATATATTTTTTAGTGTTTGTTTGTCTTTACTATAAGAGAAACATAGGTTTTCTAATTTAATATGAATATTTTCATTTTCTACAAGTTTTTCATTTCCACTTTTCTCTTTTTTAAGTGTAAAGATTTTATTTATTCTTTTTATTGCTGCATTAGCAGTAGTGTAAGAGTATTGCATTGAAAGAATATCTTGTACAGGAGTCATAATAAACCATATGTATCCAAACATAGCAAACATCATACCAATACTTAAATCACTGTATGCAACCATGACTAATCCAGAAGCTCTCAATATCTCAAATGAAGCTAAGAATACTGTAAAAGAAAATCTTTCATAGGCTACACTTTTATAGTTATACTCATTGGAAGTATTTTTTATATTATTTGCTTTTTGTATTGAGTTTTCAAAAAAGTAGTTTTCTTTATTACTAGCTTTTATTTGTCCAAAGAGTTCTAGTGTTTCACCTATATCATTTTGAAACTCTTCAATGGCTTGGTTTTCTTCTTTTTTTAATGTTCCAACTTTTTTTGAAATCTTTTTTGATAGAAGCATTATTATAGGTTGAATTAAAAGTATCATTAATCCTAAAATAGGATGAATTGCAATCATTACAATAGATACAGCTATTAATGTAAGAACAGATGATATAAATTTACTTGCGCTTTTTATAATAAAATCATCAAGTGTATTTACATCTGTTACTAAGTTCGTAGCAATTGAGCCACTACCTAAGCTCTCGTATTCATTCATACAGACTTTCTCAAGATGAAGAATAGCTTTTTTTCTTAATTCAAAGGTTATATATTTTGATAATTTTGTAAAGATTTTTGTCGTAATTACAGTAAAGACAAAATGAATTAACCTAAGAAATATTACTGCAATTGTAATTATCGTAATATAATAAAAAGCATTTCCTGCTCCAAAAGCAGAATTTATCGTATTTAAGAAAAAATCTGGTTTATTTAATAGTACTTCATCCACAAGTGCAGGAAGCATTAAAGGAATAGGAATACTAATTGCAATAGCAACTATTGTTACTACTTGCCCCAGAATAAGTAATTTTTTATTGTGAAGTAGTAGTTTAAATAAGTATTTTAAATTTATTGGTTCCATTGATGTGTGAAACTATTTACTCAAGCTTTCACACACATCTAGTTTCATACCTTCATGGTAACTACAATTAAGTCCACATTTATATGTACCTCTTGTTGTTAGATCTAATCTTTGAAGTTCTTTTTTAGATGCCTCTTGACATTGTTCTAAAGTAGGGTAAATACCATGCTTTTTACTTCTTTTTTCATTGTTGATATCTGGAAAAATCAATGATGTCCATGTGTTTTCTGGTTGTCCTTCTTCTTGTTGACCACCAATACATCCTGTTAAAATAATAGATGCAAAGATTGCAAATAATAATACTTTTTTCATATATCTCTCTTTGTGTTTTTTGGATTCTAGTATAAATAGTATTTATAAAAAATAAAATAGCACTACTTATATTTACAATTTTTATACAATTAATATGTTATCATATCAAAAATTATTTAAGAGATAATATATGAAAAAACTAATACTTATTTTTATATTTACACTTTTCGCAACATTGGCTTATGCTGAGAACTTTTCAGAAATGAGTACACAAGAACTTATTTCAATAATGGGATATGTAGAGAAAAAAAATTTAAAGAAATTTGAAAACGAATTAAAAAGTAGAATTTCAACAATGAGTTCAAAAGAAAAAACACTATATCAAAAAAATTTAAAAAAGATTAAAAAGTAATGAAAACAAAACTATTACTTCTTGAAGATGATTTAACACTTAGTGAAACAGTAGTAGATTACTTTGAAGAAGAAGGATATGAAATAATTGCTGCTTATGATGGTGATGAAGCAAATGAATTGATTTATGAACAAAGTTTTGATTTGTTTTTACTTGATGTAAATGTTCCATCAATGAATGGCTTTGAGTTATTGAAAAAAATAAGAGATGAGGGAAATAAAACACCAGCAATCTTTATTACTTCTTTAAACTCAATGGACTCTTTAGAGCAGGGGTTTCAAAGTGGTTGTGACGACTATATAAGAAAACCTTTTCAATTAAAAGAGTTGTTATTAAGAGTAGAAACTATTATTAGAAGAGAATACTCAAATAAAAATGAGTTTGTAATTATTGATGAAAATATTAAATTTAATACAAAAACAAGTGAACTTATAAAAGAGAATATTGTTGTTCCTTTAAATCTAAAAGAGTTGAAATTACTAAAGTTTTTTTTACAAAATAGTGATGAATTATTAATTCATGAAAGAATATATGATTATGTTTGGGATTTTGATGAAGAGTATAGTGATAACTCTTTACGAACATATATTAAAAATCTACGAAAAATATTAGGAAAAGACAAAATTGTTAGTCTTAAAAAACTTGGATATAGATTTAACACAAAGTGAGAAAAAAACTCTTTTAGGGTTTTTAGTTCTTTACTCATTTTTTACAATAGTTATACTTCTATTTATATCTTTTTTATACTACTCTTTTCAAAAAGATTTAATGCTTCAAGAAAAAAGAGTTCATATGCAAGATTATTCTAGTGAATTAATTTTTCGACTAAAAGATTTGCATATTAATTTTGATAAGTACAAGTTCTATCCAAGAGATGAGAAGTTTAAATCAGCGATTTATGATAGTGATAGAAAACTTATTTTTTCAACATTAGAATCAAAAAGCATAAATTTTGATAGTGAGGTTTATATAACTGATTCAAAAATTCATTTTATAGAACAGCCTGAATCATACTATCTGGGTGCTAAGTATGTTGTTTTAGAAATAGATGATAATTTACTATGGTATGAAAACTTGAAAAAAGAGATTGCTCTTTTTATTTTAGTAGCCTTTACTTTTATGGTCTTCTTTGGATATTTTTTATTAAAACTATTTTTAAAACCAATGCGTGATGCTTTACATTTACTTGATAGATTTATAAAAGATACTACCCATG
>Ga0193951_1000513_pt1 | contig 17515 bp, 19 predicted proteins | sample BB_2_MG_FD_140370 | JGI IMG/M metagenome (GOLD analysis project Ga0193951, IMG submission 140370) | Microbial mat bacterial communities from the Broadkill River, Lewes, Delaware, United States - BB_2_MG | ecosystem: Environmental > Aquatic > Freshwater > River > Microbial mats | place: USA... | reverse complement strand
GAGTTTTCACCTTTACATAAACCTCTTTTTGTAACAAAGTTTAGAATCCCACCTTTTCCAGTCTCATCACCTGGATACCAGTTTTGAATAGTTGAGTATTTTATCTGTGCATTATCTAAAGCAACTAATTCAACTACTGCTGCGTGAAGTTGTCTTTCATCTCTACTTGGAGCAGAACAACCTTCATTGTATGAAACATAAGAATTCTCATCGCAAATAATAAGTGTTCTTTCAAATTGCCCTGTATCTAAAGCATTTATTCTAAAATATGTAGATAACTCCATTGGACATGTTGTATTTGGTGGAATATAAACAAAACTTCCATCTGTAAATACGGCACAGTTTAGTGTTGAAAAATAGTTATCATTTTTACTTACAACAGATGCTAAATATTTTTTTAAAATTTCAGGGTGGCTATGTGCAGCTTCTGAAATAGAACAAAAAATAATTCCAAGTTTTTCTAACTCTTCTTGATATGTTGTCTTAACTGAAACAGAATCAAATACAGCATCTACTGCAACACCTGCAAGCATTTTTTGCTCTTCTAATGGAATACCAAGTTTTTCATATGTTTTTAAAATTTCTGGGTCAACTTCATCTAAAGAATCAAGGGCTTTTTTAGGAGCACTATAATAAGCAATATCTTGATAATCAATCTTGTCATATTTTAAGTGTGCCCAATCTGGCTCTTCCATCTTTAACCAAATTTTATAAGCTTTAAGTCTAAAGTCAAGTAACCATTCAGGTTCTTCTTTCTTTTTTGAAATAGCTTTTATAACATCTTCATTTAATCCCTTTGGGAAAGTATCACTTTCTACAAGGGTTTCAAATCCAAGTTTATAGTCTTGTTTTAAAAGCTCTTTTAGTTGTTTGTTTTCGCTCATTTTAAAACCTTTTTCTAATTAGGACTAAAATTGTCCTATTTGAAGAAATTTAACATATGTTCATTAAAAAATAGTCTAAGTATCAAACTAATATTTTAGTTTAAATTACATTTTAACTTTATTTCAAGTAGTTTACAAGTGTTTTTAAGTAAATTGCAATTTAAGATTATAAAGGAAAATATTATGGAACTTTTTTACATAAAAAATACCAACGATAAATATTTTAAAGAGTCATGGAATCTATATCTAGACTCTTTTCCTAAAGAAGAAAGAAGAACTTTAGGGGAGCAAGAAGAAATTTTAAATGATGAAAGTTTTGCGATGACTTGTTATGTAGAAGATAATGTTTTAATCTCTATTGTATTTTTTTGGAAAATATCTTCATATACTTTTTTAGAACATTTTGCTGTAAATAGTCAGTTAAGAGGTCAATCTTTTGGTTCAAGGATTTTACAAAAATTTATAAATGAGAATAAAAATATAGTTTTAGAAATAGAACCAATTGTAGATGAAATTACAAAAAAAAGACTAAGTTTCTATGAAAGATTTGGTTTTGTCTTAAATTCTCATGAACATTTTCAAATACCATTTAGAAAAGGTGCAAAAGAATTGAAACTTTTATTAATGAGTCAAGAAAAAGCTTTTTCAAATGAAGAGTATAATGAGCTTTATAAAAGTATGAAAAAATCTCTTAAAAGATTTTAACACACCTTATTTTTATATTTTTATTTTAGCTTCTAATCTATTTGTATAATAAGAAATAGGGTAGGTTAGAAGTAAATATCCAATTGCAAGGGGAATATAACTTTCTAAAGTAGAATAAGTATAAGCATTTACCTCTTGGGCATTCATAGTAAACTCACTAATAGATATAATTGATAAAAGTGATGAGTCCTTAATAATACTTGCGAATTGTCCTGTAAGAGCAGGTAGCATTCTGCTAAAAGCTTGAGGAAAGATAACATATCTATACATCTGATAGTTTGACATTCCTAGACTAAGACTTGTTTCAAACTGTTCTTTTTCTATAGATTCAATTGCACCTCTTATGATTTCACTTACATAAGCTCCTGCAAAAAGTGCTAAAATAACCGTTCCTACAATATACCTATTCTCAAAACCTAAGTTATTTGCAAATACATAAAAGAATATAAGTATTTGTACTAAAAGAGGAGTTCCTCTAATTAGTTCAATATAAAACCTTGAAAAGAACCTAAGGAGTATAAATTTTGAGTTTTGTCCATAAGCAAAAAACAGTCCAATAATAAAACTTAGAATAAGAGCAAAAAAAGATATTATAATAGTCATCATAAAACCATCAATAAACTTTTGTCTATATTCGTAAACACTATCCCAGTTAAAATTATATGAAATATTTTTAAACATAAAATAGCAAGTTAGAATAACTAAACCAATAAGTAAAACTAGATTAAAAAGGTAAACAACTTTTGAAAGTTCTTTACCTTTTTTTAAACCTAGTTCATTAATAAATAAATGTTTTAATTTGATTTTTAAATCCTAAAAGAAAAATGGAATACCAAGTTCATCAAATGTATTCTTTGCATCTGTCAAATATTTATTTGCAAAAGAATCAAAAGTTCCATCTTCTTTAGCTTTTTTAATAAATGAATCAACATCTTTTTTAAGTGGACTATCTTTTTTTAGTGCAACTCCCCAATATTCATAGTCATCTTGAAAAGATTGTAGTATAGCAACTGTTGTATCTTTGTGTTTTGCATAATTTTTATAAATAGTTAATTGGTCATATAAAAAACCATCAGCTTTTCCTTGAACAACTTCTAAAACACAAGCTGCTTCTTTATCAAATACTAAAATCTCAGCATTTGGTAAATTATCTTTTGCATAAACATGTCCTGTTGACCCTTTTTTTACAGCAACTTTTTTTCCAGCTTGGTTTAAATCTTTGATTGAAGCAATTGCAGAATCTTTATTTGCTAAGATAGCTAGTGAAGATTGAGCATAAGGAACTGAAAAGTCAATTGATTTTTTTCTTTCTTCTGTAATTGTCATAGAAGAGATGATTAAATCAATTTTCCCAGTTTTAAGTGAAGGAATAAGTCCATCCCAAGCAATGTTTTCAATAACGATTTCACGACCTAAGTCTTTTGCTAAAGCTTTAGCAAAATCAACTGACACTCCAGATGGTGTACCATCTTTTTCACTCATTTCAAAAGGAGGATAGGCTAATTCCATTCCAACTTTTAATACTTTCTTTTCTTCTGTTTTTTTACTTGAAGAATCCTCTGTACAACCAACAATGAATACCATGATTAATGGTATAAAAAGTGTATATAAGACTTTTTTTAACATAATTAATAACCTTTGTATTTTTTTATATTATTCCATAAAAAACTTATTTTATTATTAGAATTGATTATTATAATAAACAATATATCTACTTTTTTTAATTAAGACTCTTTTTATCCTATTTAAAATATAATTACACAATTTAATTAAAAACAGCACAAAGTTATGGAATAATGTTGTGTTAAAAATGCAAACAAAATAGGAACAAGAATGGAAGTATATTTAGACAATAATGCCACAACAAAGGTCGACCCAGAAGTTTATAAAGCTATGGAACCTTTCTTCTGTCATATATATGGAAACCCAAACTCATTACATAAGTTTGGTGCAGGTACACACCCAAAAATGATAGAGGCTTTAGATTATCTTTATTCTGGAATAAATGCAGCTGATGCAGATGATATTATTATTACAGGAAATGCAACAGAGAGTAATAATACTGTTATTAAAGGAATTTGGGTAGATAAAATTTTAAATGGAAATAAAAACCATATTATTACTAGTGAAGTAGAGCACCCTGCTATTACTGCAACATGTAAATTTTTAGAGACTCAAGGTGTAAGTGTTACTTATCTTCCTGTAAATGAAGAGGGTGTATTAGAAGCAAAATTAGTTGCAGATTATATTAAAGAAGATACAGCACTTGTTACAATTATGTGGGCAAATAATGAAACAGGGAAACTTTTTCCTATAAAAGAGATTGGTCAAATTTGTAAAGATGCTGGTGTTCCTTTCCATACTGATGCTACACAAGCAATTGGAAAAATTCCTGTTGATGTTCAAGATACAAATGTAAACTATTTATCTTTTTCAGCACATAAGTTCCATGGACCAAAAGGTGTTGGTGGATTATATGTTCAAAAAGGTTTTGAATTAACTCCATTATTACATGGTGGTGAGCAAATGGGTGGACATAGAGCTGGAACTGTTGATGTTGCATCTATGATTGGTATGGGAGTTGCTATGAAACTTGCAACTTCAAAAGAAGCATTAATTTATGAAAATACTGAAGTAAAAAGATTAAGAGATAAGTTAGAAAGTGCAATTTTAGAAATTCCAGAAACTATTGTAATTGGTGGAAAAGATAATAGAACACCAAATACTACACTTATCTCTATTAGAGGTGTTGAAGGTGAATCAATGCTATGGGATATGAATCAAAAAACTATTGGTGCATCAACTGGTTCAGCATGTGCTAGTGAAGATTTAGAAGCAAATCCTGTAATGAATGCATTTGGAAGTGACAGTGAGTTAGCTCATACAGGTGTTAGATTTTCTCTAAGTAGATTTAATACAGAAGAAGAGATTGATTATGCAATCAATGTTATTAAAGGTGCGATAAACAGACTAAGAAGTATTTCTAGTTCATATGCTTACACACCAAAAAATCACGTATCAGAATTATAAAAAAATAGAAAAAATTATGGTCCCTTTTCAAATGGGACATCTTAAAGGACAAAAAATATGGCAAAAAATGATTTAATTAGTGGATCAATTTGGGATGAGTACTCAAATCAAGTTATTAGAAGAATGGATGACCCAACTCACCAAGGTGAAATTACTGAGGAAAGAGCAAAAGAGTTAGGTGGAAAACTAATTATTGCTGATTTTGGTGCAGAATCATGTGGAGATGCAGTAAGACTTTACTGGTGTATAGAAGAAGGTACAAATAAGATCTTAGAATCTAAATTTAAATCTTTTGGTTGTGGTACTGCAATTGCTTCTTCTGATGCTATGGCTGAACTTTGCGTTGGTAAAACAGTTGATGAAGCTGTAAAAATTACTAATATTGATGTAGAACAAGCATTAAGAGACCATCCAGATGTTCCTGCTGTTCCACCACAAAAAATGCACTGTTCTGTAATGGCTTATGATGTTATCAAAAAAGCTGCTGCTACATACAAAGGTGTAGATATGGAGTCTTTTGAAACTGAAGTTATTATCTGTGAGTGTGCAAGGGTAACATTAGGAACTATTCAAGAAGTAATTAAATTAAATGATTTAAAAACTGTTGAAGAGATTACAGATTATACAAAAGCTGGTGCATTTTGTAAGTCATGTATTAAACCAGGTGGACATGAAGATAAAGATATCTACTTAGTTGATATTTTAAATGATGTTAGAGCTGAAATGGATCAAGATAGATTAAAAGAAGCTGCCGATGCAAGTGCTTCAGGAACTGCAAGTTTTGATAAAATGACTATAGTTCAAAGAATTAAAATGATTGATGAAGTATTAGATGCTGATATTAGACCTATGCTTGCAATGGATGGTGGAAATATGGAAATTATTGATATTAAAGAAAATATTCCATTCTATGATTTATATATTAGATATTTAGGTGCTTGTAACGGTTGTGCTTCAGGTGATACTGGAACATTATATGCAATTGAATCAGTACTTAAACAAAAAGTTGATGAGAACATTAGAGTTTTACCAGTTTAATCAAAAGTAAATATATTTCTTAAAGGTCAGTGTCTTTTTGGCATTGACCTTTTTTATTAATTTAATACTTGTTGACTAATCGGTCAAATGTAGCTATACTTTTTTATTCAACAAATATTGTTAATAGGGAAAAGATAATTATGATTGAGAAAATTAAACACTTAGGGTTTCCTTTTTTGTTTGTAGCATTATATGGAAGTGGTTTTGTTGGAGCAAAATATGGATTACCATATTCAACTCCTCTTAGTTTTCTTACATTAAGATTTTTTATTGCTGGTTTAATTTTACTACTTATAATGAAGTATATGAAAGTAAACTTACCAAGTATAAAAGATATTTTCCATATAAGTATTGCTGGAATCTTAACGGTTGCAGTATTCTCAATTGGTGTTTTTATATCAATTGACATGGGTCTTTCTCCTTCTCTTAGTGCAATGATTATCGCTTTACAACCCATTTTAGTAGCTACACTTGCTAAAAGTTTTCTAAGTGAAGATACTGGACTTATTCAAGGTTTTGGATTACTCGTTGGACTTGTTGGTGTTATGTTAGTTTTGATGAGTAATATGGATATAACAACTGCATCTCTTTACTCAATAGCTTTGTCTGTATTTGGTTTATTAGGTCTTTCATTTGGTAATTTGTATCAAAAGAAATTTTGTGAAAATATGAATATCTTTTCAGGTGGTGCAATTCAATCAATAGTTTCTGGCTTTGTTTGTTTAATATTAATGTTAATGTTTGATTCCTATGAAGTTGTTTGGACAAATGAGTTTGTTTATGCCTTATTATTTATGACATTAGGTGTTTCTATTGGAGCGTTAAGCTTATTGTATATAATGATTAGAAGGTCTGAAGTTAGCAAAGTAGCGTCAATTTTTTATCTTATACCAGTTGGTGCTGCAATAAGTGGATATTTTATTTATGGTGAAACTTTTGAACTTATAACAATACTAGGAATAGGAATTGTTGCTCTTGGTGTTTATTTAAGTAACTATTGATCTTTAATATTAGTTTTTAACTAGCTATTCTTTAAATGATTTTTATTTTCGTAAGCTTCATAGAGATTTTTAAGTAGTTGTAGGTAGTTTTCATTAAAGTTAACCCAATAGTTTAAAGCATATCTATATTTTTCATCATCATCTTTATTTTGTTGATAGTATGAAATAAATTCATCTATTGTTTTTAAAAACTTATCTGCTTCTTTACTATTTTCTAAATCTTTATTTATTTCAAAACATTTTTTATATTCTTTTAAATCATGTTCCCAAATTGATAATTTTTTTATTAAATCAAGTGTATTCAATAATGTCCTTTAGCCAAATATATCCTAATTTTGATATAATCCAATTTAATTAGTCCAAAAAATAGGAATTATATTTATGTCGAATCAAAATAATCAAATACTTAAAAATACAAACGCACAAATATTAGATGAATTTAATGCTTCAATTATGTTCGATAAAGAGCTTTATTCACAAGATGTTAAAGGAAGTATTGCACATTCACAAATGCTTTGTGAACAAGGTGTACTGACTCAAGAAGAACAAAAATCTATTGAAAATGGATTACTTCAAGTAAAAGATGAAATTGAATCTGGTGAATTTAAATTTTCATTAGAGTATGAAGATATTCATATGGCAGTAGAGAATAGACTTACTGAAATAATTGGAGAACCAGGGAAAAAGCTTCATACAGCAAGAAGTAGAAATGATCAAGTTGCGACTGACTTTAGACTTTACGTTCAAGAGAAATCTCTATCTATAAAAGCACAACTTAAAGAGTTAGTAGATACTTTTGTAAATGTTGCTAATAAACATACACAAACTTTAATTCCAGGAATGACGCATTTACAACATGCACAGCCTCTTAACTTTGGTTATCATTTACTTGCTTATGCAAATATGTTTAAAAGAGATTATGAAAGATTTGAAAGTTCATATGAAAGAAATAATTACTCTCCACTTGGAAGTGCAGCATTAGCAGGAACTCCACATAATATTGATAGAGACTCTACTTGTGAAAAATTAGGTTTTACAGCTCCAACTGCTCATGCCATGGATACTGTTTCTGATAGAGATTTCGCATTAGAAATTCTATTCAATATTTCAACTTCAATGATGCATATATCAAGAATATCAGAAGAGTTAATTACTTGGTCATCTTATGAATTTCAATTTGTAAGAATGAGTGATGAGTATGCTACAACTTCTTCAATTATGCCTCAAAAGAAAAACCCTGATGTACCAGAATTATTAAGAGGTAAAACAGGAAGAGTTTATGGAAACCTTATTTCACTTCTTACTGTTATGAAAGGTTTACCATTAGCTTATAATAAAGATACACAAGAAGATAAAGAGGGTGTATTTGATTCGGTTAAAACTATTGAAATATCACTTTCTATTTTAAATGAAGTTATTAAAACTATGATTGTAAATGTAGATAAAATGGAAAATGCTTGTAAAATAGGGCATTTAAGTGCTACTGATTTAGCAGATTTTTTAGTTCAAAAACAAAATATGCCATTTAGAACAGCTTATTATATTACAAAAGATGTAGTTGAGAAAGCTAATTCTTTAAATAAAGATATTAGTGAGTTAAATATTGATGAAATTAGAAATGCTAATGATGAGTTGAAAGATATTAGTGAAGATATTATTATGTATTTAGACTTAAGAAATTCAATGAATGCAAGAACATCATTTGGTGGTACATCTACACAACAAACTCAAAATCAAATTGAAGTTTTTAGAAAATGGTTAGAAAATAAATAATATAAATAAAAAAGACTATGTAGTCTTTTTTATTTTATGATAGGTATTCTTTTACTGCTTCGTAAAGTGCTTGGATATCAGTTTTACCAATAAATCCATCAACACCAATACTATTCATTTTGTTTTTTACTGCGTCAGTTGTCATTGATGAATTAACAATAATAGGTATATGACTTAGTTTACTATTTTGTTTTACAAATGCTGAAACTTGAAAACCATCTTTTTCTGGCATTTCAATATCTGTAATAATTAAAGCAACTTTACTAGGGTCAATCTCTTCTAATCTATCTACTAATAATGCACCATTATTATAAATTTCATAATTAACACCTGCTTTTTTGAAAAACTTAGTTAATACTTCTCTTGCAACTCCAGAATCTTCTGCTGCAAGTACAAGTTTGTTGTTATTAAATTTAGATTCTACATATTTATTTAATGTATCTTCTCCATCATCAGTCCAACCTAAATCTTTAAGTAGTTGCTCTGCATTAAATACTGTACATAATTCATCTTTATCATGCACTTTTACATAAGTAGTGTATGTTACTTTTGAATTAGTTTCTTCTGTATGTCTTAACTCATCAGTTGTTTTTTCAACAATATCAAGCATATCTCTAATTAAGAAACCTACTTTTTTGTGATTAAATTCACAATAAATTATAAGCTTATATTCTTCTTGCTTTAAGATTGGAATACCAAGCCATGCATCAAGGTTAATCAATGTAACAGGCTCACCTCTAATTGTTGCTATTCCAGCAACAACAGCAGTTTCAGAAGGAGTATCGTTTATTGTTACTTCTTCAGCAATTACGAATGCTTTAACTTTTGCAATATTGATTGCATAAATATTATTATGACCAGTATAGAAAACAGCTAACTGTTGTACATTTCTTAAATGACCTTGTGTCATTTGTTCGACACTATTGATACCACTCATGTATGCCCTTTTTTACTAATATATCTGATTATATAGGTTTTTTTCTTACAATAAACTTTAAATATTACTAAAGTATTACTTTACTTGTTTCTTCCAAGTAACTTATTTATGGTAATTGCAGCCATCATAAAGCCAAAAGAACCAGTTACTGCTTCAAAGCTTCCTTTTTCTATACAGTTTGGAGCTTCTCCAGAGAAAACAACTTTAAACTTTTTCTTAAAGCCTTTTTTCTTTAGTTCAGTTCTAACTTTTCTAATAAATGGGTCATTATAAGTGTCCCAAATTGATTTATACTCAATTTTGCTTGGATCAAACCTTTTTGCTCCACCACTTGTGCTAATAACTTTTGTAAAATATCTTTGGATTAAATGAACTTTAGGTTTTATATCATCAATAGCATCTAAAATATAATCATAAGAAGAAAAGTCAAAATTATCAATCCATTCAGGTGTGATTTTTGCATGAATAGCTTCAACACCAGGATATTTTTCTTCAAGTGCTTCTACTTTTACTCTTCCTACATTTCCATGACTTCCAAGTTGTCTATTCATGTTTGATTCTTCATAAGTATCAAAATCTACAATAGTTATATTTGTTAAACCTGTATTATATAGTGAATCTAAAGCAAAACTTCCAACTCCACCAACTCCAAGCAAAATCACTTTTGCATTTTGCATTTTCTCAAAATTTTCTTGTCCAAATAGTTTTATTGTTCTATCATACTTCTGCATATCTACTCTTTTATTAAAATTTCGATATTATATCAAATTAATACATAATGAAAATAAAACAATATATAGGAGGCTTATCATGGATAAAGAGCCAATGACAAGAGTCGGTTATGAAAAAATAACAAATGAATTAGATTTTTTAAAAAATAAAGAAAGACCAGAGACAGTTATTGCACTTGATGAAGCTAGACAACTAGGTGATTTAAAAGAAAATGCAGAATATCATGCAGCAAAAGAAAAACTAGCGATTATTGACTCTCAAATGGGTGAGTTAAAAACTGTTCTTTCAAAGGCAGTAATTATAGACCCTCAAACTTTACCCCATGATAGAATTAGTTTTGGTTCAACAATTCAATTACTTGATGTTGAAACTGAAGAAGAGTTTACTTATGCAATAGTAGGTGGAGTTGAATCAAGTGCAGAGAAAGGTTTAATATCATTTAACTCTCCTTTAGCAAAACAATTACTTGGAAAAGAAGAGGGTGATGAATTAACAGCTACTTTACCAGGTGGACAAACTGTTTTTGAAATTCTAAGTGTAGGATATAAGGAGCTTGAACTATAATGAATGTAGCAATTATTGGAGCAAGTGGTTATACAGGTTTAGAATTAATTAAGATATTAATTAATCATCCTACTTTTAATATTTCATATGTTGCAAACTCAACAGGTGATCAAAATGTTCAAGAGTTACATCCTTGTTTAAAAGATGTTTTTAACATTGATGTTTCAAAAGCAGATGCAAAAGAAGTGGCAAAAGTAGCTGATTTAGCATTTTTAGCTCTTCCTCATAAAACATCAATGTCTTTTGCTAAGGAGCTTTTAGAATTAGGGGTTAAAGTTGTTGATTTAAGTGCTGATTATAGATTAGAACTTGAGACTTATGAAGAACATTATTGTCCACATGAAGATAAAGAGCATATTAAAGATTCTGCCTATGGGTTACCTGAGTATTATGAAAAAGATATTGCAAAAGCAAAACTAATTGCAAATCCTGGTTGTTATCCTACAGCTGCTCTTTTAGCTCTTTTACCATTTATTGATTATATAGATACTTCTTCTCAGATTTTTATTGATGCAAAAACTGGTATGAGTGGAGCTGGAAAAGGTTTAAAAGAGATAACACACTTTGGGCATTTAAATGAAAATTGTCACGCTTACAATCCTTTTAAGCATAGACATATGCCAGAGATTGAAGAGAAAGTAAAACTTTTAAAAGGTGTAGATTGTCAAATTAATTTTGTACCTCATTTATTACCTGTTACAAGAGGAATGCTAGTTTCTGTATTTGCAACACTTAAAGAAGATGTTGATGTGAAAAAAGTACTTGAAGATAGATATAAAGAATCTCCTTTCATAAGACTTAGAGATAATCCTGTTGATTTAAAATCAACAGCTGGAACTAACTTTTGTGATATATTTGTAGAGACAAATGGAAAAGCATTATTTGTTAATTCATCTATTGATAACTTACTTAGAGGTGCTTCATCTCAAGCAGTTGTAAATGCAAATATAATGTGCGGACTTAATGAAGAAGAGGGAATACCTAAAATAGCTTATGTACCTTAAACTAAGAAAAGACTCAATATTTATAGCTGATTCTCATTATAATAAAAAGAATCAAGAGTTATTTGTATTACTAAATAAAATCTCAAACAAACAAATCAACCCATCACAACTTTTTTTGATGGGTGATATTTTTGATTTTATTTCTGCTGAAAGTAAATACTTTGTAAATGAAAATAAAAATATTATTGATCTAATTAATAAAATATCAAATGAGATTGAAGTAATTTATCTTGAAGGAAATCATGATTACAACTTACAGTCTTTATTTCCTAACGTAGCAGTTTTTAAAAGAGAAAATCAACCAGTAAATTTTTGTTTTGATAAAAAAATAATAGCAATGGCTCATGGTGATATATTTACTCCATGGCATTACAACTTATATTGTAAAATTATTAGAAATAGTTTTTTGTTAAAGTTTTTAAACTTTGTAGATGTAAACAGTATCATTTCAAGAAAGATTGAAAATAGTTTACTTCAAAAAAATATTTGTAATACTTTTGATGACTTTGAAGAGTTTTCAAAAAAAAGACTTCATAACTATAATGAAGAAATAGTTGTAGAGGGACATTTCCATCAGGGCAAAACATTTAAATATAAAAATCAACAATATGTAAATATTCCTTCTTTATGTTGCAGTAAAGAGTATATGATATTTAATGAAAAATTCCAAGGAGTTAGTTTATGATAAATGAAAGTACAATTATGACTTTTATGATGATAGTAGCTGTAATTATTGTAGTTTTATTAGTTGTTATTATTATGTTAATAACTCAAAATAATCCTAAATCAAGTAAGAAAAAAAATAAAATGAAAGTTGATTATCATAAAGTTGATATGCCTAATATTTTGGGTTTATCTTTACCTTCTCAAATGGAAAAAATGTCAAAAAAAGAGATTGTTGATATTAGTAAGAAAATATTTGAATCTTATAAAATATTTGATTATAAGAAAATGGATGTTTATGATTTAGATAAAAAAGAGTGGCATACTTGGCAGGTATCTTTTTTATTTATGATGTATAAAAATGGACAAGAATTTTTTATACCAAATCAGAATGATGTTTTCCATACTTTTGTTACAAATGCATCAGCAAATGACATGAAAAGCTTTATGAAAGGTTTGATTAAAAAGTATGAAAACAATGTAAACGTAAGTGAAAAAAAAGATGCTCTATGTAAAGAGTACTTATGGTCAAATAGAGATATCTCAATACTTTTTTATTTTTTAGCAAACTACAAAAACTATTAAAAAGGAATTACTATCGCACAATTTAAAGTTAATAGTGAATACGAACCAGCAGGTGATCAGCCAACAGCAATAGAGGCTATAAGTGAATCAATCTTAAGTGGTAACCAATATACAACACTTGAAGGTGTAACAGGTTCAGGTAAGACTTATACTATGGCAAAGGTTATTGAAAAAACACAAAAGCCTACACTAATCATGACTCATAATAAAACTCTAGCAGCACAACTTTATAGTGAGTTTAGACAGTTTTTCCCAAACAATCATGTAGAATATTTCATCTCTTATTATGACTACTATCAACCTGAAGCTTATATTCCTAGAACTGATTTGTTTATTGAAAAAGATTCATCTATTAATGCTGAACTTGAAAGACTAAGATTAAGTGCAACAGCATCACTTCTTAGTTTTGATGATGTAATTGTAATTGCTTCTGTATCTGCAAATTATGGTTTAGGTAATCCTAGCGAATATAAAGCAATGGTTCAAAGAGTAGAAGTAGGGTTTGAATACTCTCAAAGGGAGTTTTTACTTAAACTTGTGGAAATGGGTTATAAGAGAAATGACAACTTCTTTGATAGAGCAGATTTTAGAGTAAATGGTGATGTTATTGATATTTTTCCTGCTTATTATGAAGATGAGTTTATTAGAGTAGAGTTTTTTGGTGATGAGGTTGAATCTATTACTAAACATGAATACCTTACTAATGAAAAAGTAAAAGCTATTGATGAGGTTATTATTTACTCTGTTAATCCATTCGTTGTAACAAGTGAAAATCTAGGACGTGCTGTTAAACAAATTGAAGAAGAGCTTGATGATAGACTTAAATACTATGAACAAGAGGATAAAAGAGTTGAACATCAAAGATTAAAGCAAAGAGTAGAGTTTGATTTAGAGATGATTGAAGGTACAGGAATGTGTAAAGGTATTGAGAATTATGCTAGACACTTAACTGGACTTAAACCTGGTGAAACTCCTTATTCTATGATGGATTACTTTGAGCAAATAGGAAAAGACTTTTTATTGATTGTTGATGAGTCTCATGTTTCTTTACCTCAATTTAGAGGAATGCATGCAGCTGACAGAAGTAGAAAAGAGGTACTTGTTGATTATGGATTTAGACTTCCAAGTGCAATGGATAATAGACCTTTAAAGTTTGATGAGTTTATTAATAAAGCACCTTCTTATCTTTTTGTAAGTGCAACTCCTGCTCCTTTAGAGATTGAGAAAAGTGCGGTTGTAGCAAAACAAATTATTAGACCAACGGGTCTTTTAGACCCAAATATTGAAATAGTAGACAGTGAATATCAAGTTGAAAAGCTACATGATGAAATCAAAAAAGTTGTAGAAAAAAATGAAAGAGTTTTAGTAACTGTTCTTACAAAAAAGATGGCAGAAGAGTTAACTTCTTATTATTCTGATTTAGGAATAAAAGTTAAGTATATGCACTCTGATATTGATGCAATAGAAAGAAATCAGATTATTAGAGAACTTAGAGTTGGAGAGTTTGATGTTTTAGTAGGAATTAACTTACTTAGAGAAGGTCTTGACATTCCTGAAACATCGCTAGTAGCTATTTTAGACGCAGATAAAGAAGGTTTTTTAAGATCTAGAACCTCACTAGTTCAAACTATGGGTAGAGCTGCTAGAAATGAAAATGGTAGGGTAATATTATTTGCAAAAAAGATAACTGATTCTATGCAGTATGCAATTGATTTAACAAAGCAAAGAAGAGCTATTCAAGAAGCTCATAATAAAGAGCATGGAATAACGCCAAAATCTACAAAAAGAACAATTGATGAAAATCTAAAACTTGAAGAGTATGATGATGTAGCCTGGAAAAAACAGAAAATGGAAAAAATGCCAGCAAGTGAAAGAAAAAAGATTTTAATAGAGTTAAATAAAAAAATGAAACAAGCAGCAAAAGATTTACACTTTGAAGAAGCAATTAGACTTCGTGATGAGATTGAAAAATTGAAAAAAGCATAGAGGAATACAGACTTGCCAAGACTTAAAAAAGCAACAAAAGAAGAGATTCAAATTATTAAAGAAGCTTTCCAAGAAAAATATACAGATGCAGTAACAGAGTTAGAGTATAAAAATGATTATGAACTATTAATTGCTATTATTCTATCTGCTCAATGTACAGATAAAAGGGTAAATATTATTACTCCTGCACTTTTTGAAAAGTATCCAGATGTTTTTTCTCTTGCAGAAGCTTCACTTGATGATGTAAAAGAGTTACTAAAAACTTGTTCATTTTTTAATAACAAAGCCAAAAATATTATAAAAATGGCAAGAAGTGTTATAGAAAACTATGGAGGAGATATTCCCCATGTACAAAAAGAGCTTATGAAACTAGCAGGTGTTGGAAACAAAACAGCAAATGTTTTTATGATTGAGTTTGAGGGTGCAAATCTAATGGCTGTAGATACTCATGTATTTAGAGTTTCTCATAGACTTGGACTTTCTTATGAAAAAACAGTTGAAAAAACAGAAGTAGAGCTAGTGAAAAAATTAAAAGATGATTTACATATTTTTCATCAAGCTATGGTTTTATTTGGAAGATATACATGCAAGGCTTTAAGTCCTGATTGTGATAACTGTTTGTTTCCCCATGTATGTAAAACAACAAAGTCATTTAAGCCTCAATAATTAAAGTTAAAATTAGTTTGTAAATTTTATTTACAAATTTTATTATTAGTGTTATTATTAATTAGTTCCCGAAAAAGGAGTTAGTTATGAAAACTATTACAAAAATGGACTCTATTAGATTGGTACATCACTTTAAAAAAGATTCTATTAATCTTAGTTATGTAGAAAAACCATATGGTGAGTTTAGTGATTCTATTGTTAAAATAGAGATTTTAGAGAATGATAAAATTACTGGACAAGTAGAAATTCCACATGAGAATATTGATGATATTATCAATAGCTTAACAAAGATAAAAGAGAAATTTGATGTAAATCCTAATACGGAAGATTTACATGATGAATTAGCAGCAAATGTAGGAGGAGGTCAGTAACCTCCTTAATCTATTTTTTTTCTATACACTTTTCGTTTAAGTTTTCGAAGTCATAAAAAACAAATTCATCTTGAATTTTTTTGATTTTTACATCTTTAGTAGAACATACAAACTCTTTATTATCTTTAATCATAATATAGTCAAAGTTATAAATAAAATTTGTTTTTGAAGATACCATTTTATTATTTAATCTTTCAAAAGAAAATTTATCAATTTTTGTATTGAATGTCTTCTCATACTTTGTTTTAAAAACTTCAGGTACTTCTTGTTTTTTATTCTTAACTAAAAAAGATACAACTATCCCTGTTAAAATTAATACTGCAAAAAGAATTACAAACTCTTTTAACTCAAACTTATTGTTTACTTTAAAAATAATAAATGCGACTAAAGCAATTAGTAAAACAGCTATTAATATTATTTGCATAATTTAGATTCCTTTTAATCTTTTTTTATATTCATTTGGGTTTAAATATTTACTTGTAGTAGGTGTTTTTTGGCTTTTATTTATAGAACTTGAAACAGGTTTTGGTGCTTGATATTTTCTATTTGTTGAAATATCATTTATTAACCCATCTTTTAAATTTTCCAAAATATTTAGTACAGTTTTTAAGTTTTTTTCATCTACATCAAGAGTGATTTTACCCATTTAAATCCTTTGTGGAAGTATAACATAAAAAAAAATAAAAGAGTTTTATAAAGTTTAACGATTAATTAACATATCCATAATAAGATTATTAAAAAATTAAGGACGTTAAATGAAAAAGGTTATATCTTTATCTATTGTTTGTTCATTATCATTATTTGCAAATGAAGCAGTTGAGTTACCTACAATAGAAGTATCTGAAAAAGTTAACAAAAAAGTAGTCAAAAATATTAGCCAAGAAGAGATTAAATCAGCAGATTTAGCAGAGACTTTAGTAAAAAAAGTTCCATCAATTAGTTTAGTAAGAAGAAGTGGTATTGCAAATGATATTATTTTAAGAGGTGCAAAAAAAGATAATATCAATATATTACTAGATAATAGTAAAATATACGGGGCATGTCCAAATAGAATGGATCCCGCAACTTCTCATGTTTTAACAAATAATATTCAAAGTGTCGAAGTAATTGAAGGACCTTATGATGTTGAAAACTTTGGTACTTTAAGTGGTTTAGTAAAGGTTAAAACAAAAGAGCCAAGCCAAAAGTTAAGTGGTGAGATCAACTTAAATGCAGGAAGTTATGGATACAAAAAGGGTTCTTTTACAGTTAGTGGTGGAAATGAAAATGTAAAGCTTTTATTATCAGCCTCAAAAGAGGAATCAGACCAATATGAAGATGGAAATGGAAACGATTTTTTAGCTCAGCAAGTAGAAAAAAATGTTCCTGTGGCAAATAGATATAAAGAAGAAAATGAAGAGGCTTATGAAAAAACAACTATTCTTACAAAAGCTATTGTAAATATTGATGATTCTTCGGAAGTTACTCTTTCATATACAGCAAATAGAAGTGATAATGTTTTATATCCAAATACTCCAATGGATGCAGATTATGATGATTCAGATATTTATACTTTTGACTATACAAAAAGAGGTTT
>Ga0193951_1000512_pt1 | contig 17530 bp, 13 predicted proteins | sample BB_2_MG_FD_140370 | JGI IMG/M metagenome (GOLD analysis project Ga0193951, IMG submission 140370) | Microbial mat bacterial communities from the Broadkill River, Lewes, Delaware, United States - BB_2_MG | ecosystem: Environmental > Aquatic > Freshwater > River > Microbial mats | place: USA... | reverse complement strand
ACTTAATGTTACTTCTAAATCGTGATCTAATGCTTGGCTTACATTTACTTTGAAGTTTCCTGCTGTTGCTTCATTCACATCACCATCTGCAGTTACTGTTACTTTTACTTCATCTGTTGTATCCTCAACATTAATAGTAGAACTATCATCTGTTTCTAAATTATCATATCCACCACCAGTTGTTCCTGTTATTGCAATTGTTTCAGTTCCTGCATCCTTATATACATCATCATCTTGTACAGAGAATGGTGTCGATGTTCCTGTTGTTGAACCAGCTGGAATTATAATTGTTGCACCATTATCAAGTGTAATTGTAAGTTCAGTTAAAGTAGGATTACTAACGGTTGCAGTTATTATTGCATTGGTAATTCCTTCAAATGTAGTTAAGTCTCCTAATGTAATAACTGCATTATATGGTTCCCTATCTGTAGGGGTATCATTATCTGTATTATCTACTCCGTCTATTCCAATTATACCTTCACTTGGATCATTAAAATCAAACCCTATTCCTCTTCCTGCGACACCATAGGCATTTCCACTTGGATCTTCAAAATTAAATTGAGTTGTTGAACTATCAGAAGTTGTTCCTCCTGCTGCAGCTGCACTTAATGCCTCAGCTAATGAACCGAAATCATCAATAATAATTCCATTTTGATAGTCACTTCCTTTTTCTGTTTGTGCAAGTAAATCTTTTAATTCCGAGATTATATTGTCACTTTGAAAATCAGGATTTAAAACTGTTTGGTTTAATTCATCCATACCTTCTTGATCATGAATAATTCCAAGTACACTTTTGTTCTTATCATTTGCTATTAGACTTGATTCTTTGATTAAATTTGCCATACCCTCAAAGTTGAATACATACTTTTCACCCGCAGATTTGAATATTAACTGAATTGATTCTTCATTATCTGTTAAAGAGAATGTATGCTTCTTAGAGTCAAGATTGTCAAAATAAAATTGTTGCCCTGATAATGGCTTAAAATCCATGTTTTCAGTTATTTCTTTTACTTCTTTTGTACCATCTTGGTTTTTTATTATTAATTTAATCATAGCAATTTCCTTTTGATTATTCTTATTACTATGATTATATATAAAAAAAGTCTCTTATTAGACACTTCTTTATATTTCTTATAATTATTTTTTTGGAGTTGTTATTTTAAAGATTGCACCGCTATTTTTATTAGCTGCTAGGAGTTTTCCATTCATATTATTTTCAATTATTAATTTAGCCATAAATAGACCTATTCCTGTTCCATTTTTTTTACCATAAGTAAAAAATGGTTTAAATATATTTTCTATTGGTTTAACTTTTATTCCCCCTGCATTATCTTCTACTGAAAGTATTGCATTAAGACTATCAGAGGATAGTGTTATAATAATTTTTGGGTCTTTTATCTTTTTTTGAATAAGTTCATCTTTTGCATTATTTATCAGGTTTAAAAGCACTTGTGTGTATTCATTTTTATATGCATAAATGATTGGATTTTTTTTAATTATAATTTCAAGTTGAATTCCATCTTTTTTTAGTCCTGAACTAAGTATTCCCATTGATAAATTAATTTGCTCAGATAACCTAAACTCTGTTTTTTGTTTTTCAGTTGCGAAAAAATCTTTGAAGTCATCTATAGTATTTGACATATATTTAGTAATGTCATTTAGGCTATGTATCGCTTCTAGAAGTTCTTTATTGTCAATTTTTTTTTCATAATTAATTTTTGCTTCTAAAGGAATAAATAAAGCAGATATTTCCATTAATGGCTGTCTCCATTGATGGGCTATATTATTTAACATCTCTCCCATTGCTGCCATTTTGTTTTGTTGAAACATTATTTCATCTTTTTGACGATTTTTTTCAACTTCAATAGATACTAACTTTTCCAATTCTTTGTTTTGTTCTTCTAGTTCCATAAAATCTTCTAAGCTAGTTTGTTTCATGATTTACCTTTAAAAGTTTTGTCCAAATGAAAAAGATGGATTTAATATTTGTTTTCCTTTTTCATCAATATATGAAGTTTTTTCTTCTATAACAATTTTTGAAAAACCATTAGAATAATCATAAGCATAATCATATTTTGCTTTTGCAACTATTTCACAATTTTCATCTATAAAGCCCCATTTACTATTTTGTACAAATCGTGCAAAACCATTTATAAATGGATATACTTCATCAAAACTTTCTTTTTGTTTTAGCTTATTATCTTCATTTAAACAAGACCATTTATTATTTGACTTCAAAAATACAAGCTTAGAGTTAGTAATCACATCTTGATAAATCACTTTTTGTACTAATTCAAAATTTGTATTTAAAAGACCATAACTTTTATTTTTTTCAACTTTAAAATAACCATTAAACTCTTTAGAGATAGAGTCATATTGAGGTTTTACTAGAATCTCATTTTCTGATGAAATTATTCCGTATTTACCATCTTTTTTAACTATACTATAAAGCTCACCATTGTAATTGTGAATCCAATGAAAATTAATAGGATGCATAGATTTTGTTCTTATATTTTTATTGTTTATATCTTCAATATTTTGGATTTCATCATATTCAGGTTTAACAATAATATTTCCATCTTTTTTAACAATCCCTTGCTTACCGTCAACTATTACAGTTACTAGCTCATTTTTTGAAGAACAAGCAGTAAATAGAAATAATATGGTAAACATAGTAAGATGCAATAATTTATTCATTATCAACCCTTAGTCAATTTGTTCAATTCTAAACTCTACTCTTTTTGATAACTCAATGTTTTCAGAACCATCACTATTTAAAATTAACTCTGATGATGATTTTCCTTTAGATATCAATGTATTATTTAAAAAAGTTTCATTTTCAATAACTCTATTATCTATTATATTTTTGACAAATGAAAGTACCACATCTGCTCTTTTTTGTGATAGAAGCATATTTTTCTGAAATTTTTCTTCTTCACTTTTAACACTTCCATAAGATGATGATGTATGACCTAGAACATAAATATTTTTTACACTGTTTTTATACTCTTTCATTGCATCAATGTATCTAGGGAAAAAGTTTTCTAAGATTTTTTTATATTTTCTATTTAACTTATTGCTACCTTTTTCAAACATTAGTGAAGGATTATTGAATCTAAAAGTTAATGTATATTCATCAAAAGAGGCATTCCATTTAATAAAGTCTTTATTAAACTCTTTTTTTATTGAGGCTGCTAATGTATTTACTGCTTTTATTTCTAAATCTTCTGTTGCAAGACTTTTCTTATATTTTGAATTAATAGAAAGTGCATCTACTCTATATGTTCCATTTAAAAGCTCTTCTTCAACTTGTGCACACCACCTATTCCCTTGAATATTTCCTTCAATTACACTCTCTCCTGAATCAAAAGATATCTGTACTCTTTGCACATCTAAATCATGAATATCACCGCAAATTTTTGGTTTGTTATTTTCAATAACTCCATAACTATCAATTGAAATTTGTCTATAAAACTTTATTTTAGGAGCTTCATTTGGAGTAATAACTTTTCCTATACATTTTTCTTGAATACTTTTTGATCTTAATAGTTTTGCTGTTCTTATGTCATTTGATTTTAATGAATAATCATATGCAGACATATTGTTTTTATCTACACTATTTATTTGAGCACCATTACATACAAGTAATTCTGACATAAAAGTAAAACCTGACCGTGAAGAATCAATTAATGGAGTATCAAAGTATTTATCTTTTGTATCTACTTTAGCTCCATTTTGAATTAAAACTTTCGCTATATCAAAATGATTAAACTTTGCAGCAATATGTAAAGGTGTATAACCATACTCATCTTTTTTATCTAAATTAGTTTTGTTTTTAATAAATTCATTTACTAACATCATGTCATTTACTCTAACTGCATAATGTAAGTCTTTGTCTTGTTTAAACTCAGTATTATTTTTTGGTGCACAAGCTGTAAATACAAGTGCTATAAAAATTAAACTAAAAATATTTTTTTTCATCTGTTTCCTTATCTTTCATGTAAAGCATTTTGTTTTACTTTTAATATTGGTTTTAATATAAAGTCAAGTATTGTTTTCTTTCCTGTTATAATATCAACAGAAGCAATCATACCCGGAATAATTGGCAATTTCTGGCCATTTCTTTCTAAATAGTTTTTTTCTGTTCTTACAATAACTCTATAATAACTTTTTGCATCTTTTGACTCTTTATCAATAATACTATCAGCAGAAATTTCAACAATTTTTGCATCTAAGCCACCATAAATAGAAAAATCATAAGCTGTAATTTTCACAATAGCCTTTTGACTTGGATTAATAAAAGCAATATCTTTTGGATCAATCTTAGCTTCAACTAATAAAATATCACTTTGAGGAACAATCTCAATTAAATCCATTCCTGATTGAACTACCCCACCAATAGTATTAAAATTAAGTTGTTTTACAATTCCATCAACAGGAGAAGTAATTGTTGTTCTAGCAACCTTATCCTTATCTCCAACTAGTCTAGCTTCAAACTTATTTATAAGTCCAGCTGTTTCTTGTAAAGTATTTGAAGCTTCTGCTCTGAAACTATTTAATCTTTCAGTTATCCTATTCTCTGCTTCTTCAATAGCTAACTCAGATCTTTTAACTGACAATAATGCAGACTCTAACTCTCCACTTACTTCAGTATACTCTTTCTCAATATTCAAAAGTTCATATTTTGATTTTACACCACGGCGAACAAGTCTTTGAATTGTAACCTTTTGTTCTTTTATAATTGCAAAACTTTTCTTTAGATTTTTTATTGTATTTCTTATTTCTCTAAGTTCTTGTTCTTTTTGTCCTCGTTGGGTTTTTAAAACTTGGATTGAAGATTTTAACTCTTTAAATCTATTATCTAATAGTTTTTGTTCTAACCTATCGTATCTTGACTGATCTTCAAGTACTTCTTTTGGAAAATTAAGTTTAGGAATAGACTTATTTATGTCAATATTTGATTCAGCTTCTAGTCTTTCATTTACTGCTAGTAAACTAATATATTCTTGTTTACTCTCTTCTAAAGTAGCTTGAAACCTTGTAGTGTCAATTTTCATTAAAGAATCACCTCTTTTTACGATTTGACCTTCTTTAACTAATATTTCTGAAATTATTCCACCATCTAAAGATTGAACTCTTTGAATTTTATCAGAAGGGATAACTTTACCATTTCCCCTTGCAAGTTCATCAAGCTCTGCAAAAGAAGCCCAAATTATTGCAATAGTAAAAAGTGAAATTATAAAGATAAATGTTAGGTTTGCGACTCTACTTGGTTGTTCATTCGCATTTGCATAACTTGAATATACAAACTCCAAGTCTTCATTTTTCTTTTCTTCTAATCCATAAAGTTTTAAGAACCATTTATTTAACATTTTTTTTACCTACTGATTTAAAAACTTCTTCTTTTGGTCCATCAAAAGAGATTTGACCATTTTCAATAATAATTACTCTATCTACTAAATGCAACAATGAAGTTTTGTGTGTAACAATAACTAAGGTTTTATCATCAATTATTTTTTCTATTTTTCCGATAAAAGCTTTTTCTGTTTGCTTGTCCATTGAGTTTGTTGGTTCATCAAGCATTAGAATATTTGGATTAGAGATAAGTGCTCGTGCAAGTGTTACTGATTGTCTTTCCCCACCACTTAATCCTTCTCCTCTTTCTCCAACCATTAAATCAAACCCAGCTTCATGTTTTCCTAAGAACTCATCAAGTCCTGCAACTTTTGAAACACTAAGAAGTTCCTCGTCTGCTACATATTGTTCACCAATAGTAATATTATCTTTAATAGTTCCCATGAATAAGAAAGGTTCCTGAGGAACACAACCAATTGCTCTTCTTAAATCTATTGGGTCTATTTGTCTAGTGTCTAATCCATCTATTAAAATAGAACCTGATGTTGGTTCATATAAATTCATAACCATTTTTAGTAAGGTAGATTTTCCTGAACCAATTTTTCCTAATATAGCTACTTTTTCTCCCTCTTTAATTGTCAAATTAATATTTCTTAATGTTTGATGATTTTGATTTTTATATGCAAAGTTTACATTTTTTAATTCAATTTTACCCTTTAATGAAGGTCTACTAATGTATGTTTTATTCTCTTTTTCAACAGGCATTTTCATTACTTCATCAAGATTGTTTAAAGAAAGCATTGTTTTATCAAACTTTATAATCAATCCTACTAATTGTGATACAGGAGCTATAACTCTTCCATTTAAAATCATAGCCGCAATAATTGCACCCATAGTAATATCACCTTCACTAGCTAAGTAAACTCCACCTGCAACAATTGCAATATTTGAAAACTGTGAAATAAATGCAGTAAAGTAAGTAATACTTTGAGAAAGGAAATGTCCTTTATCAGCAAAATGAACCGTTTTATTAACTGAGTTATCCCAGCTTGTTCTCATTCTATTTTGAGCTCTTACACTTTTTATTATTTCTAAACCTGTAACAGCCTCAATCAAAACTGTTTGTTTTATTTGTTCTTCTTTTACTGATTTTTCAATTAACTCTTTTAAAGGTCTTTGCATATACCAAGATACCAGAATTGATATGATAACTGTTGCTATTGTAATATAAGCAAGTGGTCCTGCTATATAAGAAATTACTATTATAAATATAATTACAAAAGGAAAATCAACAAAAGTAGCTACTGTTGCACTTGTAAAAAACTCTCTAACACTTTCAAAAGATTGAAGTCTACTTACAAACTGTCCTGTTGAAGCAGGTTTTGAATCAATTTTTATATTTAATACATGATTAAAAATTTTATTGGATATTACAGTATCTGTTCTTTTACTAGCAATTCCTAGAAAATAAGACCTTAATACTTTTAATAAAAAATCAAAAATCATTACAATACTAATACCAATAAACAATGCCCACATAGTCTCAATTGCATTATTGGGTAAAACCCTATCATATACGTTCATAGTAAATAAAGGTGTTGCTAAAATAAATAGATTTATAAATAAAGATACTAAAATTACTTGTTTGTATATACCTTTATTTCTAAATAAAGTTCCCCAAAACCAGTTTTTTGGACTTTCAACCGTTATATCTTTTTCAAGTCTATTATTAAAATTGAACTCTGGTTTTAAAATTATTAGTTCACCCAAATATTCAGAGTTTAACTTTTCTAAACTTATTATAGTTTCCCCTGAGCTAACTCCAGGGAGAATAACTTTTGCTGTGCCAGCGCCTTCATCATAATCTAAAAGAACACAAGACCTATTTTTCTCTAAAAGCAAAACAGCAGGTAAAGCTAGTTTTGTAAGTTTTGTAATCTGCCTTTCAACTATTTTTGTTGTAAGACCTATTCTTTTAGCCGCTTTTATAAACATATCTAAAGTAAGAGATTTGTTATGAACTGGTAAATTAAACTTTAATGACTCTTCAGAAGCTTCTCTTTTATGATACTTTGATATAAAAAGTAGGCATTCTAAAAGAGTGTCTACGGTTCTTCTATCTTTTAAATTATTAAGATTTTGTTCTAAGTCTTGTTTTTCTTGCAAACTTCTGCCTTAATTAGAGTTAGTTATATTTTAAATAAAGTTTTTGATGTTTACTAATATTATCCACATATGGCTTATTTAACAATACCAAAGATGGGTCTAAGTTCCTTAATTGAGCCATTGCTACTTTTTTAGAATCAAATGCACCATAAATAACTTTTACTCTTTTCCTATCTTGTCCAAACTCAAAAGTGAAAGTATTGTTTTGTAAGTTATTTTCAGCAATAAACTTTTTTGCTTTTTCCATATCTTCTATTGTTGCAAGATTAATAGTATAAAAATCTTTAGGAGCATCTAAAAAGCTTTTATACTCTTTAGTTGGATTTTCTATTTTATTAATAATATCATCTGTTTTACCATCAAGTTTTAACTCTTTTTCCAAATCCAAACCTAACTCTTTTTTTATTAGTTCACTATCTGAATCACTTATTAGTCCTTCTAGTTCGTCTTGTACATTATTATCTTGTTTTTTAGGTTTATATTCAATTACTCTAGGAGATACATTTGCACACTCTTGATTTGTTGAATATAAAATAGAGTCTGTTAATTTTGATAAGTTAAACATTAAGTCATAATAGTTATTAATTAATGAATACTCAATTTGAATAAGAGTTTTTGTAGATTCATATAGTTCACTCTCTGCATTTAAGATATCAACAAATGTTCTAGTACCTGCTTGAAACTCACTTCTATATACATCAACTATATTTACATTTGCTTTTACATATTTCTTCAACTGTTCAATTCTTCTCTTATACCTGTCATGTTTACCATATAAAGATTTTATTTCAGCAATAACATCTTGTGTAATATCATCTAAAGTTTTCTTTTGTTCTTGTAGAAATATTTTTTCTTGTGAAGAAGTTACTTTGTCTTTATTTCCATTAAATAAATTCCAATTTAGATTTATTCTTGCATATCTTTCATCTACTCTTCCATCTTCCGTTAAATCTAAGTCTTCGTCAATTGAAGCTTTTAACTCAAGGTTAATACTTGGTAAAAATGCTGAGTTTGATTGTGCAATTTTTTCTCTTTGCATTTTAATTTTTTCTATTTGTTCTAAAACTCTATAATTATTTAAAACTGCCATTTTAATTGTTTCATCTAAATTAGTAGGTATTTTTGTTTCATCAATTTGTGGTCTACAGACTTTTCCTTTAGGCTCACTTCCTACAAGTTTGAAATATGTAGCTAGTGTAGTTTGTTGAATATCTTCTTCATCAAGATATTTATCTTTAATAAAATGTAATTTTGATGATACTTGATATGTTTCTAATACCTCTCCACTAATTTCTTCTTGCTCTTTTGCTATTAAAAGGTTTTCTTCATTTACTTTTACCATTGACTCAGTTAATTTAATGATTTCATCTGATTGTACTAGTTGATTATATGTTTTTACTGTTTCTAGTATAGTATTTTCAATAGAATAAAAACTTCTGTTTTTATTTGCTAGCTCTTGATGTTTTGTTTGAGAAACCTGAGAAGGAGTTAATCCTCCATCATACAAATATTGCCTAAAGATAATTGCCGCATTGTATCCATCCTGACTTCCCCATTGTCCGTCAGTATCAATACTGTCTCTGTCTCTTTTTTCTCTACCTTCTTGATAATATGCTTCCAAATCTAAAGTTGGAAGATAGCTTCCTTCTCTTTCATCAACATATTTTCTATAAGCCTCTTGATTTTTTCTTTCTGCTATTACATTGGGATTTGAATTAATAACTTTTTGGACACTGTCTCTTAAACTTGTAGAAAAGGCCGATGTTATAGTTATAGAAGACAACATAAGTGTCACAATAAATTTATCATATGGTTTATTCATAATTTTTCCTAATAGTAACATTTGCAAAATAAGTTATTTTTTTATATACTGCTTGTTACATTTTAACATATTAAGATTAAAAAATGACAGAAAATAATAAAAATAATAAAAAAACTTTTAAATTTATATTACAACACTTAAATATTTTATATATTGAAGATGAAATAAATATAAGAAAAAACATAAAAAAGTCTTTAGAACTTATAGTATCGAATGTCTATGATACAGATACTATTGAGGGTGCCACTGAAATATTAAATACTAAAAGAATTGATATTATTATCTCTGATATTAATTTAAAAAAGCAAAATGCCCTAGAATTCATAAAAGATATTCGTAAAAATTATTTTAAAATGCCTGTAATTTTACTTTCTGCTTATACGGAAAAAAATTATTTATTAGAAGCTACAAAGTTAAAACTTGTAGATTATTTAGTCAAGCCAATTGACTTTAAAATATTGAATAATGCTATTGAAAAAGCTGCAGAGGAAATCATTGAAAATGGTAAATATATTATTGAGTTTAAAAATAACACTATATACAATGTACTAAATAAAGAGTTGAATTGTAAAGCTTCTAAAGAAGAACTCCTCTTAACTGCAAAAGAGATTGAACTTCTAGAACTTTTAATAAGTAATAGCAATAGAATTATATCCTATGAAGAGATAAAAGATAGTATATGGCCAGATTCTTTTGATGTAACTGATTCGGCACTGAAAAATATTATTACAAAATTAAGAAAAAAAATAGGAAAAGAGAGTATAAAAAACATCCCTAGTATTGGCTTTAGGCTAGATCTTTCCTAAGCTAAAGTTTTAAGTCTTTAAACTCATTTACTAACTCCATTTGTCTTTGTGTTAAATAATTCTCTAGAATCTTTCGATTTCCAAAGCTTAGACTGTATGTAAATATGATTTTGTCATAATCTGAATCTAGTTTATATATTTTATATACTGATGCTTTAAGTGACAACCTTTCTTTATGTACAATCTTATTATCAAAAGATGCTGTATATTCTGTTTTAAAACCAAATACTAAATCTACCTCATCATCTACTTTAAACTTATTACTTATCTTCTTTGTTTTAAATGCAACAGAACTAATAGAAATAGATTCAATTTTATAAGTAAATCTTTCACTTTTTGCAAAAATTGATGCACTAAATAGCTCGTCAGGATCTACTCTAACTTCTTTTCTATTTTTAGGACTAGTTTCAACTTCAACTAAATCATATAAACAAATAGTATTACTTGATTTATCATAACTATCTAGTTTTGCACTAATTATTTTGTCTTTAAAATGAAAGATAGTTCTTTTTTCATACATTAAAACTTTTACATGTACATTTTGTGTTTTAATCAAAATTTTCTTGTCTTCTAATTTTATTATTTTAGCTTCATGAATAAAAGGTATCCCTTTATAGTGATTAACTAATTCTATTGGTGTATCTTCTAGTTTTAGTTCATATAGCTCTTTAAATAAACCCGTATACTCTTCTAAATCACTATCATTTTCTAATCTACTTAAAGATGCTAACAGTGAAGATATTAAATTATCATAATTAACTGGCTTTTGAATAAATTCATTTACACCTAAATTTTTAAATTTAACAATATTTTCTTCATATCCATGAGCTGAGATTATCACTATTTCAATATTTGGATTTAATTCTTTAAGTTTTAGAATAAATTCATGTCCATCCATTTCAGGCATAGTTAAATCAGTCAATACCAAATCAGGTAAATTTTTTTTATATAAACTTAAGCCCATTAAGCCATTATCTGCTAAATAGACTTCTTTAAAAAGTTTTGTTGCAAAGTTCTTCATTTGTTTTTGAATATGAGTGCTATCCTCTACAATTAATACTGTATATTCACTCGCTTTATTTTTTAATTTAATTAACTCAGACAATATATTTCCTTAATATTATTTCAAAACATGCTCCATCATCTACATTATATGCTTTTAAACTACCTTTTAAATGTTTTTCAATTATTGTTTTTGACATATAAAGACCTAACCCTGTACCTTCAAGTTGGTCTTTTGTTGTAAAATATGGATCAAATATTTTTTCTATTATTTCTTTTTTAATTCCACCAGCATTATCGTATATTTTGATAACTACTTTATCATCATCTAAATACTCTTCAATTTTTATTTTTTTATTTTTTACATTTTTTTGTATTAATGCTTCTTTCGCATTTTTTATAATATTAATTAATACCTGTAATAGCTCTTTTTCAAATGTTTTTATTTTTGTATTAGAAGTATAACTTTGCTCTACTTTTATTGAATTATTCTCAAGGGTTTTCCCAATTACCGAGAAAGCATCTAAAAATACTTTTTCTACTAAAAATACTTCTTCTTGTTTATTTGATTTAAAGAAGTTTCTAAAGTCTTCTATTGTCTGTGAAAGATACTCAGTTTGACCTATAATATCTTTTGCATTCTCTTTTAATATTTCATTATCAATCATATCAAGTTCTATATCCATTAAGATATTGTTTGCACTCATTGATACTACTGAGATTGGTTGTCTCCACTGATGGGCAATCATACTAATCATTTCACCCATTGCAGCATGTCTTGATTGGGCAATCATAAGTTCTTCTTTAGTTTGTAACTCTTTTTTTAGATGAACTTCTTTTGTAATCTCTTGTTTAACAGCCATAAAGTTTTTTATCTTTTTGTCTTTTTTTGAATAAATAGGAGAGATTATTGCCATCTCCCAAAACTCCTCTTTATCCTTGTTTATATTTTTAAATGTCCCACTCCATGTCTTTCCTGATATTATAGTTTCCCACAAGTTTTTGTATTCTTCTTTATTCATGTGATTTGATTTAAGAATACTAGGATTTTTTCCTGCTACTTCTGAAAACTCATATCCACTTACTTTAGTAAAATATGAATTTACATACTCTATTTCTCCTTTTGTATTTGTAATCACAAAAGATATAGGAGCTTGTTCAACAGCTTGTCTTAAAATAGAAAGTTCATTTTGAATTAATGCAAACTCTGTTACATCTTGAATTGTACCGATAGCTAATATTATCTTTGAATTTTTATCTTTTTTATACTCTATATTACAATCAACATATCTTATTTCTTTGTCAGATTGTCTTATGATTTTGTATTCAAGTTTATACGCTCTAGATTTTTCTTTAGTGTTAAAAAAACTTTCATAAACTCTTTGCTTATCTTCTTCATGTATGAAGTTTTTAATTAAATCTTCTAAATTAATATTATCATTGTTATTTAAACCAAATATTTTTTTTATGTTATTTGAAACAACTAATGACTCTTTTCTAAAGTTATATGTAAAGTGCCCTAAGTTTGCCATTTTTTCTGCTTTTAACAAATCTTTTTCACTTTGTTTAAGACTAAGTTCAAATCTCTTTTGTTTTGTAATATTAGTATGAAATCCTACCATTCTAATAGGATTATTCTTTTCATCGAAGATAGTTTTTCCTCTATCTAGTATCCATACCCAGCTACCATCTTTATGTTTTAACCTATGTACATTTTCATAATTAGCTGTCTCTCCACGTTGGTTAGCTTTTATGCTATTTACTGCTGATTCAAAATCATCTTGATGTACTAACTTTGCCCAAGTTTCTAAAAGATTTGGAAGTTCACTATCTTTATAACCTAACATTGACTTCCAGATTTTTGAAAAATAAACTTCATTTGTCAATAAATTCCAATCCCATAGCCCATCATTTGAACCACTAGTTGCATAGTCATGTCTTTGGTATAGCACTTTATACTCATTTGAGATATCTGTTATTGTTTGATGTTTTTTATAGATATTATTTACAAAATAAATTAGTACTAGCAAAATTAATAACGAGATAAAAAAGCTAAATAAAATATGATAATCTCTTTTTTTATTTGCTTGTGTATAAAATACTTTAAATTCATCTGTATTTAAAGTAACTCTAATACCTCCTCGTATATCTCCAATTTTATAACCTTGAGAGGCATGACATTCTAAACAAGCTCTGGTTACTGTCAAAGCCGACATATATGTAAACTTTTCTAAATTTTTATTAAAAGAATAATCTTCAAAAGTTGCTTTTGATTCAAATTTATCTAATATCTTTTTTTCATAATAATTAGGTTTATTGTTTTCATTTATTGGATTTAAACTTGTTATTTTGTAACTATCTACATATCTGTGGTTTGACATATTAAATATTTGTTTTGTCATATCAATTGGACTAACTTTTTCATACATCTCTTCATTTTTTACGAATACACCCTTATTTGTTGTATTCCACATTTTTGTAACAAAGAAGTTATTAAAGTTTGTTCTAGCTTCTTTTAAAACTGTATTTTCATAAATCTTTATTTGATTATTGGTTGAGAAGTTTATATAGTAAACTTGTAATAAGAAACCTACAAGAACTACAAAAATAGTAAGTAATACAGCTTTAGTTTGACTCATAATATTTTCTTTTATTTATATTTTATAATCATTATATAAAATTTTTACTAATTTATAACAAAATCAGGCAAAAGTATTTTTTTGTTAAAATAGTATTTATCTTTCAAATATTATTATAAAAGGAATACATAGCAATTGAAGAAGTTTTTTAAGATTATAATAGTATCAACTATATTAGGAGCTTTATTTAGTTATGGCACAATCAAATTTTTACACTACAAAATGGAACAAGAATTAATTACTTATTTAGTTTTAAATGAAGAGGCAAAAAAACTACAAGATGTATACTCTTTATGTAGTGGACTATTAAGTGTTAATCCTACAAAGAAAAATGTTTCTAGTTGTAATAATATTGTAAAAAAAGTTGAAAACTTATCGAGCCAAATAAAGGAAAAATGTCCTTACATATATTTTTATACTTCTTACATAAGTAGTATAAAATAAAAAAGGAAACCTATAAGCGAAGCTTATATAATGGTTTCCTTTCTAGATATGCATGAAATTAATCTTTGTAATAATACTCCCTATTTTCTGAATTTACACTTAAAATTACATAAGTTTTACTTATATTTGACTATACCTACTTTTACAATAGTAATAATAAGTTTAATTTATATCCAGTGAATACTCTTGATTAAAATGTAATTTTCGCTATACTTCTTATATGAATTTAAAATATATAAACAAAGAGTTAGCACTCAAGTATTTAGATTATGATATTAATCTTTATAAAAATATATTAGATGGATTTAAAGAACAGTACAAAAACTTAGATTTTTTGAAACTTGAAGACTCTAGTTTTTTTAAAGAAATTCATCAGTTGAAGTCTCTAAGTAAAAACATTGGAGCTGCAAATCTTTATGCACTTGCAGAAAAAATGAACAGTAACAAAACTAGAGAAGAAGAAGATAAACTACAAGAAGTCTTAAATAATGTATTAGATGAAATCAAAAAAGTATCTATTACTGAACTACCTTTATATAAATATACAACTAATGAAAGTGAATCAAAAGAAGAACTTTTTGAACAAATTTTAAATGGTGCAGTTAAAAATAGACCAAAAAAAGTTGAAGAACCCTTAGCTAAATTAAAACAGTTTGAAAATTTAACTTCAAGAGAAAAAGAGTTTGTTCAAAAGATAGATAAAGAAATTAAAGTATATAATTTTGGGAATATAGTAAACATTCTTTCTTAATTAGGATTCTCATGTCTAAACCTTTAATTCTCATTGTAGATGATAACCAAGCAAATCTAAAAATTTTAGTGGAATTTCTATGTACTGATTATGAAATAGTTATTTCAATGACTGGTAAAGAAGCCTTAAATATAATAGAAAATGAAAAAATAGATTTAATTCTTCTTGATATATTTATGCCTCATATGAATGGATTTGAAGTTTGTGAGAAAGTATATGAGAAGTATGATAAACATGAAATTCCAATTATATTTGTAACTGCAAGTAGTAATGATGATGATATTGAAAAAGGTTTCAACCTTGGTGCTATTGACTATATTACGAAACCTTTTAGAAAAGTAGAGATTCTATCAAGGGTAAAAACTCATATTCTTCTAAAAGATTATAAAAATAATTTAGAAGATAAAGTAAAAGAAGAGATTGAAAAAAATAAACTAAAAGAAAAAATCATGTTTCACCAATCAAAACTTGTAAGTATTGGAGAAATGATAAATAGTATTGCCCATCAATGGAGACAACCTCTTAACTCTATTAATTCTGCTGTGATGGGAATTGATACATCTTTGATGAAAAATGATATAGAAAATGAAGAAATAAATAGAAAACTAGAAGAAATAGAAGTACAAACTCAATATATGTCAAAAACAATTGAAGACTTTAGTAATTTTTTAAATCCTAACAAACATAAAGACTATTATGACTTAAAAGTAATAGGAGAAAAAGCATTTACTATTTTACATACAAAACTATCTAAATACAACATCTCTTTTAAGCTAATCGAAAAACAAAAATCAAGTGTCTATTGTATAGAAGGTGAAATCATACAGGTGATTATTGTTATTTTAAATAATGCAATTGATGCTTTAAAAGAAAAGAGAATAAGTACTCCTGAAATACAAATACACATAGATAAAAACCAAATAAGTATTGAAGACAATGCTGGTGGTATAAAAAAAGATAATATCAATAGTGTATTTTTACCATATTTTACAACTAAAAAAGCTGATGAAGGCCTTGGAATAGGTCTTCATTTAGCTAAGGCTATTATTGAAGAATCAAATAATGGAAAAATTAGTGTTGAAAATAGTAAAAATGGTGCTAAATTTAAGATTGTTTTTGAAAATAGATTAAATAAATAAAGTTAAATGTTAGGTGGTGCGAATGGAGAGAATCGAACTCTCACTCCGAAACCGGAATGGGATTTTAAGTCCCACGCGTCTACCTATTCCGCCACACTCGCACAAGTGTAATTTGTATCCTAACATTAAAAAGTGGAGGAGGTAGCCGGACTCGAACCAGCGCATACAGGATTTGCAATCCCGGGCATTACCAACTTTGCTATACCTCCGCAAAAAGTGAACGAAATTATATCAAGATTAACTTAAAAAAGTTTTAAGCTTTACTAACTCTTTCTATTTTAATCAAAAATATACCTGAACATATCACAATAATAGCTCCAAGAATAGTGAGTTTATCGGGTATGTCATTAAATACTAACCAGCCTAAAAAAGTTGCACTTATTATTTCTAAGTACTGAAAAGATGCTAATAAACTTGCATTTGCATAATAAAGAGCATTTGAAATCAGTAATTGAACTACTATTGTAATAATAGTAAGAAGTAGAAATATCCATAAAAAAGAAAAATCAAACTCTTTAAAATATAATGCCTCAACTTCAAAAGGAGTTGCGACTAAAGATATTATTGATAAAAAAACTGTTGATAAAACGCCTATCCAAAACTGCATAGAAATACTATCTTTTATATTTTTTGAAATTCTTATTGTCATAAGATACAGAGCATAAAAAACAGCAGCTAAAATAGGTAATATTGCAGCTATTCCATAAGCTGCCCAATTTGGACGAATTATTATTAATGTTCCAATTAGACCAATTATTAAAACATAAACCAAAGATTTAGTGATTTTTTCTTTTAAAAATACTACAGACAAAAGAGTTAAAATCAAAGGTTCAATAAAAAATAGTGCAATATTATTTGCTAAAGGAAGATAAGCTAAACCCCAAAATAGAAAGAATATACACAAAGAAATAAATATTGATAAATACAGATATATCATTTTAAAGCTTGCAATTTTTCTTCTCATTAATTTAGCTATGAAATACAAAAGTATTCCTTGAAGGAAAAATCTAATTAAAGTGATTTGCATAGGAGAATAAGTGCTAGAAAGCCATTTGGCAATGGCATCAGAAAAAGGAATTATTAATACTGCTATTAGCATTAATATCATTCCTTTATTTGTATCTTTTCTAGCACTTTTTATAATAATACTCTCCTTAGAAGATTGGAACTAACTTATGTCCTTGAGTTTGCCAACCTATTAATGAAATAAAGCCATCAGCTATGATATTCATCTCTTTAGGGATACTACTATTATCTACATTAAAAACCTTTGTAGCAACAGCACAAACTTCCATTCTCACACCAAGATTAGAAAGTCTTTTAATTGAGTCTTGAATAGCTTGAAGTTTTTCTTCATTTTCCATTTCAAAGGCTTCATCTTGTGTTGTACTTAAAAACTTAACTGT
>Ga0193951_1000510_pt1 | contig 17542 bp, 18 predicted proteins | sample BB_2_MG_FD_140370 | JGI IMG/M metagenome (GOLD analysis project Ga0193951, IMG submission 140370) | Microbial mat bacterial communities from the Broadkill River, Lewes, Delaware, United States - BB_2_MG | ecosystem: Environmental > Aquatic > Freshwater > River > Microbial mats | place: USA... | reverse complement strand
AGAAGGTCACTTTTATAATTGAAATTAACATTATGACTTTTAGAAATCTCATTAAGCACTTGTATGATAGACATTTTTCCATCATTAGCTTGTGCTTTTACTGAAAAGCAAATTAATACACTTATTAAAAAAGTTATATACTTAATCTTTAGCATTGTGTATGACGACCTCTTTATTATTTATAATTTCATAGGTCAAACCAAGCGGCTGTGTAATTGCTTTTAAAGCATTATTAAGGTTATCGTGCTCAAATGCGCCTGTAAATCTCAACGTATTTGCAGTAATGGAATCGGTAATTGTGATATTATATTGACTTTCGAGTTCTAAAAGCACTGCTTGTACAGACGCATCTTTAAATACACTCATATTTTTAAGCCAATACGGTTCTGCTATAGCAATGTTAGATTTTTTAGCAGTTCCTGATTTTAAAATAAACTCTGAACCGGCTGGTACTTTTATAACCGCATCGTTATAACTGACTTGCACCAAACCTTCATAACAGGTTACTTTAAAAATGCTATCCTTTGTAAACACATTAAACTCGGTTCCTAAAACGGTTACTTTTCCAAATTCAGTATTGACATCGAATTGCTTTCCTTTTTCGACATCAAAAAAAGCTTCTCCTTTTAAATTTAAGGTTCTTTCGTTTTCCCAATTTGAAGGACTATATGTAAGCTGAGACAACTCATTAAGTTCTACTCTAGAATTATCAGGAAGTGTAATGGTTTCTTTTTGTGCTAAATCGGTTGCAATTGTATTGGTATTATCTCTATTTAAAAACAAAAATAAGGTTAAACCAATAACAAAAACAGCTGCAAATCGTGATGCTATATTCATCCAATTAATTGACGAAGCCTTTTTATTTTGCAACTGGCTTTCTAAAGCTTCAAACGCAGGCACTTTTGCATGATGATGACCACTAAAGCGCTGTGCTTCTTCTGCTATTTCATTATACAGCTTCGCATCATCTAAAGCATTAAAAGCTTCCGCCTCTGCTTCAGATAAGTTGTTGTCCAACCATTTTTTTAGTAAATATTCTTTGTCCATAACTTGATGCTATACTTTTAAAACAACTCAACTTTCAATTGTCCCAAAATTATTTTCAATTCAGTTCTTCCAATTGATCTTTCAACTTATTTAAGGCGGCGTAAATTCTGTGTTCAGCTACTTTTTTGGTAATATTTAATAGCTCTGCTATTTCTTTGTGGGTTTTTCCATCGACTTTACTTAAAAGAAAAGCCACACGTTCTTCTTCTTTTAATGTTGACAAGGCTGTTTCGTAACGCTTTAAAAATTCCTTTTTACGCAGCATGAATTCTGGCGTCTCATTAGTGTAATCCTTAGGCTTTACTTCTTGATGCTTAAAAACAATCTTTTGGTGTTTCACCTCGTTAAGCATCATATTATTTGCAACCGTATATAAATAAGATTTTGCAGCTTCAGGTGCCACTTTAGCACAATTTTCCCATAATTTAATAAAGGCATCTTGCACTTTATCTGAAGGGTTTAATAAATCACCATATTTGTAATATAAAATCGTACTCATGCTTTGCGCATACTTTTCGTAAAGTTTAGAAAAGCGCAATTTATCACAGATATCTTTGTGGAGCGACTTAGGCAATTAAAAGTGGGTTTTGAAATTTGAACACCAAAAGTATGCTTTTTTTTAAAGACCGTACAAAAGATAATGTTACTAAAACATCAAATTTATATTTTAAAAATTGCCATAAAAATCAATAAAATAATTGAGGCTATTTTAACATGTAATTGTTTTAAAACTATAAGCCCAGTTTAAAACTACACAACATATAAATCCATCTAATGAAAATAAAAAAAACAATGATTCACACCTATAAACAACTCAAATTGCAATTAAATAAATAAAAAAAAATAATACATTTCTTGGGACATTTAATTAGTGAGTTGTTCTAAGTATAAAGACGGTAATTAAAACGCCTTATTAATTGAAAAACTAAAAAAACAAATTAATTATGAAAACTATCAAACCTTATCTTTTTGCCTTATTAGGTTTATTCTTAACCATGACATCCTGTAGAACTGAGGATGATTTAAGTATTGACCCTCCGGCAGAATCTACCTTACAAGCTAATTCTACTTTGACAAATCAAATTCAAAGAGTTGCTATGAACGATGGTTCTGTTGATAATATAGTTTACAATGCCAATTGTTTTACCATTCAACTGCCTATAACCGTAACTATTAACGGAACAGAATTAACCATTACCAACATTAATGATTATGATGATCTTGAAGATATTTTAGATGAATTTGATGACGATGACGACAATGTTGTTATCGATTTTCCTATCACTATTATTTTTGCAGATTACTCCGAAGTTCAAATTAACAGCTTAGATCAGCTAGAAGATTATGCTGATGATTGTAATGATGAAAATGAATTTGATGATGATATTGAATGTTTAGATTTTGTATATCCAATTACAGCTTCTATTTTTAATACCAACAACGAAGTTATTGAAACACTCACATTTACTAACGATTATGATCTTTATGAATTTATAGACGACATAGATGAAGATGATTTAATTGGTTTTGAATTTCCTATAAGTATTGTAATTGCTAATGGTAACGTAATTGTAATTAATAATTTTAATGAGCTTGATGATGCTATTGATGATTTTGGTGATGACTGTGATGAAGACGATGATTACGACTATGATGATGACGATTGTACAAACTGCACACCAAGCCAATTAGAATCTATTTTAACAGGTTGTTCAGATTGGTATATAGACGAATTAGAACGCAACGACAATGATTTAGAAGACAACTATACAGGTTATCTTTTTAATTTCTTTGCAGATAATACAGTTACAGTGTCTTGGACTGGAAACACTGCGAATGGAACATGGACAACTAGCGAAACAGGAAACAATATCACAGTAACTTTTGATATTCCAGGGTTTGACGATATCAATGATACTTGGATTTTACATGAAATCGATAACGATGATGATGATGACGAAGATGAAGTAAGCTTTGAAATAGGAGAAGACGACGAACTAGAATTTAAAAACAACAATTGTAACTAAATAGTTGGTCAAATTAGTGGCCTATACTTAAGGCCCTTGTTTTACTTTATTAATAGAAGAACCAGCCATGAAGCAATTCATGGTTGGTTTTTTTTATATTGTAGACTTAATTTTTTTTAACCTCTGTGTTTATTGCCTCATAAACCAGTTTAACCTCAGCTTCTCCATACTTTCGTTCTAAACGCCTTATGGTAAAATGTGCCGTTGCCATCTTTTGAAAATGATCTACAAATACATAATTTAAACCACCTCCACCAATTGCTCCTACAATAGGTACCGCTTGTGCTAAAAATTTCTCACTAATAAGAAGACTTAATCTCGTGGCAATTTTAGACAGAAAATTACCTATAGCATTAGACCCCAAAGCACTTGCTCCTTTAACTAAACTATCTAAACTCATTTTTATACCAGCTGCCGATATGTTATTTAAAGCTGAATTTAATGCCATACGCGTCGTGTAGTAACTGGCCTCCATACCGTCATCGTCAAGAGAATCTCCACCAAGTGCAAAAACTTGCAGACATGCCATTTGCCCTTCTAAAGTATAAATATCTTCACCTTCACTACGCGCAATATCCATAATAGTACGCATTAAAAACTTCGTCGTAAGCGTTACTTCTGAAGCAAAAATAGCAGTACCAAAACCTGTGGAAGACCCGAAAAAGCCACTTAATGCACCTGTACCTGTTACAATACTTTTATAGGTGTTTTTTGAAGGCTTTTTAAATGTTTTGTTCTTTTGAATGGTTAATAAATTCGCTTTTATAATTTTTAATAATACAGATTCGGTAATCTTCTGCACTTTAACTAACACTTTTTCTGGCACATAATTAATTCCTGTTTCTACAGTATTACCTATTTTATTGACATTGCGTATGGCCCAACCTAAATTTTGCATGCTCATTTTCGCATGTTTTAAAGCTTGTTTATCTTCTGCTGATATCGTGTTTGTTGTTAGATTCAAGATTTGAGATTTTATTACTATTGGTCGATAAAACTTAGCAATTGTTACAAAGTCAATAGAATAGCGATATAATTCTTAAAAACATGTTTTCCCTAGTTTTATACTAAAATGACAAAAATCATTATACATTTATAATCATCATTGTACATTTGTAATATGAATATAGGCTTAGTACTTTCTGGTGGAGGTGCTCGCGGAGCAGCACATATCGGTGTCATTAAGGCATTAGAAGAACACGGTATCTTTCCTACACATATATCTGGTGTAAGTGCAGGAGCTATTGTAGGCGCTTTGTATGCAGCAGGTGTTTCTTGGTCCGAAATACTAACTTTCTTTAAGACTATACCTCTTTTTCATACTAAAAGATTTGCCCGTAATAAACCTGGATTTTTAAATTCTGAAAATTTTTATGATGATCTTAAAACTTATTTTCCAGAAGATAATTTTGAAGATTTAAAGAAACCTTTATTCATTCCCGCAGCAAACATCGTTGATGGGACTTCAAAGATTTTTAGCAAAGGACAACTTATAAAACCAATTATAGCTTCAGCTTCTTTTCCTGGTGTTTTTACACCTACCGAAATTAATGGAAAATACTATGTTGATGGCGGCACATTAAATAATTTCCCTGTTGAACCTCTTAAAAAAGAATGCGATATAATTATAGGTGTGTATGTTAATCCTCTAAAAGCAGTGACTATAAAAGATTTAAAACATTCTTTCTCTGTTGTAGAACGCGCTTATAAGATTAAAGTAGCCGCAGAATCCATGAACAAGTTTCCAGATTGTGATTTGGTCATCTGTCCACAAGAACTGGTGAGTTTTGGCACTTTTGGAATGAGTAATGTAGATGCTATTTTTAATTTAGGATACACATCTACACTAGCTGCTCTTAAAGAAAATAAAATGTTATTTATGTCTAAATAATTTCAACTAGAGCATACACCTTACATAAGGAATAACAGAATTAAACATTTTAAAGCCCTAATAAAATTATAGAAAGAGACTAATACCACTTCAATCTTACTTTTTATTAGGGTTCTAAAAATTAAGTCTTATTCCTAATTCAAATTATTTTAAAAAATCAGCTTCTTTATACGTTGGATTTGGGTATTTGTAAAACCCTTCACCAGTTACAACTCCTAATTTGTTTTTATCTATATAGTTTTCTTTTAAAAAGGCCACAGTTTTTAGTTTTAAGTCATCTTTAGTTTTCTCTGCCGCTATTTTATCAATATTATATGCTGTAGTAATGCCTACAATATCGAGAATACCAAAAGGGCCAACAGGTGCTCCTGTTGCTTTCATCCATGTTTTATCTATGGTTTCTGGGTCTGAAACCTCACTAACTAATAAACTAGTGGCAGCGCTTAGCAAGGGTACCAATAATGAATTTAATATATATCCAGGCTGCTCTTTATATAAGGGCAATGCCAACATACCAATCGCTTTTGCAAAATCAACAACATCATTAAAAACTTTAGGGTCAGTTGCACTGTGTCCCATAATTTCGGCTGTATTATGAATCCAAATTGAATTCGCAAAATGTAAGGCTAAGAATTTTGAAGGTCGTCCAGTGGCTTCTGCAAAGTGACTCGGCAATAGCGTTGAAGAGTTCGTAGCAAAAACCGTTTTTTCAGGAGCAACTTTTGCTAGCATGTTGTAAAATTCAATTTTAATTTTTGGATTTTCTGGCACAGCCTCGATTAGTAAATCAGCATCTTTAACAGCTTCGGTTAAATTTGACGTATAACTTAAGTTTTCAAATGTTTTATCTAATTGTTTTTGGGTTGCATTTAGGTCTTTTTTAAATGCATCACTCATGATGCTAAATTTTGCCTTTGCTTTTTCCAAGACTGCATCATTAATATCATAAACGGTGACTTGAAATCCGTGAAATGCGGTTTGAAATGCTATTTGATACCCTAGCACGCCGCTTCCTGCTATAGTTACATTTTTAAAGGTCATTTTGTTATAAATTTTAGAGTATTTTACTTCCGTGAGATTGAAACCTTGCGCCTATTCTATTAGGAAATTGTTTCAAATTATATACATAAGTAATACAAAAATACACCTCTCTACAATGATAAGTTATGACTTAAGTCAGTTCTATAAAAAAAGAGCTTGTCAATTTCTAACTCCTGTTATCTATGAGAAAATTGGTAATAAAATATTGCAAATTATTACTGAGTCTTGAACACCTCACTCCGTATTACACTATACTATTTATTTAAAATTTTCGCTTTGTTGTATTCGTAATTCATCCGAGCGATATTTAAAACCGAAATATCTTCAGGACATTCCACTTGGCATGCTTCGGTATTAGTACAATGCCCAAATCCTTCTTCTTCCATCTGCTTTACCATATTAATAACCCTTTTACTCGTTTCTGTTTGTCCTTGTGGTAACAATTCTAATTGTGTAATCTTAGCACTCGTAAACAATGCTGCACTCGCATTTTTACAACTAGCTACACAAGCGCCGCAACCAATACATGCCGCAGCATCAAATGCTGCTTCTGCCACGTCATGAGCAATAGGAATACTGTTTGCTTCTGGTGCTTGACCTGTATCTACAGACACATAGCCACCCGAAGTAATAATATGGTCTAAGGAAGAACGGTTCACTTTTAAATCTCTAACAACAGGAAATGCCGCGGCTTTAAAAGGTTCTATATAAATGGTGTCTCCATCTTTAAACGAACGCATGTGAAGCTGACAAGTTGTGGTGTTTTTTAAAGGACCATGCGCAATACCATTAATCATCATGCCACATTGCCCACAAATACCTTCACGACAATCGTGATCAAACTCTACTGGATATTCTCCTTTTTTGACCAATTTTAAATTCAAAGTATCTAACATTTCTAAAAAAGATAATTCTTGATGTACATCATCTAATGTATAATCTTTGAATTCCCCCTTACTTTGGCTATCCTTTTGCCGCCATATTTTTAAGTGTATTTTCATAGTCTCTTATTTATAGCTTCGTACAGAAGGCGTTACAGTTTCAAATATCAACTTCTCTTTATTCAATATTGGGTTTGAAGGATTATTATTCCATTCCCAAGCCGAAGAATAACAAAAATTAGTGTCGTCTCGTTTGGCCTCACCTTCTGCCGTTTGATATTCTGTTCTAAAATGTGCTCCACAAGACTCTTCTCTTTGTAAAGCATCAATACACATTAGTTCGGCTAACTCCATATAATCTGCTACGCGTCCAGCTTTTTCTAATTCACTATTGACTTCTGAAGCCTCACCAGGAACAATCAGATCTGTCTTAAATGCTTTTCGTAAGTCTTGGATGTTTTTAATGGCTTGTTCTAAGCCTTCTTTAGAACGCGACAAGCCACACTTATCATACAATTCGCTACCTAATAATTTATTGAATTCCTCAGCTGTTTTAGTGCCTTTGGTGGTAAGGAATCCTTCTATTTGTTTTTTAACAGCTTGTTCCGCCTTATCAAATTCAGGATGGTTAATATCTGTTTTTGGTTGCTTTATCTCATCAGCCAAAAAGTTTTGTAATGTATAAGGCAACACAAAATACCCATCGACACAAGCCTGTAATAATGAATTGGCACCTAATCTATTTGCACCATGATCTGAAAAATTAGCTTCACCAATAGCAAAAAGCCCAGGAATAGTTGTTTTTAATTCATAATCTACCCAAAGTCCTCCCATAGAAAAATGGGCTGCAGGCGAAATTTTCATCGGTTCCAAATAAGCATCTATTCCCGTAATTTTCTTATACATGTTGAATAAATTGCCGTAACGTTCTTTAATAATATCTTTTCCGTATTCTTTTATAGCTTTTGAAAAATCGAGGTAAACTGCATTTTTTAATGCTCCAATACCTTTACCAGCATCTATTTGTTCTTTTGCAGAACGAGACGCAATATCGCGAGGTGCAAGATTTCCAAAGGCTGGATATTTACGTTCTAAATAATAATCGCGTTCTTCTTCTGGAATATCGTTGGCTTTCCGAGTGTCATTTTTATCTTTTGGCACCCAAATTCGACCATCATTTCGAAGGGATTCAGACATTAACGTTAGCTTGGATTGGTATTCGCCACTTTGTGGTAAACAGGTGGGATGAATTTGTGTCCAACTCGGGTTTGCCATAAAAGCTCCTTTTTTATGTGCACGCCAAATAGCAGACGCATTACAACCCATAGCTAGTGTAGATAAATAATATATTTTCCCATAACCTCCTGTAGCAAGCACTACAGCGTGTGCACCGTGACGCTCTACCTTTCCGGTATCTAAATTTCTAGCAATAATGCCTTTAGCCTTACCTTCAATAAGTACCAAATCTAACATTTCATGTCTTGCGTATAAGCTCACTTTTCCGGTATTAACTTGTCGCATTAAAGCTTGATAGGAACCTAATAATAATTGCTGTCCTGTTTGACCTCTAGCATAAAAGGTTCTAGAGACCTGTACTCCACCAAAAGAACGGTTTCTAAGGTAACCTCCATACTCTCTTCCAAAAGGCACACCCTGAGCTGTAGCTTGATCTATTAAACTGGCCGAACATTCCGCCAAACGATAGGTGTTGGCTTCTCTAGAACGAAAATCACCTCCTTTTAAAGTATCGTAAAACATACGATAAACACTATCTCCATCGTTTTTATAGTTTTTTGCAGCATTTACACCTCCTTGTGCAGCAACAGAATGGGCTCTTCTAGGGGAATCTTGAAAACAGAAACTCTTTACATTATACCCCATTTCTGCAAGGGAAGCCGCAGCAGAAGCACCTGCTAAACCTGTCCCAACCACAATAACCTCTAATTTTTTTCGGTTATTTGGACTTACCAGTTTGGCTGTTTTTTTATAATTACTCCACTTCTCGCTAAGTGGTCCTTCTGGTATTTCAGATTTTAAAACGTTTTCCATGATCTAACGATTTAGATAAATAAAAATGGGAATAATGATATAGCCTATAGTCATAATTATAGTATATGCCATACCTAAATACTTCACGATTTTAGAATATATCGGATGATAAAGCCCTAATGTTCTATGCGCACTAAAAACACCATGCAACAAATGATAACCAAGCGCAATAATGGCAATGACATATACAATAACATACCACAATTGATCGAAAGCTTTAATAACCAAAGTGTATAAATCTTTGTTTCCGTTAGCATCCAAAGGTAATTCTCCAAATTTGAATTGGTACCAAAAATCTTTAAAGTGAATGACTAAAAAGAGGAAAACAATGCTTCCTAAAAACATCATATTTCGAGAATACCATTTGCTTGCACGCCCTCTTCTATCCTTAACATAGCCTGGTCCTTTTGCTTTTTTACTTTTTACAGTAAGATATATAGCATCTAAAGTGTGTAATAAAATACAGAGATAAAGCACCATGGCTATTATCTTAATTAAGATATTATCTGCCAATAAATCACTATACCAATTGTACTGTAATTTAGCTTCGGCTTCAGGCAATAGAAGTTGAAGATTTCCAAATAAATGAATGATGAGGAAAAAGGAAAGAAAAAGACCTGTTAATGCCATTAAATTCTTTCGGGTTAATGCATTTTTAACGTACCACATGTTTGCTTTTTATTTATAATTCTATGGCTTTAACATAAACCTCTAAGATAAAAAAAACTGATGAGCTAGAAGGTGGATCTGCCAAAGACATTTTAAACTTTTGTAGAGATAAAGTTGTATTAGATTAAAGAGTCGTTTCAATGCTAAAGCCGTACAACATTTAAACTAAAAAAAGGATCGCTAAGGGCGTGAGTCATTAATTTTATAAAGCAACTTGAATTTTTAAATAATAAAAATGGTTTTAAAATTACCTAGCTAATTGTTACAAATGTTATATAATTTGAAACATATGGTTAACATATTACCACATAAAAAATAGAATTTTGAAGCTCACCTATAAAATAATTAATTATGAAAAAGAGTTATACAATAGCCATTTTAATATTACTAATAGTATTACCTGTAACATCGCAAACCATAGAAAAATTTAGTCTGGTTTCTGGTGGATCATCGACAACAATAAACGGTATTGAAATATTATACACTATTAGAGAAGTTGTTGTGCAAGAAATAAGTACAGCTACAGTTTTGGTTTCTGAAGGATTTATTAATCCTAGTTTTGATGCATCTTTAAGTATTGATGATAATCAGTTGTCTCATTTTAATATCTCTGTATACCCAAACCCGACGAGGCAATACTTTAATATTTCTGAAAATGTATCAATAAAAAATATATTACATTATCGATAAAATATTCTAAACAAATTAACTATGGTTAAAAAGAATAAAGCAGAACTCAAAATTTAGATAAAATGAGTTCTGCTTTAATTTTATTTATTTTTAGCTTTTAAAAAAGACTAAAATCCAGAATAGACATGAAACGTTCCTATAACTTCTATTTGCTCTAGGTCTTCCGTGTCAGGCTTATCAAAGAGTCCGTCTATTTCCAAAATATAACTAGCTACTCCAGTAGTTTCCGTAACCAATGTTATTTGCAAGTTCGATAATTCTGCCGTACCTGATATGGATACATAATTTACACCTCCCATCGTGATGATGATTGAAGAAGCTGTAGAAGAAAGGTCCCACCCATCTGAAAGGTCTGCTAACGGAAACGGTTGGCCATTTTGTAAGCTTAAGCCAGCATTTACAAAAATTTCATGCTCTTGATCTGCTAAAGTCATGGATATCCCTTTGTCTCCATCCTCGTTTTCTAAAAAAATACTCGATATAGCTCCTCCTAAATAATCTTCTTCTAAATTCCAAGCGTTGGAATACACTCCATTTGGAAAAGTTAAGCTATACGCATTTTGTTGCTGATTATTATCAAGATCTGTTTCGGCATTATCATCATCGCTACTACAACCTACAGATGATAAGGTTAAAAAAAGTATGAATACTTTTAAATATTGAAATTTAAGTGTCATATGTATTTGTTATTTAAATATGTTATTTTATAATTTTTTCACTCCTGAATTTTTGTAATGAGCTTAAACGAAAGGTTGCGCTATAATCATCCGTTTTACTATTCAAATAAATATCAGGAATCGAAAAGTTTTTAAGGGCCACTAACTGTGTAACCATTGGTTTTTATGTAATGCGCAAATACCTTATAAGTTTGTTTTCTGATTTACGGACAAGTAGCATCCCATATTGGCATATGGCTAGCGGTTAAAGCACTTCCAATGGCAAAATAAGTAGGTTCTGCATCAATATGAGGCACACACCAATTACTAATATTCTGATTAAAAGTAGTGGCTCCAGAAAACATATATTCCATATCGGTTACATTAGTTAACTGATATCCCCATCCGACTAGAGGCTGATTAAAGGCACTAGCACGCTCAAACATACTCCCCATATCCGTTACATTGCTGACATTCCAGCCATCTATATTTTCATTAAAAGCACTGGCTCCAGTAAACATAGCGTTCATATCCGTTACATTGATTACAATCCAACCACCAATAGGTTGATTAAAATTTTCAGCACCAAAAAACATGTAACTCATATTAGTTACATTACTCACATTCCAATTACCAATTTCTCCATTAAAACTGGTGGCATCAGCAAACATACTGCTCATATCCGTTACACTACTCACATCCCAATTTTTGATATTACCGTTAAATAAGGTAGCACCTTGAAACATTCCAACCATATCTGTTACATTAGCGACATCCCAGTTATTGATATCCTGATTAAAGGCGCTGTTATAAAACATATTACGCATATTCGTTACATTCCCCACATTCCAGGTGGTTACATCTCCATTAAAATTGTCGGCATCACCAAACATATTGCCCATATTGGTTACATTGCTCACATCCCAACTGTTAAGATCTTTATTGAAAGTATCAGCACGGCTAAACATAGACCCCATATCCGTTACATTGCTCACATCCCAACTGTTTATATCGCCGTTAAAAATTTCAGCTCCAAAAAACATTCCATTCATATTTGTTACATTGCTGGTGTCCCAATGGCTAATATCACCGTTAAAAGATTTAGCACTAAAAAACATACCAGCCATGTTTGTTACGCTACTTACATCCCAGCTGCTTAAATCACGGTTAAAGGCAGTGGCACCGTCAAATAGAGAACTCATGTCTGTAATACCGCTAGTACAGGTAGTCTCTGCATTACCTGTAGTAATCTGGTCGGCAGTACGCTTGGTGTATGTAATACCGTTTACCACACCCGATTCTCCTACAGCAGCGTAGGGTGCCATTACAGTTACGCCGTTTTCTGCCAAATAAAATAGGGGTTGAGCTTCTATAAAAATAGCTGTAATATCTTTTGCTTCATCTACTGTAAGTTGCACCGTGTTTTCGGTACCCGTTACATCTCCTTGCCATTCTTTAAACTCCCACCCTTCTACTGGTGTGGCGGTTATATCTATTACTTGGCCTTCTTCATATTCTCCACTTTCCGGAGAAACAGAGCCACCATTACTTGGCAAAGCGCTTATAGAAACTTGATAGGTGGTGGTGGTTGCTAGATCATCATCACTACTACAACTTACAAATGAAAGACCTATAAAAAGAAACAATAATCGTAAGTATTTTAATTTAAGTGTCATAATATTCATTATTTAAATTTAGGTACTATCTATAACCATTTCGAATGGTTACAGGTTCAAAAAAAAGGTTTTAAGGGTTAAATGGGTCAGCAACCTCAGCGCCTTGCCAATCAGAAAAAAGTTTAGGAGTATTGTCTAAAGTTAAGTTGTTGTATTCAAGATGAAAATTATAGCCGTAATAATAATTAATACTCATCCCATATTCCGTGCAATTAATGAAATTAACATCATGAATATTTAGATAATCATTATACCCTAATTTTATAGCACCGTTGGGATACCCTAAAGGGTCTCCGGCATCTGAGATATCTAAATACCCAATTTCATTTAATGGGCTATCAGATTGAATGTTTATGCCATTCCAATAACCAGGAACGCTTTCCTTACCTTTAATAGTGATTCTACTATTAGCGGTACCTACCATAACAGCAGCGTGCTGATGAGTTGAATTACTAATAAGAATCTCACTTCCTGCATCCATCATTAATGTCACACCTGGCTCAAAAGTAAATTTACGAGTGGCATCGTTTTTAGGTTTAAATCCATTTGAGAAAAATGGCACATCAATACTGTGAAATGTAATATCTTTATTAACATCTGCAAGCTCCAATCTGATATAATCATTTTCATTGCCTTGATAAGTACTAGTTTCATCAATAGAATTAATAAAATTTGGATTCGTTACAATAGGCACATCATTTCTTGTAAAGGTTGAATTGGAAATATTTAAGGTAGATGCATAGCCTACCCAATGTAATCCTATTTCTTGAGAATCTTGAATATTGCAACTCTCAAAATTCATAACAGCGCCCCAAGAGCCAATAACAGCGCCTATGTAGTTCCAGCCACCTGGGCGAATTTGCCCTGCGTATTCAACGGTTACATACTGCATAACGTTGGAAGGGTTATCACTCGTCATTAACAAACCTCTCCAGTGCCCTTTGACTTTTTCTGTACCTGTTAAAATGATTGGGTCTTGAGCTGTTCCATTCATCTCTATTTTATAATTTGCATCATCTATAAATTGTAGCCCTGCATTTTTTTCAAACGCAATAACCACACCTGCATCTATAAGTATATCCCCTTTGATTTTTGGATCACAACTTATAATATAATCTACAGGAGCGCCTGGAACGTTTTCTAAATGAATATTACCTGAACTAAAATAATCACAGTCTAACTCAATTGGGGGTAAATTATCACTTGATGGATCTTGCTCTACACTGTCATCACTACTACAATTAGTAACGGAGATGCTAATGGCAAGTAAAAATATTAAAGGTTTCAATGTAATCTGTAGGTTTTTCATTTTAAATTGTTTTGAATTAAATTTTATATAAGACATCGTTAATATTAAAGCTTGTAAAATTTTATACTCTTTTTTATATGACTATACTCCTATTTACTCCTGGGTTATTTTAATGATCTATCGTTATCTTAGAGCCGCTATTAGGTAAAATATTACTTAAACGTTAATTCTGACACATCATCATCACTACTAGAACTAGCAGCGCTTAAAATGATTAATAAAGAGAAAATTATGGGTTTAAATAGGTTCTGTAGATTTGTCATTATTGTATTATGCTTTTTTAGTATTAAATATTAGTGTTATCATTTTTGTAATAACATACTACAGATAAAAATCTTGTAGCGTCACATTTTCCATATTTATGCTACTAACATCAAGAATAATTTCACCACCAGATTGAAGCTTAATAAAGAATAATCCTTCCGCACCATTATGGTCATTATTTCTATTATCAATGCTATTAACGACAGTTCCAATTGCTCTAAAATTAGTACCTAAAGCACCTGTATGCGTCACATGCCCATAAGTCAACTGAGAAAAAAGAAGTATTAAAAACATATGGTAGTTCTTTATAACATTAGCTTTAAATGCATAGTAAGCGGATACAAATATTGAGATAAACCGTTAATACACAATAATGAAATATGCAAACCGCTTTAAACACTTTGTAATTGGTCTAGTTTTCAATGTAACTGGTAAATGGTGTTTTTCACAAAAGCACCTAATTACTACAAACCAATGGATTTGAGCTTAACATAAGGCTTTTACAACCGACTATACAATTTCACATTTGTTAGCGTTAATTTTTAGTAGTTTTAATTTTTTATAGATCACTTCCCAATTATTAAATCCCTAGTTTTATGATTAAAATAATCCTCATAGACGATGAACCTAAAGCGATAAAAAGTTTAGAATGGGAAATCAACAACTACTGTAAAGATGTGGAGATTATGGCTACATTCAGTAAACCCAAAGAGGCTATTACCTATATGCAGCACAACGACCCAGATGCTGTATTTTTAGATGTAGAAATGCCAGATATGGATGGCTTTCAATTTTTAGATCATTTTAAGCAACGTCACTTTTGTGTGGTTTTCGTCACCGCCTACAACCAATATGCACTTAAAGCTATTAAAGAAAATGCTATGGATTATCTATTAAAGCCTATCGATACCGAAGACTTGATTATAACGATTGAAAAATTGAAAGCCAATAAAAAAAACGAACGCACTTATGATGCTTTAGAAGAACGTTTACGGACTAATATCAACAAGCGTATTGCTATTCCTGTCGAGGGCAAGCTACTTTTTATTGATCCTGAAAACATAACTTATTGTGAAGGAGACGGTAATTATTGTAAAATCCATATAGACAATAAAAAGCCATTGCTTATTTCCAAAAAACTAAAGGAAGTTCATGCATCTTTACCTGCCTCTGATTTTTTTTAGAGTGCACGACAGCTATGTTATCAACTTAAAACAAGTTAGTGAGTATTTAAAAACAGACGGTTATATTATTCTTGACAACGCAAAGAAAATACCAGTTTCACGAAGCAAAAAATCTGCTTTTTTAGATAAAATTTAATGTCTCATGATATTTGATTCCACACTATTTTTATGGCAATTGATGGTAACCGCTTTATTTATCCTTTGCATCATGAGTCTCGTTATTGGATACTATTCTAAAGAAAAAAGCTTTTTGTTTTATGGCATCTATACCGTTTTCTTACTTTTTTACTTTATTCTGATCACCCCTTATGATTTGGTATGGCGTGACCAACTCTTTAGCACACCTTTTAAATCCTTACGTTGGTATTCTCAGGTCATCTACAATTGTGCTTACTTTATCTTTTTTCTTTATTTTTTAGATATAAAAACCCTCATCTCTAACTTTTACAAATTTATCATCAAAGTTGTGGGGGTCTCTTTTTCGCTTGGCACATTCGTATTTATTTATGCTATTATATTAAACAAGCCCGACGTTTTTGAGTTTTTCTATATTTATATTTTTGTGCCTATCTTGTTTTGTTTTGCAACCTATACACTTGTTAAATCTTTTACACTTCCAGGAAGACTAAAGTACTTTTTTATTACAGGAGGAGGTGTTTTTATTGTTTTGGCCATGATGTCACTATTTCTTCCGATTTTAGGATATCGTATTTTTAATTTAGATCCCTTTGCTCTTTTCTACATAGGCGTTTATATAGAACAATTTGTATTTGCTTTTGGTTTAGCTTATAAGGTTAAACAAATGAACCATTCATTACTTGAAAAATCAAGAGAAAACCAACACATAAAAGAAATTCAAAATCAAGTTTTAGAAAAAAAATTAAAAGAAAAAGAAGTGGAAATAATGACCATAACCTCGAAGGCCGAAAAAGAACGTCTTTTAAGTTTAAAGTCTAAATTTGAGGATGAGATTCATCGTTTACATCTAGTATCGCTACAAAGCCAAATGAACCCTCACTTTATTTTTAACGCGCTCAACTCTATCAAGGTTTTTTTAATTGAAAATGATAAACAGCAAGGCATACATTATTTGAATAAGTTTTCAAAGCTCATTCGAATTATTTTAGAAAACATTAGGGTAGACACCATTTCCTTATACGAAGAACTCGCCATATTAAAACTATATGTAGATATTGAAAACATTCGCTTGGAAGAAAAAATAAACTTAAACATAATAAATCCAGAAAATATTCCAATCAAATACATTCTAATTCCTCCTATGATTCTTCAACCCTTTATTGAAAATGCGATTTGGCACGGTTTAATGTTAAAGGAAGGAGAGAAATGGATAGATCTACTTTTTTTAAAGAAAGGAAACGCTACAGTTTTAAAAATTCGTGACAATGGTAAAGGAAGATATTCAAGGAAACCACAGGCAGAGAGAAAGTTATTCAAAAAGAAATCTCTTGGTTTAAAAATAACCCAAGAGCGTCTTACTCACTTCAACCAAAAGAGAAATCTTGATTACAACTTTAAAATTCACGATTTAAGAAACGAAAAAGGAGAACCATCAGGTACAGAGATTGAATTTATTTTTCGTAACAATAATTAATCTTCCATTCGTTAGTCCACATATCGGTAATTTATTGAGTAATATGTCGCCCTGGAATACATACAGGTCAATATTAAATTCACCCTAATAATGTATCTCATATATTCTTATTAGGATGGGGTAACTTAAATGCTAGTTAGATGTATTAATAGTTTAAATAGTCTTTAGGAATCAGAAAAATATATGGTCGCTTTGTATGCCAAGAAATACGAAAAAACAAAGGAGGATTTCAATGCTAAGCCTAGAACGACTCAATGATTTAGAACAGGTGGAATAATTTTAAAAAATTAGTATGATTAATATTTATAGAGTTAAAACATACCTATAGTCCGATTCTAAATGAAAAGAATATTCTATTAAGATCATGTGCCTCCTCTTTCATACCCTAAAATAAAAAAGCCTTACATCTCTGTAAGGCTTGATTTTACTAGTGGTCCCACTTGGGCTCGAACCAAGGACCACCTGATTATGAGTCAGGTGCTCTAACCAACTGAGCTATGGGACCCATTAACATTGCTGTTAATTTCTACTCTTATTTAAAAGAGT
>Ga0193951_1000508_pt1 | contig 17583 bp, 14 predicted proteins | sample BB_2_MG_FD_140370 | JGI IMG/M metagenome (GOLD analysis project Ga0193951, IMG submission 140370) | Microbial mat bacterial communities from the Broadkill River, Lewes, Delaware, United States - BB_2_MG | ecosystem: Environmental > Aquatic > Freshwater > River > Microbial mats | place: USA... | reverse complement strand
GCTAAGGCTTTAGCAGCAGCTAGCGCACTTTTAGGTAATCCAGACAAATCTTTTTCATCTGTAATATTTACAGTGAAGGCGTGAGTCGCATCTAAAACATTATTACTATAATTTGAGCTTAAGTCTGATAAGCGGCTCACAATTTCGCCGTAACGTTTTTTATCTTCATCATTAAGGGCGATGCCTGATAATTTAAAGTCACGTAGGGCATTAGTGATAACTTTTTGTTGAGCGGTATCTAAATTTTTAAATGATTCACCATCTTTTAAGCTTTGGTAGGCTTGGTATAATTTTTGGTTTTGACCAACAAAAGTACCGTATTCTGATAATAAAGGTAAGCAAGACTCGTAAGCTTCACGCAATTCATCACTGCTTAGTACGGAATTCATATGAGAAACGGGTGACCATAATTTAGATAAAACGTCATCTACCTCGTCTATTGGTAAAACTAAATTTTCCCATGTAAACAATGTGTTATTGCTTAATGTGTCACTAATGACTTTTTTACAATCAGCTATAGCTTGCTCTACCGCAGGCTTAATATGCGCTGGTTTTATTTGTGAGAAGGCAGGTAAATCAAGATTTTTTATAGCTTGCGGTAATAAAGGATTAGTCATAATAGTCAGTATAAATAGATGAACGATACTAAAGTATGTGATGACAAATATTCAATATTCAAGTGAAATTTACTTAGCGATGACAATTGTGCAGCCAATTCATCACAAATTTTTGATTAATTTGTTATTGTTGAGTGAGAAATTCAATTGAATAATTGTGTTTTATCCCCAGATATAACAACATAAGCAATATAAATTAACTTTTTTTGGAACATACAATGACACAACATTTTGATTACTTAGCAATAGGCGCGGGTAGTGGTGGAATCGCATCAGCGAATAGAGCCGCACGATTAGGTAAAAAGGCCGCGGTGATAGAAGCACAATATATAGGTGGCACTTGTGTAAATGTTGGCTGTGTTCCTAAAAAAGCGATGTGGTATGCAGGACAAATTAGTGATGCATTAAAATATGCTCACGATTATGGTTTTAATTTAGGTGATTTTAAAATAGAAAATAACGGCTTTGATTGGGGTCGTTTGGTTAAAAACCGAGAAGCTTACATTGAGCGTATTCATGCTGCTTATCAGCGTGGTTTTGATGCTAATGATGTTACTGTTATTCAAGGTTTTGCTAAATTTGTAGACAAAAATACGGTAGAGGTTGATGGTACTTTATATACTGCAGATCATATCACTATTGCTACTGGAGGCCGTCCGTCAATTCCAAACATTGAAGGTGCTGAATTTGGTCTTAATTCTGATGGATTTTTTGCGCTAACAGAGCAACCTAAATCAGTCGCGGTTATTGGTGCTGGTTATATTGCGGTTGAATTAGCGGGTGTTTTTCATGGTTTGGGTACAGAAACACATTTATTAGTTAGAAATGAGAAACCATTACGTACGTTTGATGAAATGCTAAGTGATACCTTAGTTGAGCAAATGGCAAAACATGGTCCAACGTTACATAATCACAGTACACCTGAACGTATTGAAAAATTAGCTGACGGACAATTGGTAGTACACCTTACCAATGGCAAGTCTATTGGCCCTGTAGAGCAAGTAGTGTGGGCTATTGGTAGAGAGCCAGCAACTGATAATATCAATTTAGACCTTGCAGGCGTAGAGCTTGATAAACGAGGCTTCATCGTAACTGATAAATATCAAAACACTAACGTACCAGGTATTTATGCCGTAGGCGATAACACGGGGCGTGCACAGCTGACTCCCGTTGCTGTGGCAGCAGGCCGACGTTTATGTGAACGTTTGTTTAACAACAAACCTGACCTACATTTAGACTATACAGGTATTGCTACCGTAGTATTCAGTCATCCCGTTATTGGTACGGTTGGTTTAACAGAAAAAGAAGCTATTGAAGAATATGGTGAAGCGAATGTCACTGTGTATAACTCACAGTTTACAGCACTTTACCAAGCAGTGACGGAAGATTATCGTGACCCTACTCGTATGAAACTTATTTGTGCTGGTGCTGAAGAAAAAGTGGTTGGTTTACATAGCATTGGTTTTGGCAGTGATGAGTTACTACAAGGCTTTGCAGTGGCAATGAAAATGGGCGCAACTAAAGCTGATTTTGATAACACCATTGCAATTCATCCTACGTCAGCAGAAGAGTTTGTTACCCTATAGGGTTTATGCTGAAAATAAGTGTTTAAAAAGGATAGTTCGGTTCTCTATTTGAGCTATCCTCAGCTTTTCCCATCATATTGAACCTCCTTTACTCTATACCCCTTTGTTATTCTGAGCCGCACTAGATCATCCTAAAGTCCCACACCGTCATCCTGAACTTGATTCTATCTCTTGATCACAAGTCGAGAGATAGGCTCATTTCATAACCCTCAACAAGCATATCCAATTTTTTCCACCCTTCCCATAATGCTTCCCAACCGACAATATTATTATTTTTACTATTTTGCCAGCCACCTAATTTACCTAATGAGAGGTAAGCCCACTCTACGCTTGGCGTGAAGTTTTTCGCTGCCTTCTTGCTTTCAGTCTTAGCCCATAATAGCCGCCATTGAAGGCTGTTAAATATGCCGGTACACTTTTCTTTTGCAAGCATTCTATCGCGACCAACTTCTCGTAGCTCAAGTCCATAATAGCAGTGCGTTGTTTACGTCCTCCGCGTTGCGCAACAACCACATCATAAGTCCCGCAAGGCGTTATATCTTCAGCATAATCATACAATCGAGCACCATTTTCTAAAGGTCTATTAAACGTGGCTCTAACAAGATATCGTTGATTATTATCAACTTTATATTGAAGGTATTCGATAATATCAGCCTCTCTATCACACAGTGAAATGGTTTTATTGATGGTGTCACCTAGTCGTTAAGACATATTTTCAGAAGCTGTTATCCACTTATAACTTTCTTTCTCTTCAAAGGGGCGGTTAGCTCGCGTTTTTCTACAGCCAAAAGTGTCCGTATCACGCACCCATCTATTTTGCTCAATAAGCCCTAACGTTTTATTTGAATCGGCATCAACCATCAAAATCGAATGGATAAGCATACCTTTCGCCTTTGCGTTTATTGAATTACCGATATTACTTGCCAACTTTGCACTTAATTAAGCGCTTTGTTCTTCTAGGGTCACCAAGCTCGCTACGGCCAAATGTAAAATTAGCCCATTCATTAACATCTGAAATAAACATACGCATCACCTAAATATATTATTTTTAGATCAGATCAACAAAAAGCTATTTAGTTCCCTTCTTGTGTATAAGAGATAGAACTTGATTCAGGATCTCGAGTATTCATTAAACTGCCATAATTATTATCTATTCTGCAGAATATTAAGTAATATTTTATTAAGCGTAAATACAAGGTTCAACTATGTTTATCTGTTTTCTTAAAAAATACAAATTTGTTCTTTTTTTAGTCGCTTCTTTTGTTTTAGCGGGCTGTAGTCGTCATGTTACCAACTCAATCAATGAAGTAAGCAACAATGTGGTGGATAAAGTTGTTGCTAAAGTTGGGGTAAGGCCCTTATTTTTAATTAACGAAATGCAAGACAGTGAGTTAAAAACCAAATTAGAGCAGTGTAAAAACAATACCTTTTATCGTTCTGATTTTTCAATAGGGCATCGTGGCGCTCCGCTGTTATTTCCAGAGCATACTCGTGAGTCTTATCAAGCCGCGATAGACTCAGGGGCGGGCATAGTAGAGTGTGATGTTACTTTTACTTCAGACCAAGCCTTAGTCTGTCGTCATTCTCAATGCGACTTAGCAACCACAACAAATATATTGGCTATCCCTGAGCTTGCCAAACAATGTTCACAGCCCTTTACTCCAGCCGATCCAATTAATGGTATTGCTGCCAGCGCTATGTGTTGTACTAGTGATATTACACTAGCGCAATTTAAAACACTTAAAGGAAAAATGGATGGTGCCAATACCCAAGCTACCACGGTAGAAGAATACTTGGCGGGTACACCAAATTGGCGAACAGATTTGTACTCGGGCAAAGGCACATTAATGACGCATGCTGAAAGTATCGATATGTTTAAAAAAGCAGGGGTTAAAATGTCACCTGAATTAAAATCTGCCAGTGTAAAAATGCCTTTTAACGGTTTTAGTCAAGCCGATTATGCACAAAAAATGTTAAACGAATATATAGCTGCGGGCGTTCCGGCTGATCAAGTGTACCCACAATCATTTAATCTGGCGGATGTAAAATATTGGATAACGCAGACACCGTTATTTGGTAAACAAGCTATATTTCTTGATGAAAGAAATATAGCGGCTGATTTTGATCCTGATAACCCAAAGACGTGGGTACCTAGTATGCAGGAATTAAAAAATCAAGGTGTTGAATATATAGCACCGCCTTTATGGATGTTAGTAACGTTAGACTCTCAAGGGACAATCATTCCATCACCATATGCCAAGGCCGCTAAAGCTGCAGAGCTTAAGATTATTACGTGGTCACTTGAACGGTCAGGTTTGCTTGCTAATGGTGGAGGTTGGTATTACCAAAGCATAACAGAGGCAATAAGTAGCGAAGCTGATGTACTGGTGTTGTTAGATGTTTTAGCAAAGCAGGTAGGTGTCGTCGGTGTATTTTCGGATTGGCCGGCAACGGTGACTTATTATGCAAATTGTATGGCGATGGATTAGTAGCAATTATAGGTTTGTAGGAATTAAGGTATCATTCCCATTTATTTTTAATGTTGCGATGGAATAACTGAATAAATGATTTCAAAAAAAGTAAGAGAGCTATTTTCCTCACTAATGGAAGCTGGCGATGGCTCACCTGTTTCTTATGATATTGAAACTGAGCAGTACACTGGTTATTTTAATGAATCGGTTGTTAACAAGTTTGTAGATGAAGGTGTGGTAGAGCTTGTACATAATGATGATGGGTTGGTTTGTTTGAGGCTTATTAATAGAGAAGACTTTTTAAGTGGTTTTGCATCAGGTGTTAACGAAGCGCGCTTAGGGCGAGATCAATATTATGCAGATTACAATGCAAGTCCCTTCGCTTTTTCGATAGGCTATGAACATTTTTTATATATGAATAAAAAGCCTAAGTTACTTATTGGTTATATTTGTCACGGATTTATCAATGAGACAACAGGTGAAGTACACAACCAATAGTCTCAAGCTGAAGATAGTTTGATGCTAGGTTAGGTTCGCAAAATTGAATGCGTAAATTATCACGATAAATAAGTATTATGTATAAACAGATTTTATCATGCTGTTATGGGGAAAAATTGCGTGATAAAATATCCAGACTAAGTGGGAAAAATTTATATTCTCACCTATATCATCGTTAATTTTTGAAAATAAAAAATAATTTTTCATCGCTAAAATTTAATAGTTAGTTTGAAAGTCTTGTTACTAAAGGCTTATATTTTTTTGTTATTTTAATTGGTAATAAATCCTTAAAAAAAGTTTAACAATGTACTGGTAAAGCTGTGGAATTCTGATAATCTCTGTTGACGTTAGTTGCTTGGTTGCTGTTTATATAATCAAAAACGTCACGTAGATAAATTTATTTATCCACAAAAATAAAAATAAAAAATATTGTGCATTAAAAAGATCTCGTTCCTATCTTTTTTCAATAAAATCATTAACATGAATATAATCACCAGAATAGTGACAATCACTTTTCTGGCGCTTTTTTATGCTTATTAACAAAGTTATCCACATTCATCTTGTGACAAATGTCATAGTGTAGTAGAGCTATAGCGCGCTTTATGGCATCCTTACGCTATATTATTGTTTAGACAAATTTCTTATGACAACTTCGACAGAAAATTCACCATTATCACCTTTAATTCTAGTGGATGGTTCTTCGTATTTATTCCGCGCTTATCATGTTCCATATTTACAAGCTTTATCAACAGCGAGTGGTCAACCGACGGGAGCGATCACTGGTGTTTTGAATATGATCCGTAGTTTAAAAAAAGACTACCCAAACGGCAATGTAGTCGTAATTTTTGATGCGAAAGGGAAGACTTTTCGTAACGATCTATATCCTGAATATAAAGCAAATCGTCCACCAATGCCGGATGAATTACGTACGCAAATAGCTCCTTTACATAATATTATTAGTGCTATGGGGTTGCCGTTATTGGTTATTCCAGGAGTTGAGGCCGACGATGTTATTGGTACTTTAGCTAAACAAGCGAGTGAGCAAGGTATAGAAACCGTGATCTCAACGGGCGATAAAGACATGGCACAATTAGTCACGCCTCATGTACGTTTGATCAACACAATGACAGCGGTTGAATTAGATGAAGCAGGTGTAAGTGAAAAATTTGGTGTTCGACCGGATCAAATAATCGACTATCTTGCGTTGATGGGGGATAAAGTTGATAACATTCCCGGCGTAGTTAAGTGTGGCCCTAAAACAGCAGTAAAATGGTTAACTGAACATGGCACACTAGATGAAGTGATCGCTAATGCTGATAAGGTTAAAGGTAAAATAGGTGAAAACTTACGAGAGGCACTTGATCAACTGCCACTTTCATACCTGTTAGCGACAATCAAATGTGATGTGGAATTAGAGCAAAGTGTCGAGCAATTACAACCAACAGAACCAGACGTTGAAGCACTCACTTCACTTTATCAAGAGTTTGAGCTAAAGCGCTTGTTAGCTGATCTAGGTAAAGAAAGCGGTAATAGTAAAAGTGAGCAAGTAGTCAGTAGTTCCATTAATAAAGCTTCTAAAGATAGCGTAATAGATACACCAATTAGTAAAGCAGATCAGGTTGATGTTACTTCAACAGAAGTCTCCGATGCTAAATACGATATTATTTTAGATAAAATCAGCTTTAATGCGTGGTTAGAAAAACTTAAAGGTTGCACTGCTTTTGCTTTTGATACTGAAACGACCAGTGTTGATTATATGAAAGCAGAGTTGGTAGGTTTATCGTTTGCGATAGAATCAGGAATAGCAGCTTATGTACCATTGGCTCATGATTATATCGATGCACCTTACCAATTAGATTTAGATTGGGTGTTAGCACAATTAAAACCTCTACTAGAAAGTACTGAGATTAAAAAAATTGGTCAGAATTTAAAATACGATGCTAATGTTTTAAGCCATTATGATATTCAATTACAAGGTGCGGCATTCGATACTATGTTGGAGTCGTATTGTTATAATAGCGTCGCAACCCGACATAATATGGATGCATTATCACTTAAATATCTAGACTATAAAACGGTATCGTTTGAAGACGTTGCAGGCAAAGGTGCGAAGCAGTTAACCTTCAATCAAATAGATATTGAAAAAGCGGGTTATTACGCTGCAGAAGATGCTGATATTACTTTACGTTTGCATCAAGCTATTTTTCCTGCGCTTGAACAACTACCGGAACAATTAAGTGTTTATAATGAGATTGAAATGCCATTAATGCCTGTGTTGGCAAAAATGGAGCAAACGGGGGTTTTAATAGACTGTGACGTACTTGATCAACAAAGCCACAGTATTGGTCAACGCTTAAATGAGTTAGAGATTGAGGCGCATAACCTAGCAGGAAAAAGTTTTAACTTAGGGTCGCCTAAGCAATTACAACAAATATTATTTGAAGAGTTAAAAATACCGGTTATTAAGAAAACGCCTAAAGGCGCGCCTTCTACTGCGGAAGAGGTATTGCAAGAGTTAGCGTTGGATTATCCTTTACCAAAAGTTATCTTAGAAAACCGCGGGTTAAGTAAATTAAAGTCTACTTATACCGATAAGCTACCTTTAATGGTGAGCACTAAAACAGGTCGCGTGCATACTTCGTATCATCAAGCTGTCACTGCAACTGGACGTTTATCGTCAACCGATCCTAATCTACAGAACATTCCTATTCGTAGCGAACAAGGTCGTAAAATTCGCCAAGCGTTTATCGCGCCAACAAACTATAAAATTGTTGCTATTGATTATTCTCAAATTGAATTACGTATTATGGCGCATTTATCTAACGACAAAGGCTTAGTGACTGCCTTTAGCGAAGGTAAAGATATTCATAAAGCAACAGCCGCTGAAATTTTTTCAGTTGAATTAGACGAGGTTACAACGGATCAACGTCGTAGCGCTAAGGCGATTAACTTTGGCTTAATTTATGGCATGTCGGCTTTTGGTTTAGCAAAACAGTTAGGCATAGGCCGTCAACAGGCACAAGAATATCAAGATAAATACTTCCAACGTTACCCTGGTGTTTTAACATATATGGAAGAGACTCGCGAGCAAGCTAGTGAGCAAGGCTATGTTGAAACTTTATATGGTCGCCGTTTATATTTACCTGAGATCAAATCAAAAAATGGTATGCGAAGAAAAGGAGCTGAACGTGCTGCTATTAACGCACCTATGCAAGGCACAGCAGCTGATATCATCAAAAAAGCCATGCTTGATGTTTCTGTGTGGTTGAATGAAAAAAATGATGACCGGGTAAAAATGACGATGCAAGTACACGATGAATTAATTTTTGAAATACATCAAGACATTGTGGAAGAGGTGACTGCTAAATTAGTCGATCTGATGAATAATGCGGTAACATTAAGCGTGCCATTAATTGCTGAAGCGGGGGTAGGTGATAACTGGGATGAAGCGCATTAGTCTTATTTATTCCACATCGCTTTAACTGCTATATTCGTATTCTATGAAAAATCGGCCGCTTGCGGTCGATCATTCTGTGCCGACTCTTAGTAAAAAAATCCTATCTATACTAATAACTAATGCCTATAAAAAATAATCGAAGGCTAAAGCAGGTTAAAAAATATTCAGATGTAAAAATTAGGTTGTTTTAGCAGCAAATTCCTTAGGTACTACGACTAATGATTGAGTTTTTTTGGCTATTGTTGTTAGCAATAATAACCATGTTGATATAGGATATCGGGCTTAAATGCATTAGCACTCTCTCTAGTTCGTGAACAAAGGAAAAACAATGGACCAAACGTCTAAATCCATACCCGATAAGAAAACACAACCCCCAATAAAAGCCGATGAACTGAATTACGAGCAACAACACAAACCTAGTTCGTCATTTAATACTCGAGAAGAATACTTAGAACACGAATTACAAATTATGTCACCTAAACGCTGGCGACCTAATTTGCCTTTTAGAGATTATCGATTTGAATTAGAAGATAGTATACCGGCAATGGCCGCTACTATTGGTAAAGTGGTTATGGTGGGTGCAATTGCTGCAACATTTGCTGCCCCTCTTGGACTTGGTGACGGTTTTGTCTTAGAAAACGTACGTTATGAGTTGTTAATTGCAGCTATTTTTATTGTTCTTTTCTCCGGTTTTTTACTGCCTACGGCTAACTTAGCTGGTACTCATGGCCCTCTTATTCCTCTTATTCCTATTGTGGTTGCTGCTGGTGGTCACCCGATGGCGTTTGGTTTGCTCATTGGTGTATTTGGTTTGATTTTGGCTATTAGTAAAGGCGGCAGTATGCTGGCAAACCTAACGAGTAAAGGGGTTTGTGGTGGTCTATTATTGTATCTTGGGTTTGTAGGCACAATTTCACAAGTGAAGAAAATGTTCGCTTGGGGTGAAGACATTGGTATGACGCACATTCCTTTTGTGGTCATTTTTAGTACTATTCTATTGTATGCATTACTTGAACATAAAGGAAAACGTTGGTTAGCAGTACCATTGAGCTGCATACTAGGTGGCACGCTTGCTTTTGCTTTAGGCGCACCTTTTGAATTTGTCACTAGCCCTGGTTTACCAAACATGAACCCAATGTATTGGTGGGGCGAGAATACCGGTTGGATGCTTGGTTTACCAACGGTAGAAAGCTTTATTGTTGTACTACCATTTGCTATTTTAGCGGTAGCTATGTGGTCTCCTGACTTCTTGGGTCACCAAGTATTCCAAAAAATTAGTTACCCAGAGCGTACTGAAAAAGTACAAATGAATATTGATGATACTATGGTAAGTGCCTCTATTCGCCAAACATTCGGTTCTATTTTAGGTGGCGCTAACTTTGCTTCATCATGGGGTACCTATATGGTACCTGCTGCTATCGCTAAACGCCCAATCCCTGCTGGTGCTTTACTAACCGCTTTGTTCTGTGTAATTGCAGGTGTTTGGGGGTATCCTATGGATTTAGCAATATGGCAACCGGTGCTGTGTGTTGCACTAATTGTAGGAGTATTCATCCCGTTGCTTGAAGCTGGCATGGAAATGACGCGTGAAGGTAAAACGACTCAATCAGCGGCAATCGTTGTATTCTCTTCTGCACTTGTTAACCCTGCTTTTGGTTGGGCACTTACTATATTACTTGATAACCTTGGCTTGATTGGGTGTAAAGAGCGTAGTTCGGAACTAAGTAAAATGAACCGTTGGATTATTCCAGGTGTGATGTTTGTTTTATTAACGACAGTAATGGCTTTGGTAGGCTTGCTACCGGGTATTCCTGCTTTAATTCCTAGTTTCCGCCACTAATTTATTTGAACATTGAAGCACAGCTAAATTTTTTGGCTGTGCTAAAAATTTTTAAATTAATTTGCAAGTTTTTATCATGTGATTATTTTTACTTGTTAAAATTACCAACTATATCGTTATTTATTGAATAATTAGAACAACTAGTTATTGAGAAAATGCCAATCTATTAATAGGTTGGCATTTTTTGTGTTTTAAAGCAGCCTTTCTAAGCACTAAGTCTTAAGCTAACGTTGAAGTTAAGGTGAAGTCTTTTTCAATTATGTGTGGCGGGCTCTCTTAGCAGCACTTAGAGTGGGAAATAAATTGATTAAAATGGCGATAAGTAGGTATTTTTAGGCGTTTGAATAACGCTCTTTATTACCAAGCCAACGTTGGATAAGTGCTTGAGCACACTCAGGATTTTGGCGTGATAACAAGTAAGCTTTTTGTTTAATGTCAGGAATCAGGTAGCCATCACGTATTAAATCAGCAATTCTCAATTCAGCTAAGCCTGTTTGACGTGTACCAAGTAATTCTCCGGGCCCTCTAATTTCTAAATCTTTTTCAGCAATAACAAAACCATCATTACTCTCTCTTAGTACGGCTAAACGTTTGGTCGCTGTTTTAGAAAGAGGGGCTTTATAGAGTAATACACAGTGAGAAGCGACAGAGCCACGCCCTACACGCCCTCTTAGTTGGTGTAGTTGTGCTAAACCTAAACGTTCAGGGTTTTCTATCACCATTAAGCTAGCGTTTGGTACATCTACGCCAACTTCAATGACGGTTGTTGCGATAAGGAGGTGGCTTTTACCTGCTTTAAAGTCATCCATCACTGCTTGTTTTTCATCGGCTTTCATTCGGCCATGAACTAAGCCTACTTTTAATTCAGGTAATTGTTCTTGTAAATGAATAGCGGTATCTTCGGCTGCTTGGCATTGTAAAACTTCCGATTCTTCAATTAGTGTACATACCCAATAAGCTTGGCGATTATCGTTAACACAACCTTCGCGTATACGTTCAATTACATTATCTCGCCGTGTGTCGGGTAGAGCAACGGTATTGATAGGAGTACGACCAGGGGGTAATTCATCAATAACTGAGGTATCTAAATCAGCATAAGCAGTCATGGCTAAGGTTCTAGGAATAGGCGTGGCTGTCATGATAAGTTGATGAGGGTAGTTGTTATCAAATACGCCTTTTTCTCGTAAGGATAAGCGTTGATGCACGCCAAATTTGTGTTGTTCATCGATAATAATCAGTACTAGTTTATTAAAAATCACCTCGGCTTGAAAAAGGGCGTGGGTGCCAATCACCATTTGCATTTCACCACTGGCAATTTTTTCTAATGCTAAGCGTCTTGCTTTAGCTTTGGTTTTTCCTGCTAACCAACCGACAGAGACATCTAAGGGGTTAAACCAATTAGCAAAGTTAATGGCGTGTTGCTCGGCTAAAATCTCTGTAGGTGCCATTAAAGCAACCTGGTAGCCTTGTTTGATTGCATCGAGTGCAGCTAACGCTGCAACAAGCGTTTTGCCTGAGCCAACATCACCTTGTACTAACCGCATCATAGGCTGTGCTTTGGCTAAATCATTTTTTATTTCGTTTACTACCCGTGATTGGGCATTAGTCGGTGAAAAAGGCAGGGTTTTTAAGAATGCTTGCGCTATTTTTTTATTATCTTTAATAGCAATTGCTTGATGAACGTCACTGTTTTGTCTTAGCTTTAACATACTCAAATTATGAGCGAGTAATTCTTCTTTAATTAACCTAACCTGTGCCGGATGTTTACCGTTTTCAAGTTCGCTAGTAGAAGCTTCTGGCGGTGGACGATGAATAATGGCGAGTGCTTGTGCGAGAGAATACTTTTCGTCAAACAATGTTGTTGGTAATAACTCTTCTACTTGCCCACGTTGTAAGCGAATAAGTGCCTGATCGGTTAAATTACGAAGTGATATCTGTTTTAAACCGTCAGTTGTAGGGTAAACCGGTGTTAAGGTTTCCTCTGCTGGGGTTAGCGCTCTATCGTCATCAAGTGATTTGTATTCAGGATGTACTATTTGATAACCGCGTGGCCCTCGTTTTATTTCACCATAGCAGCGAATGGTTCGACCTATACTAAGGCTGTTTTTTAGACTGGCAGAAAAACTGAAAAAACAAAGTTGAATATCACTTGTGCCATCGTTTAAGGTTACCACTAACATACGGCGTTTGCCGTGCGTGATTTGGCTATCAGTGATGTCACCAATAATATTGGTATGTGTACCAGGCAAGCAATCTCGAATAGTGCTTATTCTTGTGCGATCTTCATAACGCAGTGGCAAATGAAATAATAGATCTTGCACTGACAGCAAACCGAGTTTTTCAAGTTTAGCTGCCATACTTGGCCCTACACCTTTAAGAGTAGATAGGGCTACTTGTGATAATTGAGTAAGTGCTTCCATTATAGTGACAGTTTCTAGTGTTTAGTCATCAATATGTTGCCAAGCTTTTTTGTTCATTTGCATTTTTTGCCACCAGTCGTCGTCAGCAATAATTTGTCCTTCAATATCTATTTCAGGATAAGGTAAGCCTTTGCGTTGACAAGCTTCAGCAAAAATTGGGTGCCCACCTTCAAACAATGTACGTTGACGTCTTTCATTACTCAACCGAGGTGTATCATACATGCCAGCCATTTGTCTTTGACGTTGGGCTTCATATAAGACAACTGAACAAGCAACAGAAACGTTTAAAGATTGCACCATGCCAACCATTGGAATGACAATATCCTGATCAGCTAAATCAAGCGCAGCTTGTGATGCGCCAAATTTTTCTTGCCCTAAAATAATTGCAGTTGGTTTAGTATAATCAACTTCACGGTAATCAACGGCAGTATCAGACAAATTAGTAACTAGCACTTGCATACCTTGTGCTTTTAAAGCGGCAATAGCTTCTGCGGTTTGATGATAATTATGGACATCAATCCAGTTTTGACTACCAGCGGCGCTACCACCACGGACTTCTGCTTCTTCACTTTTCCATACAGCATGTACATCGCTTACGCCAACGGCGTCACAAGTACGCACAACAGCTGCTAGATTATGGGTTTTATGCACACCTTCCATACAAACAGTAAGGTCTGGTTGGCGTTTATCTAGCATGGTATTAATACGTTGAAGTCTTTCTGGAGTCATAGTTTTTCAAATAATAAAGTGGTAATTCTAAACGGACGATATTTTGTCGGTTAGGTTAAATTTTGATTAATAAATAATATCTTAGCTTAAGCTAGGTAATTCCATAATCCCATCGATTTCAATCTCGACATCTTTTGGTAGTTTTGAAATTTGAATAGCCGCACGTGCTGGGTAAGGCTTTTGAAAATATGTTGCCATAATTTCATTAACCGTCGCAAAGTTACTTAGGTCGGTCATAAAAATATTTACTTTTACCATGTCATTAATAGAGCCGCCTGCTGCTTCGCATACTGCTGACAGGTTTTTAAATACTTGCTCGGTTTGTTCGCTAAAGCCACCTTCTATAACTTCCATGGTTTCAGGGATAAGTGGGATTTGTCCTGATAAATAAACGGTATTGTTGACTTTTACTGCTTGGCTGTAAGTACCAATAGCACTAGGTGCTTGAGTTGTTGAAATGATGCTTTTCATTATATTTCCTTTGCTTATATTTATTTATTTCGAATGACGCGTTGTACGTGCACCATTACTTTTATTTTACGAATAATATCGGCTAAATGGATTCTATCACGACAGGTGATTTCTAGATCCATTACATATAACCCAGCTTCTTTCTCACCTGAATTCAAGCTATTGATATTTGAGCCACATTTAGCAATAACCGTGGTTAGCATTGCTAATGAACCTTGGTGATTAATTATTTCAATTCTTAGTTTAGCGATAAACTCTTTGTCTATATCTTTATCCCACTTCACTGGAAATAAAGCACCTGGCTCGTGCCCTTTAATATTACGACAACCTTGTTGATGTACCATTAAACCTTTACCAGGGCTAAGGTAAGCGAGAATAACGTCGCCAGGAATTGGACGGCAACACTTACCATAGCTAACTAACATACCTTCGGTGCCTTTTATTGGCATTTTGGCTTTGTGTGTTACAGGAGGGAGTTCGCTGTCTTCAGTGAATTCATCTGTTAAGCGTCTAGCAATACCAATACTTAATGCATTACCTAAGCCTATATTAGTGAGTAACTCATCAAAGGATTTATTGCCACTTTGTTTAACAACTTCGGCAATTTTCTCTTTACTAATATCTTCAAGTTTCACTTTACCCAAGGCATGGCTTAATAAGCGGCTACCTAATGTTTTCGATTCAGTTTGTTCTCTGCTACGAAGGTAAGTTCTGATTTGTAATCTTGCTTTGGCAGTAACCACAAAATTGAGCCAGGTGGCATTTGGTCTTGCGGCGGCGGAAGTGATAACTTCAATTGTTTGGCCCGAATCTAAAGGTTGACTCATAGGGTAAGGTTTACGGTCGACTTTAACCCCGACACAAGAGTTACCTATATCAGTATGAACTGCGTAGGCAAAATCAACGGCTGTAGCACCCATTGGAAGTTCGATAATACGGCCTTCTGGGGTGAATACATAAATTTCTTCTGGGAAAAGATCTGATTTAACATTCTCAATAAATTCAAACGAGCTACCGGCGCTTTGCTGAAGTTCTAATAAGCTCTGCATCCAACGACGAGCTTTCATTTGTGCAGTAGTGTCTGATTGATCGCTTCCTTCTTTGTATAACCAGTGTGCAGCTACCCCTTTGTCTGCCATTTGATCCATATCTTTGGTACGAATCTGCACTTCTACTGGAATACCATGTGGGCCTATCAGTGAGGTGTGCAGCGAACGATAACCATTTGTTTTAGGGATAGCGATATAATCTTTAAAACGGCCTTCTATCGGTTTAAATAAGTTATGCATAGCGCCTAAAGCGCGATAACAGTCGTCAATGCTGTCGTCTACAATAACGCGGAAAGCGTATATATCCATCACTTCATTGAACATTAGTTCCTTGTTCAACATTTTACGATAGATAGAATATAAGTGCTTTTCACGCCCTAAAATTTGTGCGGATATATTACTTTCTTTTAAGCGACCAGCAGCTTCTTCTTGTATATTATCAATAATTGCTTTTCGATTACCACGGGCACTTTTTACGGCCGATTTTAGTGCTCTTGAACGCATTGGATAAAGTGCTTGGAAGCCTAAAAGTTCTAACTCATTTTTTATATCGTGAATACCAAGGCGATTGGCTATTGGGGCATATATTTCAAGTGTTTCTCGGGCGATACGACGGCGTTTATCAGGTCTTAGTGAGCCTAATGTACGCATGTTGTGTGTTCGATCCGCTAATTTGATTAAGATAACGCGAATATCTTGCACCATGGCGAGTACCATTTTGCGAAAGTTTTCCGCTTGCATTTCTTCTTTATTATCAAATTTTAATTTGTCTAGTTTACTAACACCTTCAACTAGCTCTGCCACTGTGTGGCCAAATAGCTCGGCTAACTCATCTTTAGTAACGTTGGTATCTTCAATTACATCATGAAGTAGTGCTGCCATTAAGGTTTCATGATCTAAATGCATATGGGCTAAATTTAGCGCGACTGCAACTGGGTGAGTAATATAAGGATCACCGCTAGAGCGCATTTGCCCATCGTGTGCTTCTCTTGCCACTATGTAGGCATGTTTAAGCAGATCAACTTGTACTTTTGATAGATAGGTTGAGCTTAATTCTTTTAATGGTTCAAATAGATACACCTATCACTCCAAATTAATGTTAAAACAACTTGATTTATTAGAATACGTGGCTTTAAGGCAAATGCAAAGCAATAAAAAACGCGTAACTATTAAAGAATAGATTACGCGCTTTCAAGTGGATCAAAAATAAACTAAATAAGTTTTATTTTTAACCTAATTCTTGTGTTTGACTACCCACAATTGCAGCAACAGCATCTAACTCAGCAGTATCTTGCTGAATCTGTTGTTGGCGATCTGAGGAATCCATTACATCAGTGGTGATTAAACCCGCTTCGATTTCACGCAAAGCTAATACCGTTGGTTTGTCATTTTCAATATCAACCAAAGGTGTTTTACCGCCAGTTGCAATTTGACGAGCACGACGTGATGCAACTAACACCAAATCAAAACGATTACCGACTTTTTCTACGGCATCTTCAACAGTTACGCGAGCCATGTGGTCACTCCAACTTAAAATTCATAAAATAGCGCTGCATTTTACGCAGTACGAGGTCATTTAGCAAGCAAAAGCCGTGCTGAGATAGAAAATTTCCAGTTATTCACCTACTAATTCATCAAGTAGTGTTTTATGTTGAACCATTTGTTGGCTGCACTTGAGACGTTGATTATTTACGATAGTGGTGAGATCAGCTAATGCTTGCTGAAAGTCATCATTAATTACAATGTAATCAAATTCTTGAAAATGTGAACACTCTTGCTGAGCTTGAGCCATACGACTCGCTATTATCTCTTCACTATCTTGACCGCGGCCACGTAAGCGTTTTTCTAATTCTTGTCGAGATGGCGGGCTAATAAATATGGTGGTGACTGATGGCTTTTTCATTCGTACTTGTTGTGCACCTTGCCAGTCAATATCGAGAAATACATCAATACCTTGAGCAAGTTGAGCATCAATAGCGGCTTCTGAAGTGCCATAATAATTACCAAACACTTCTGCATATTCATAGAAAGCATTTTGTTTAATTTGAGTTTTAAAGTTTTCTACAGAAACAAAATGATAATGCTCACCATCGTTTTCACCAGGGCGAGGTGCCCGAGTTGTGTGGGAAACAGAAACTTGCATGGGTCTTGATGGTGTTTCTTTGCCTTGTTCAAGTAGTGCTTTAATTAAGCTCGATTTACCTGCACCACTTGGAGCTGAAAGAATGAATAAGTTACCAGAAGCCGTCACAATGTTTTCCTTTGTTTTATGAGATAGAAGTTAACTGAAAAGTTAAATGAAAAAGTACATTCAAGACTTAATATGCCTTAAATGAAAAAGGCTAAGCTCTATTTTACTCTATTAGAATAAAAAAAACCTAGCCTTGATGATAAATAATAATTTATCGGTTTACTTATAATACCTTAGCAATTGATTGTGCTAAG
>Ga0193951_1000507_pt1 | contig 17595 bp, 15 predicted proteins | sample BB_2_MG_FD_140370 | JGI IMG/M metagenome (GOLD analysis project Ga0193951, IMG submission 140370) | Microbial mat bacterial communities from the Broadkill River, Lewes, Delaware, United States - BB_2_MG | ecosystem: Environmental > Aquatic > Freshwater > River > Microbial mats | place: USA... | reverse complement strand
TTCAAATAGTATTTCATATTGTTTTATAATTGCATTTTTTGGTTCTTTTAAAACTCTTATTAAATCCTCTTTTGAGAGTTTATTTAGTTCAGCAATTACGGGAATTCTTCCTATAAATTCAGGGATTAAACCAAAAGAAATTAACTCTTTTGCTTCTATTGATTTTTTTTCATCTGTTGTATCTTCTTTTTTCAGAAATCCCATTTTAGGAGCTTTTTTACTTTTTTTAATACTATCATCTTCCCTTAATCCAACAAAAGCACCACCACAAATAAATAGTACGTGAGTAGTATCAAATAATATAGTTTCAGCACTAGAGTTTTTTCTACTTCCTTTTACTGGAACATAAACTTCTGCACCTTCTAAGATTTTTAAAAGTCCTTGTTGAACTCCTTCACCACTAACATCCCTGCCACTTGTTGAACTTTCACTTTTATTTGCAATTTTATCTATTTCATCAATATAGACTATTCCTCTTTTTGCTTTTTCCAAATCAAAATCAGCACTTGCTAATAGCCTTGATAAAATAGACTCAACATCTTCTCCCACATAACCAGCCTCTGTTAGTGCTGTGGCATCTGCTATTGCAAAAGGTACATCCATAATTCTTGCAAGTGATTTTGCCAAAAGTGTTTTACCACTTCCTGTTGGTCCTATTAGCATTATGTTTGATTTTTCTATTTCGACATTCTTTACAACAGGTTTATCTATTCTTTTATAGTGGTTATATAAAGCTACTGCCAATACTTTTTTTGCATCAATTTGTCCAATAACATAATCATCTAAATGTTCTTTTATTTTTATAGGAACACTAAGACCTTTTTGGAACTCTTTTTTACTATCTTTTATAAGCTCTTTTTCTAAAACTTTTGAACACATTGAAATACACTCATCACAAATATGAGATGCTTCACTTGAAAATATTTTTTTTACTTCGGTAATTTCTTTACCGCAAAAATCACAATTTGTAGTTTCATTCATAATCTTTTATAAATTTATCAATACCCATATTTAAACTGCTTAAATTATGAGTTTTAATAAATTTATCCTCTTTTTTAGTTAATTCCTCTTTGTTTAGTATTGCAATACCACCTTTTAAACCAACTGTTATTTCATTTGCTACCATCCTAAAAGTATCTTTTGAAAAGTCAACTCCTAAAAATAGGTATTCCTTATCTTTTCTAAGATCCTTAAGTAGTGGTGGCAATGCATAACCACCCATTGCTTCTGTTAACCAATCAACAAAATCAGCATCTGAAATTATAAAATTCATCTCTGGTTTATTTGAACCCATTGGTTTAAATAAAATTGGGAAATCAGTTGTTAAATCTTCTTTATAAACTCTTGTATATGTTTTTTCATTTAGATCATATTTATATATCAGAAATCTATCCCAATCAGCCCCAATTCTTGAAACTCCAGTTATCAAAAAATGTTCAACATCACTATAAATTTTTTGTAAACTATCATCCATATTTGTATCGATAATATATTTTGGTTTGATTTGATTTAGCCATTTATAAACAAAAGGTATTTCATACTCTTTTGATGAATATATATGGTTTGTCATTTGTACAATAAATTCTCTACCTTTTCTTTGTTCTAAACTCATGGCAGCACGACTATATTCATACATAAGTCTAGGACTCATTGCCCGTCCATTATTGAGGGCTAAAATCATTGAATCACTATCAAATGGTAAAGTAGAACCATCCTTAGTAACAACATCTTTGAATACTCCCATCCCTAAAAAAGGAATCAAAGAACCATTTTTTAATTTTTCTACTATATCTTCCATTATATATCCTATAGTAATATTTACTTATGAATATGCAAATAATGTTCCTTTTGAGAATATATTAAAATCTATTAGTGGCATCCTACTCCTGTATAAGTTTGATATGCTTTATTAAGTTCGGCTCTTATTCTTTCAATATCAAAAGAATTTTCTAATTTTTCAGGCATATCAATATGATAAATAGCACCGTCTTTACCTATTAAAAAAAGAGCTTTTGTTAGTTTATTTTCTAAATTGCCACTAACTATTTTTGTTCCATACATCTCTCCAAACTCATCATTGATATCAAAAATTGGAATGATTTTCTTAAATTTATATGGAATTTCTATTTGTTCATTAAATATTATATATGTTGTAATATCCACAACAGCAGAGTTCATAAAATTATCAAAATCTATAATTTCATCTTTGAATTCCTCATATAAAGGATAAGAGATAAATATTTGGATATTTCTATTTCCAGCTGTTTTTTTTACTTCAATTAGATCATTATTTAAATTTAAAGCTTCAAAGTTTTCAGCACTGTAACCAATATCTATAAAATCATCAGTAAGTAATGATTCTTCATTGTTGTATGTAATTTTAGATTTCATATTTTTTTATTTTATACCCTATTTGTCTAAGAGTTATTCCTAACTCTGTTGCTGCATTTGATTGATTAAAATTGTTATTTTCAAGTGCATCCATAATTGCTTCTTTTTCTAAATCTTCTAAAGTTTTACTCTCTTTTGCAATTGGTTTATAATCACTTTTTAGTTTTTGATCATTAAGAGCTGGAAGTAAAAGAAGCATATCGTATTTACTAATACCATCTTCATTTCCCATAAGTACAATACGTTCGAGAGTATTTTCAAGCTCTCTTACATTTCCAGGCCAAGGATAAGAACAAAGTGCATCCATAGCTTCATCTGTTATGGTTACCATTTTTTTATGATTTTTGATTGATTTTTCAAGGAAAAAGTTTACAAGTTGTTTTATGTCTTCACCTCTTTCTCTAAGAGGTGGTAAATCAATTGGAATTACATTTAATCTATAATATAAATCTTCTCTAAATTCTCCATCTTTTACCATTTGTTCTAGGTTCCTATTTGTTGCTGCAACTAGTCTTACATTTACTTTTATAGTTTTACTTCCACCAACTCTTTCAAATTCTCTCTCTTGCAAAACTCTTAATAGTTTTACTTGGGCAGAAGCACTTATATCTCCAATTTCATCTAAAAATAGAGTTCCCCCATCTGCAAGTTCAAATCTTCCTTTTCTTGTCTCCCTTGCATCTGTAAAGGCACCTTTTTCATGACCAAATAACTCACTTTCAAGTAAAGTATCAGTTATGGCTGCACAATTTAATTTTATAAATGGCTCCTCAGCTCTTTTACTTCTTTTATGAATAGCAGATGCTACGAGTTCTTTTCCTGTACCAGTTTCACCTCTAACTAATACAGTAACATCAGATTGTGCGATTCTTTGTATCACTTTGAAAACTTGTTCCATTTTTGGGCTATCTCCAATAATATCTCCAAAGTTGTGTACTTTTGAATCCCACTCCATTTTATAGTAAAGTTTTAATTCTTCTAGTCTTTCTTTCTCTTTTTGGTTTAGTTGAAAAGAGTAAATAGTTTGGGCAAAAATAGAACTTACAATTGTTAAAATTCTAACTGTATCATCAAGTTCAATCTCTGCTGTTTTGGTGATAACAGCTCCCATTACACCTATTGCTTCATTGTCAATCATAAGTGGAACTGCAACATAAGATTTTCCGTTGTAGTCTCTTTTCCCTGATTTATTTAAAAACAAAGAGTTATTATGAATATTTTCTACCACTACTGGCTCTTTTGATAGTGCAGCTTGACCTGTTGCTCCTTCACCAATTTTGTAAGTTGATAGATTTTTTTGAAATTTTGATAACTCTACAGAAGCAAATACACTTAACATCTCGTCATCTAATGTATGAACTACACAATTTTCTAAGCTTAGAGTATTTTTCAAAATTCTCATAGATTTTTCCAATGATGTTTGCAAATCATAATGATTTGAAATTATCATTGATATTTCGTGTAGTGTAGCCAATTCTCTAATAGTAAGGCAGCTCATACAAGCAGTTTTATCAAACATATTTTACTCCTTGATCATGGTCAATATTATTAATAATTATAACAATAAATAGGTATTCATTTTTAAATAATATGTATATTTATTATTCAACAATTTAATCTGCAATTTTCTTGCAAACCTCTTCTTTTGGTAGTTTTTTCTCACCTGGCTTTATCCACCAAGTTTCTCCATTTGATAAAGTAACTTCTCCACCCCAATTTGATTCTTCATCAAACTCTATTTCTTCTATTGTCTCTTCCATATCTTTTTTTGGAAAATAAAAATATAATTTTCCTTCGTTTTCTCTAAGCATAACTTTCGCCATAATTTCTCCTTTTTTAATCTTTATTTATAAATATATTTTTTATAAATTTTAAAATATCATTCTCTTTAAATGAAATTTTAAAAAAACCTTTTTTTAATTCTTTGATTAAAAAACTTCTATCAAAAGTACTTGAAATATCAGGATAATCCTCTCTGAAATGTGCACCCCTACTCTCAACTCTTTTTTGAGCACTTAAGATTATTGCTTCTGATATTTCAAGGGCATTTCTAAGTTCTAAAATACTTGAAAGCTCCACATTATTGTTTTTCTCTTTGGAAATACAATGAAGTGTATATGAGATTTGTCTTAGGTATTTTACATAATCAAAAGCATGGATTAAACTCTGTTCATTTCTAATTATTCCAACTTTTTCAAAAAGGCATTTTCCAAGTGAAACCCTTATGGCATTGAAGTTCTTAGTTGTTTCTCCTTTAAATATAAAGTCAATCATATTTATGTCATTTACAACTACATTATAATCAATAGGTGAGTATTCATTTTGCTTTGCGTACTCTTTTGCATTTAATCCTGCAAGTTCACCAAAAACAGTACTTTCAAGTAAAGAATTACCTCCAAGTCTATTTGCTCCATGAACACTATTTGAAGCCATTTCTCCACAAATAAATAAGCCTTTTATTTCACTTTTTGTCATATTTACTTCAACCCCTCCCATTGTATAGTGGGCAACTGGTTTTATTTCAAGTAGTTCTTCACTTAAGTCTGTGTCCCATTGTATTAGGGCTGTGTTATAAAGAGACGGGAGTTTTGTTTTGATTTCTTCAACTCCAAGATGTCTTAAATCTATAAAAATTTTTTTGCCTTCAATCTCTTCTTTTAAAATAGCCCGTGCTACATTATCCCTAGTATCAAGTTCATTTACAAATCTTTTCCCTTCACTATTTATTATATATCCACCCTCACCTCTTGCAGCTTCTGTTATAAGGTAGTTTGTTTTAGCAAATCCAGTTGGATGAAACTGTATAAATTCCATATCTTTTAAACACAAACCAGCTCTTAAACAAACTGCTAATAAATCTCCAGTATAATCGGGCGCATTTGTTGAATAACCTCTATAAATACCTGCATATCCACCACCTGCTAAAATTACTGCTTTAGATGGATAAACAATTATTTGTGAATTTTCTTTATTTAAAGTAATTATTCCACTTACCTTATCTTGATATTTTGCAATATTTAAAACAAAGTTATTTGGTAAAAAAGTTATACCAATAGATTTTGCTTTTTTAATTAATGCCATTGTTATAGCACTTCCAGTTTTATCTCCTACATAACATGTTCTATTTGATTTTCCACCACCAAAAGGTCGTTGAGCTATATTCCCTTCTTCATCTCTATCAAAACTAACACCATAATCAACAAGTTTTTCTATTATATGTGAGGCTTGTTTGCACATATAAGTTATTGCTTTTTTATTTCCTAATTTTTTTGCAGAGTTTAAAGTATCTTGGATATGTTCGTTTAACTCTTTTGTATCATTTGGATCAAGGACTGCATTTATTCCACCACTTGCCATTGAAGAGTTTGATTTAAAAATATTTCCTTTTGTTATAAGAGCTACTTTGTTTTGTTCGTCTTTGGCTTCAATTGCAGCCATTAATCCTGCGATTCCACCACCAACTACTATGACATCATAAATCATTTTAAACTCGATACATTAAATCGTATTTTGCTCTAGAAGTTGCACTTACTTTGGTAATCTCTAAATTCTTTTTAATATGAATAGGAACTTTTGATGCAAAAAGTGAACTAATAAGCCCTGGAGTTGAACGTACAAATTGAAGAGCTAATTGAATATCATTTTCTAAAATCATAGATGAATCAAGTAAATAGCCAGTCTCAGCTTTAAATGAATTTTTAAAAAGATTCATTTGAAGAAGGGATGAACTTGAAATGACACCTATTTTTAATCTATGGGCAGCTTGTAAAAGTGTACACTCCTCACTTTTTACACTTTGTGTTGGCATAGTATAAATAGAAGTTTTAGCCATATTAAAAGGTGTTTGGATGTATTTAAAATTATGATTTTCTCCACCAACTTTAATGGCAATTTTTACTAAATCCTCTAAATTTATATGTTCATTTGAGTTTTTATCATTTATAAAAGCATTCCAAACAGCTACTCCATAAGATTTTATAAATCCTTGGCTAACCATTTTTTCAAATCTTTTGAAAATATTTTCAATTTTTTTTAGAAAACCTTTATATCCATATTTTAAAATTTGCATTTCTGGATTATGTAAAAAATAAATATCAAGAGATTTTACTCCAAGATTTTCAATAGATTTTTTACAAGACCACTCTAAATAATCAGGAGTCATACAATGTTGATCTAATTCTATATCTTCTAATGTAGCTAGTGAATTATTAATTATATTTTCTTCTATCCATGTATATGGATTTTTTGGAAATGGATATTCAAGTTGAATAAAACCACCCTTTGAACATATAATTAATTCTTCTCTTTTTACAATTCCTTCTTCAAATAATTCTTTTAATGCAATAGCAATCTCTTTTTCGCTTTGTCCATATCTATAGTTACTTGCTGTATCTATTAGATTTACACCATTTTTTATAGCTTCTTTCACACCTTCAATATAATGAAAAACATAGTTTTCTTCTTTATATGGTTCTTTATTAAAAGTTCCAAGTCCTAGTTTTGAAAAAACTAAATTATTGTGTTTGATATAAAAATCTTTATAGTGAGAGAATTTTTTTGCAAAGTTGTAGGTTGCATCAAATGTAGCTATCATGACTCTAACTCTTTTTTATTTTGGTAAAAGATAATACCAGCTGTGTAAACTGTCAAAATAGTTGGTAATATAAAAGATTCCATAGATTTTCCTAATAATAAGGGATAAAATCTTTTTTATCCCCTATTTCAATATTTAAAGGCTTGAAAATCTATATGCAAGAAGTGTTCCATAACTAAAAAAGTTTTATGGAACTAAATATCCAAAATTTTTGAAAATAGTTTTTGCACTATTTGAAAGTATAAAATCATAAAATGCTTTTACTTCAAGGTTATCTTTTGCATTATTGATGATTACTATTCCTTGGTTTATTGGCGTGTAAAGTTTTGGATCTACATCTATCCAATTTATATCTTTTTTATACTGAGACATTTTTGGACTATAAAGAGATGATTTAGCTATAAATCCTAAATCAGCTGCTGTTGTGGTATAAGTTACCGTTTGAGAAATTGATTCTGCATAAATTAGCTTACTTTTTATTTCTTCATATACTTTCGCATTTTGCATAGCTTGAAGTGCTGCTTTCCCATATGGTGCAGTTTTTGGATTTGCTATTGCTATTTTTTCTATATTTTTATCTTTTACAAGATTTATCCCTTGAGAAAAATCTTTTTTTGTTGAGCACAATATTGCAAGGCTTCCTTGAGCATAGATTACAGGTTTTGTAATAGCTATCTTATCTTCATATAAACTATTTGGGTATTTCATATTCGCTGCCATAAAGATATTGTATGGAGCACCATTTTTAATTTGAGCAGTTAGTTTTCCACTACTTCCAAGTGTTACTAATACTTTTGTGTGAGGGTTTGTTTTATTAAACTCTTTTATCAAATCATCTATTGCATAACTAACATTTGCTGCAACTGCTATATTTATTTGAGAAGCGTAAATAAAACTATTAAATAAAATTAGTAAGAGTAAGTGAAATTTCATATTTTCATCCTTTGGTTATATCTTTATGTATATAACGCTATTTAAAAAAAATTCAACCTAAGTTGAATAAAAATAATACCGTTATATATCTTAATATATAATGATATAAAACTAGAAGAATTTCTTCTAGTTTCAAATTATCTTACAGAATCGAAGAAGTAATCAGTTTCTGCGATATCTTTTGTTTCTTCATCTAATTGGTCTAAAATACCATTTGTAATCCAAGTTAAAAGATTGATACCGCCTTCATATCCACTAATTGAATATCTATGTAAGTGGTGTCTATCAAATATTGGGAAACCAATTCTAATTAAAGGAATTTTTGTATCTCTATATAATTCTTTTCCGTAAACATTTCCAATCATAAAGTCAACAGGTTCTGTATATAATAAACTTCTTAGGTGCCATAAATCTTTCCCACCCCAAATATTACATTCATCTGCTCTATTTGATTTAGCTAAGATTGCTTTCATATCATCTTCCCAACCTTTTCTTGGTGCATTATTACATACTATATGAGTTGGAATTGAACCCATTTCTACTAAGAAAGAAACCATTCCTAATAAGAAATCAGGATCTCCCCAAATTGCGATTTTTTTAGCGTGCATATATGGATATGAATCTTGCATTGCATCAACTAATCTTGCTCTTTGGTTTTTTAATTCTTCTGGAACTTCTTTACCAGTAAGTTCAGCTAATTTCATAATAAATGCATCTGTTCCACTTAAACCAATTGGATTACAAGTAACGAAGTCTTGTTTCCATTTGTTTTTAATAGTTTTTGCAGTTACTATTGAAGAATATTTTTGTAAAGAGATAGTTGCTTTTGCATTTATAGCTGTTTTAGCAACACTCATAGGAGTACCACCAGCGTATAATTTATACTCTCCAGCTCCTGTGTCCCATTGTTCTTCATGGTCACCTAACATTACAATTTTGTCAGAGAACATTTTTGAGATTTTTTTAACTTCTTTTAATGACCCTAAATATGGTTCAAAACCAGGAATGATATTGATTCTTTCCTCATCTAAAACTCTTTCACTTCTTTCAGGATTTAACTGTTCTAAAGTTGCTTTCATCATATTATCATAACCAGTAATATGAGAACCAACAAAAGATGGAGTATGAGCAAAAGTGATTAAAGTATCATCTAATTCACCCTCCGCATCTTCTCTAGCACCTGTAACAAAAGCATTTAAGTCATCACCAATAACTTCTGCCATACAAGTAGTAGATACTGCAATATGCTCAGGTTTATATAAAGCATTACAGTTTCTTAAACCATCTTTCATATTTGCAAGCCCACCAAATACTGCTGCTGATTCAGACATTGAATCAGATACACAAGGAGTTGGTTCTTTAAAGTGTCTTGTAAAATAAGTTCTAAAGTATGCAACACATCCATGACTTCCATGAACATAAGGCATAGTATTTTCAAATCCAAGACCAACCATAACAGCACCTAAAGGTTGACAAGCTTTTGCAGGATTTACTGTAATTGCTTCTCTTGCTAAATTTTTTTCTCTATATTCCCACGATTCTGTCCACTTTTGAATTTCTGCAACTCTTTCAGGAGCAATCGCTCCTGCTGCACTTTCAAACTCTTTTTTATTTTTTAAAACTTCTTGATATTCTGGCTTTAAAAATAGTTTTTGTCCGTTTACTATATTATCTATATCTTGCATAACTGTTCTCCTTACGCTTCTTTTTCCCATGGAGCTTTAGTATGATCCCACACTGGTGAGTTAATAGCTAAGTCCATATCTTTTGCAAAAATAGCAAATGCATCATAACCATGATAAGGTCCTGAGTAATCCCAAGAGTGCATCTGTCTAAATGGCAATCCCATTTTTTGGAACACATATTTTTCTTTTACTCCAGCAGCAACTAAATCTGGTCTTAATTTTTTAACAAACTCTTCAAGCTCATATTCATTTGCATCATCGTAAATAAGTGTTGATCTTTCAATTTCATCTTTAGTTCTTTTATAATCATCCCCATGTCCAAACTCATAACCAGTTCCGATGATTTCCATTCCTAAATCTTCATATGCTCCAATAACGTGTCTAGGTCTTAATCCCCCAACATAAAGCATAACTTTTTTACCCTCTAACATAGGTCTATATTTAGCAATAACGGCATCAGTCATAGCAGTATATTTAGCAATAACAGCTTCAGTTTTTGCTTGAATCGTTTCATCAAAAAATGCTGCAATTTTTCTTAAACTTTCAGTAGTTTTAGATGGTCCAAAGAAATTATATTCTAACCAAGGTACATTGAATTCTTGTTCCATATGTCTTGCTATATAATTCATTGATCTATAACAGTGAAGTAAGTTTAATTTAGATTTTGGTGCGATTGATAACTCTTTATACGTTGCATCCCCTGACCATTGAGCAATAACTCTAAGTCCCATTTCTTCTAAAATGATTCTTGTTGACCAAGCATCTCCACCGATGTTGTAATCTCCAATAATAGATACATCATAAGGAGTTGATTCGAAATCTTTTCTATAAGAAGTATCTGGCATAACGTGATCTCTAATCATATCATTTGCAATATGGTGACCAAGAGATTGAGAAACTCCTCTAAATCCTTCACATGAAACTGCAACTGTTTGATGACCTGTCTCTTTTTTATGCATTTTAGCTACTGCTTGAATATCATCTCCAATTAACCCAATTGGACATTCAGATTGAATTGATATACCATTATTTAATGGAAATAATTCATCAATTTCTTCTAAAGCTTTTTTAAGCTTTTTATCCCCACCAAATACGATATCTTTCTCATTAAAATCTGTTGAAAAATTCATTGTTACGAAGGTGTCAATACCTGTTGTACCAATATAATAATTTCTTCTTCCACCTCTTGAGTATTGACCACACCCAATTGGTCCATGAGAGATATGAATCATATCTTTAATAGGTCCCCAAACAACCCCTTTTGAACCTGCATAAGCACAACCTCTTTGAGACATAACTCCAGGAACTGTTTGTTTGTTTGATCTTGTAGTATCACAAGAACCTTTTACACCTTCTGGTGAATCAACACCTAAGTGTTTTGCTCTATTTTTTTTAGCTTTTTCTGGATAAGCTTCTAAAACATCTGCAATCGCTTGTTTTTGTAGACTTTCTAATGTTTCTGGTCCCATAATAATCTCCTTTTATGAGTTAAGTAGCTTACGCTACTTTTACTCTATATAGATTCATGTCATCCAGTTTTTTACATAAATCTTTTGTTTTATCACCATCTACGCTTTTTGAAATTTCCGAAATCTGATATTTATTTGTGTAATAAATCATTTTAAATTCACCTTCCATCTCTGCAACATTTTCATAGTAATCAACAAATGCAGTGTGAGCAAAAGTTCCTTCTGGAACAGTCAATGTTTCTAAAATTGTTCCCTCTTTTGTTTCGTTAGTTAAAGTTACAGTTTTACCTGCTGCACTTGTTCCATCTTCTACTTTTTCAATTACTTTTTCAAAACTTACGTCATTTCCTTCACTCGCTGGGAAGTGGTATCCACATACAAACATAATTATCTCCTTATTGTTTTTTGTTTTTAAATTTATTTATTAAGCTTCTTCTGCTTTTTTACCGATATTAACTTCATCTGCTTCTTCTTCAAGTCCAAATTCCATTAATAGATTTTCTAAATCATCCATTTCAAGAGGTGTTGGAATAACTTTTAAGTCATTAGCGATAATTTTTCTTGCTAATTCTTTATACTCCATTGCTTGATCATGATTTGGTGAATATTCAACAACTGTCATTCTTCTTAACTCAGCTCTTTGAACGTGGTTAGATCTTGGAACAAAGTGAATCATTTGAGTACCAATTTGTTTAGCTAAGTGTTTAGCAAGGTCATACTCTTTATCTGTCATTCTAGCGTTACAAATAAGACCTGCAAGTCTTACTCCACCAGTATTTGCATATTTTAAAATACCTTTTGAAATATTATTAGCAGCATACATAGCCATCATTTCACCTGACATTACGATGTAAATTTCTTGTGCTTTACCTTCTCTAATTGGCATAGCAAATCCACCACATACAACATCTCCAAGAACGTCATAAGATACGAAATCTAGATCTTCATCATAAGCACCTTCTTCTTCCAAGAAGTTAATAGCTGTAATAACTCCTCTTCCAGCACATCCAACACCTGGCTCTGGACCACCTGATTCAGTACAATTGATGAAACCTTCAGTTATATCATTGTTGTCATAGTGAAATTCACCAGCACCCGGTTTACATACATCTTCCAACTCTAAATCTTCAACTGTTCCAGCTTCACTTGCTAGTTGCATAATTGTTGATTGAGCTTTTTCATGTAAAATTAATCTAGTTGAATCCGCTTTTGGGTCACAACCTACGATTAATATTTTTTGACCATAATAATGACACATAGCAGCTAGTGTATTTTGAGATGTAGTTGATTTACCAATCCCACCTTTTCCGTAAAACGCAATTTGTCTTAAATCTGACATTTGATCTCCTTTGATTTATAATGTTTACGAAATAGATAATTGCACTTTGCGTTCCACAGAAATTTTTTTTTGAATTTTTTTTTGAATTTTTTAAAAAAGCCCATAAAATAAGCATTAAATGAAGAAATTTTTTTTAGAATTTTATTTTAGGAGAAAAATTGTCTTATTTTTATTTATATAATTACAATAAAAAAATTGTAGAAATTTGTTAATAATTTTGTGTATTTTCAACAAAAATGATTAAAAAAATGTAATTTTTTAAATCAAAAATACTGCTGATTCTTGAATATATAAATTTAATTTTAGAATGAGAAGATATACTTATAAATTAATAATACAAATATGTGAGGACTAATAATGGAAAAACTGAAATCACCAGCCTTTAAAATAGCAATTTCATATTTACTTATTAGTTTTTTATGGATTTTAACATCAGATAAAATAATTTATTTTTTTATAAAAGATATTGAAGATTTAAATTTTATACAAACTATTAAGGGCTGGTTTTTTATTTCAATTACGGCTTTGCTTCTATATTTATTGATAAAAAAATATTTAGATGAAGAAAAAGCATTAAGACAAAGAGTTGAAAATATTTTTAATAATACAGGAATTCCTATAGTTGTTTTTAGTGAAGATGGGAAATCTTTACAAATCAATAAAGCTTGGCAAGAGTTGTCTGGCTATTCTTTAGATGAAATTGATACTTTTGAAAAATGGTCAAATATGGCTTATAGAGAAAACGTAAAAAAATATGCAAATATAGTTAAGTCATATTATGATACTAACAAAAGAGTTGACCTTGGTGATTTTGAAATAAAAACTAAAGATAATAGAACTTTGATTTGGCATTGTACTTTAGCGCCCTTTGGCCTGATTAATGGTAAAAAAGTTTTTATCTCAACAGCTTTAGATATTACAGAGTTAACAGAAAAAAATAAATTATTAATTCAACAATCAAAAATGGCAACAATGGGTGAAATGATTGGAAATATTGCCCATCAATGGAAACAGCCATTAAGTTTAATTAGAGCATCAAATGGTCTTATAAAATTAAATAGAGAGTACGGAAATTTTGAAGATCAGATTGATAAAGCTTTGGTTGATATAGATAGTTCTGTAGAAAATCTATCAAGCACAATTGATGATTTTAGGAATTTTTTTGATCCTAATAAATCAGTGAATAATTTTGATATTAAAGATACATTTGAAAAAACATTTAAGCTTATAAAGTCTCAATTTTCAAATAATGATATTAAAATTATTAGTAATATAAATAATATTACAGTTTTAGGTTTAGAAAATGAGTTACTACAAGTATTGATTAATATAATTAAAAATGCAAAAGAGCAATTATTAGAAATAAATAAAGATAGTGAAAAACTACTCTTTGTTGATACTTCTTGTGATAAGAATAATTTACTAATTCTTATAAAAGATAATGCGCAAGGTGTTCCTTTAGAAATAATTGATAAAATTTTTGATAGTTATTTTACTACTAAAGCTATTGATGGAGGTACTGGAATTGGACTTTCTATGAGTAAACAGATTATTGAAAGCAATATGCATGGCTCTTTAAAAGTTTTTAATGAAGAGTACAAATATCAAGATAAAGAATACAAAGGTGCAGTTTTTAAAATCAAAATTCCTCTATTGTATTTAAATGGGAAAGTAAAAATTTAAATGCAAACTTTTATTTTAAAACTTCATTTGGGTTTATTGCAAATACTTTTTTAAATGATTTAGAAAAATGACTTTGATCATAGAATCCCGCTTCACTTGCTATCTGAGAGATGTTCTTCTCTTTGGTGTTAAATATACTATTTTTAGCCTGATTAATTTTATGACTAACCATGAATGCGTGAGGAGTTAATCCAAACTCTTTTTTAAATATTCTAATAATATGTTCTTTTGAAAGTCCAAAGTTTTCTGAAATAGTATCTAAAGTTGGAGTAAATTCAATATTTTTTAATAGGTATTCTTTTATATCATTTATTAAAATATTCATTTCATCATTTAAATTATCTTTAACAAAAAATAGAGATAACTCTTCAAAAAAGTCATTTAATTCTTTTTCTAAATTTTTTTCATCATCTAAAATCATTTTGCAAATATCAATAATTTTTTTATATAAATCTTTGTTTTTTATAACATTGTTTTCTAGGTTTATACTTGGAAACTGTTTCAACCATTGATTATCAAAATACAAAACGTAATAGCCTTTAGAATTTTTTGCCAAATCTTTAGTTTTATGTATTTCAAATGGTCTAAATATTGAAATCTCATTTTTTTTTAATTGTTCAAATCTATTATTTTTAAACTCTATTGATATTTCGCCCTCTTCAATTAAATTGATATTTAATTTATCATGAAAATGTTTACTATAATTTGAGTAAAACTCTTTTGAGTATTTTACTTCACAGATAAGCTGGTTTTTTTTTGTAAATATCTGTTTTATCTTTTATCCTTGAAATATCAATTTTTTACTAGTTAAAAATAATTAATTGCAGTACTATACAAAAAATTTAATTAGGATATTAGAAAAATGGAATTAACAATCGAAATAATTCTTATACTTTTTGCAGCTGGATTACTTGCTGGAACTATTGATACTATTGCTGGTGGTGGAGGTTTAATCACTCTTCCTGCATTACTTTCAGTTGGAATGACACCAATTGAAGCCCTTAGTACAAATAAATTGCAATCAGTTTTTGGAACATTTACAGCCTCTTTTTATTTTATTAGAAAAAAACTTGTAAATCTAAAAGAGATGAAACTTATGATTGCCATGGCTTTTGTAGGTTCAGTGTTAGGTGGATTTACTTTAATGCAAATTGATTCATCAATTTTACAAAAAATCATACCTATTTTACTTATATGTATTGGAATATATTTTTTACTTACTAAAAATGTAGGAGAAGTAGAAAAACATAAATTGGTTTCAAGTACTTTATATGCCTTTACTTTTGTATTAGTTATTGGTTTTTATGATGGATTTTTTGGACCTGGTACGGGATCATTTCTTACAATTTGTTTTATATATTTTTTAGGATATAACATTTCAAGAGCAACAGCTGAAACAAAAGTGTTAAATTTTATTACAAATTTCGCTGCATTTTTGTTTTTTCTTTTCTTTGGACAAATTCATTTTATTGCTGGATTTATTATGGCTATTGGTCAAGTCTTAGGGGCACTTCTTGGTGCTAAACTAGTTATGCTAAAAGGTCAAAAGTTAATAAGACCTGTTATTGTAATTGTATGTTTTGCAATATCAATAAAATTATTGTTAGATTGAAAATCTAGGAAAGCTTAAAAGCTTTCCCATTCAGAATCATCTGATTTACTTGAAACAATTTTTACTTCTTGTTTAAGTGATTTTTTTTCTATTTTCTTAGGTGTTACTGGCTGTGGTTTAGTATTGTGAGAAGAGTTTGATTGGATATTCATACTTTTAGCTTTTACTGCGTCTTTTCCTATAAACTCTTTTTCATTAGCATTAGAAACGATTAATTTAGCTATTTCATCTGTTAATACAGCAACATCATGAGTTTGTGAAGCTATTTGCGCATTTTGTTGTGTTTGTCTATCTAAACTATTTATCGCATCATTTATTTGTTCAATTCCACCAAGTTGTTCTTTGCTTGACATCTCAATATCTTGGATTAGATTTATTGTATTTGTAATATTGTGATTTAAATCTTTATATCCAGCGATCATATGATTTGCTATTTCTTTTCCATTATTAGCTTTTTTTGTTGCGTTTTCTACTATTGCTTTTATCTCTTTTGCAGCTTCAGCACTTCTACTTGCTAGGTTTCTTACTTCTTGAGCAACAACTGCAAATCCTTTTCCTGCTTCACCAGCTGTTGCTGCTTCAACTGCTGCATTTAAAGATAAGATATTTGTTTGAAATGCAATTTGGTCAATTACTGTAATAGCTTCATTTATAGAGTCAACTTCATTATTTATTTCTTCCATAGCAACAGTTGTTTGAGTTGCTAGTTTTTCACCGTCGTTTGCTGATTTTGTTACACTATTTGAATAAGTCGCCATTTTCTGAATATTTCCAGTATTATTTCTAATATTTGATGTTATTTCTTCTAAAGCTGCTGCTGTTTCTTCTAAAGCTGCTGCTGCTTCATTTGAGCTTACATTTAATTTATCAACATTTGTTAAAAGAATATTTGAGCTTTCATCTAATGTTAATCCATTTGTTTTATTTTCTACTAGCATACTATTTATAATATCTGCTAAGTTATTTAATCCTAAAGATACTTCTCCTATATCCCCTGTTATTCTATGAGTAAAGTTTAATTTTTGGAAAGCTTTTAAAGCCTCTGATATTTTATTTAAATCACCATCAACTTTATCACTTACAATTTGGAATAATTCATTAATTCCATTTTTAAGCTCTTCGATTCCTTCATTTGTTGTTGATTCTTTGATATTTTGTTTCATAGCACCTGTTTTTGCTAAATCAATAGCTTTTTTTGCAGATGTTATTACTTCTTTAGATTGGGTAATATCTTGGGCAAATTTAACAACACGAGTCACTTTCCCATTTTTATCTTTTACAGTAGTATAAGAAGCTTGAATCCAAACAGAAGTTCCATCTTTTCTTATTCTTTCAAACTCATTTATTTGAGATATTCCTTTATTTAAATTATCCCAAAATTGAGTGTATGCGGGAGAATTTGTGTATGTTTTATCACAAAACATTCTATGATGTTTTCCAACTGTTTCACTTAATTTATAACCTAATACATTTAAGAAATTATTATTTGCATGTATTATTGTACCATCTGGCTTAAATGATATGATTGCAAAGTTTTCATCCATTGCAACTAATCGGCTTGATTCTTCTTCAGTCTTCCCAAAATTAAACATAATAATATTCCTTATCTTTGTGTTTTATTGATTATATCATCTTTTATTGAATTTAGTATTGAAATTATAATTATAATAATAATAGAAAATAGTATTTAAAAAGTATCATTTTGTATTTATATAAAAAATAAAAAATTTTATAAATTTTCTACTTTGTATAGTTTCTTTCTCTCTTTTGAAGATGGAATATCAAGCATTTTACGATATTTAGTAATTGTTCTTCTTACCATTTTAAGATTAAATTTTTCTGCAATGAATTCTAAGATATGTTCACCAGTAAGTGGTGTTTCTTTATCT